>Ga0116177_10003173_pt1 | contig 12063 bp, 9 predicted proteins | sample AD_STIC10_MetaG_FD_89750 | JGI IMG/M metagenome (GOLD analysis project Ga0116177, IMG submission 89750) | Active sludge microbial communities of municipal wastewater-treating anaerobic digesters from USA - AD_STIC10_MetaG | ecosystem: Engineered > Bioreactor > Anaerobic > Digestate | place: USA...
CGAGATCGCCATGGGACGCTTCGCCGAGATCCGCGCCGTCGAGGATGAGGTGGCCGACCTGGAGGAGCGGCTGGCGTCCCGCAAGGCCGTCGACCAGGCGAAGGCGATGCTGCAGGAGGGTCTGGGGCTCACCGAGCCCGAGGCGTTCCGCTGGATCCAGAAGACGGCGATGGACCTGCGCAAGTCGATGCGTGAGGTGGCTGAGGGCGTCATCGACCACGGCAAGCAGGGACGCACGAAGTCCTGATCAGGCTGTGCGCGGTGCGTCGATGAGCTGGCAGGTGATGCGACCGGTCGCGAGCCGTCGGTCGGCATCATCGGAAATGATCACCTCGTAGCAGGCGATCGTGCGTCCGAGGTGGATCGGGGTCGCCACTCCGGTGACCCATCCCTCGCGGATCGACCGGTGATGCGTCACCGAGATGTCGACGCCCACCGCCACCTTGCCGAAGCCCATTGCATGACACAGCGCGCCCATCGACCCCAGGCCCTCGACAAGCACACAGCTGGCGCCGCCGTGCAGGATGCCGTACGGCTGGGTGTTGCCCTCAACGGGCATGCGTCCGACCACGCGTTGCGCGTCGAGTTCGACGAGTTCCATTCCCATCCGGTCGTCGAGGGCGCTGGTCAGCTGCTGCGCCCACTCGGGCACGCGCGGTGTCGTCATGCACCCACCTTGGCACCCACAAAGGTCACGTGTCGCGCAACCGGGTGCCCCGACTCGGCGGGGTGGTGATGTCTGCGCCACCCGTTAGGCTCGGCGTGTGACTGAAGACCGGCCCCTGCTGCTGCTCATCGACGGGCACTCCGTTGCCTACCGTGCGTTCTTCGCGCTGCCCGCCGAGAACTTCTCCACCTCGACGGGCCAGTACACGAATGCCGTCTACGGCTTCACCTCGATGCTCATCAACGTGCTGCGCGACGAACAGCCGACCCACCTGGCGGTCGCCTTCGACGTGTCGCGCCAGACCTTCCGCAGCGAGGTCTACACCGAGTACAAGGCGAACCGGTCGGCGTCCCCGGAGCCGTTCAAGGGTCAGGTCACCCTGATCAAGGAGGTGCTGGACGCACTCAACGTGGTCCACGTCGAGAAGGACGGGTTCGAGGCCGACGACATCATCGCGACCCTGTCGGTGGACGCGGCGGCTCGCGGGATGGACGTCCTGATCTGCACCGGCGACCGCGATGCCCTCCAACTGGTCACCGACCACGTCACCGTGCTGTACCCGCGCAAAGGGGTGTCCGACCTCGCGCGCATGACGCCCGAGGCGGTGTTCGAGAAGTACCTGGTCACTCCGGCGCGGTACCCCGAACTCGCGGCGTTGGTGGGCGAGACCAGCGACAATCTGCCCGGCGTCCCCGGTGTGGGGCCCAAGACGGCCGCGAAGTGGCTCGAGGCCTACGGTGGGCTCGACAACCTCGTACACCGGGCAGGCGAGGTGCCGGGCAAGGCGGGGGAGTCCTTCCGGGAGCACCTTGTCGACGTGGTGCGAAACCGACAGGTGAACGCACTGGTACGCGACCTCGACCTGCCCGTGCGGGTCGCCGACTTCGAACGACGGGACTGGGACCGCGAGGCGGTCCACACGCTCTTCGACGGACTGGAGTTCCGGGTGTTGCGCGACCGACTCCTTGAGACACTGCCCAGCCACGACGCGCCTGCCGAAGGCGGCTTCGAGATGTCCGGGGAGATCCTCGAGCCGGGGTCGCTGGGTGCGTGGCTCGAGACCCATGGACGCGGGGACCTCACGGGGATCGATGTCATCGGACGCTGGGGCTCGGGCGTGGGCGACATCACCGCGCTGAGCCTGGCGTCCAGTGACGGGGTGGCCTGTCACGTCCTGACGTCCGAACTCACGCCGGCCGATGACGCGGCCCTGGCCTCCTGGCTTGCGGACGCGACCACCGCGAAGGCGATCCACGACTCCAAGGGCCCCATGCTGGCGGCATGGTCCCGGGGGTGGGACCTGCGTGGCGTCACGAACGACACACAACTGGCCGCCTACCTCCTGCGGCCCGACCAGCGCACCTATGACCTGGCCGACCTCTCGATCCGCCACCTCAAGCGCGAACTGCGGGTGGACGCCGGTGAGGCGTCCGACGACACCGAGCAGATGGCCCTGTTCGGCGACGACGACTCCGGCACCCGCGAGGCTGCCGAGGCGTCGATGGTTCGCGCCCGGGCCGTCATCGACCTGGCGAGGGCACTCGCCGTCGAACTCGAGAGCCAGGGGGCCGCAGGGCTCCTCGCGGACGTCGAACTGCCGCTGCTCGGAACCCTGGCGCGCATGGAGCGTACCGGCGTCGCCGTCGACCTCGATCTGCTGGAGCGCCTCCGGGCCGACTTCGATTCCACGGTCTCGCAGGCCGAGCGGGACGCCTGGGGAGTGCTCGGCAAACAGATCAACCTCGGCTCGCCCAAGCAACTGCAGGGCGTCCTGTTCGACGACCTGAACATGCCGAAGACCCGGCGGACCAAGTCGGGCTGGACCACCGATGCTGACGCCCTCGAAGACCTGTTCGCCAAGACGCAGCACCCTTTCCTCGAGCACCTCCTCGCCCACCGGGACGCGATCCGGCTGCGGCAAACCGTGGACGGCCTGCTGAAGTCGGTGGCCGACGACGGGCGCATCCACACGACCTACGTGCAGACCATCGCCGCGACCGGCCGCCTGTCGAGCACCGACCCGAACCTGCAGAACATCCCCATCCGCACGGACGCCGGACGCCGGATCCGCGAGGCCTTCGTCGTGGGCCAGGGGTTCGAGAACCTCATGTCGACCGACTATTCGCAGATCGAGATGCGCATCATGGCCCACGCGAGTGGCGACGAAGGCGTGATCGAGGCCTTCCGGTCGGGAGTCGACTTCCACACGATGACGGCGTCCAAGGTTTTCGGGGTGCTACCCGGCGACATCACGCCTGCCCAGCGCGCCAAGGTGAAGCAGATGAACTTCGGTCTCGCCTACGGTCTTTCGGCCTTCGGGCTGTCGGGGCAACTCGGCATCGCGGTGTCGGAGGCGCGCGTGCTGATGGATGACTACTTCGAGATCTTCGGGGGCGTCCGTGACTATCTGCAGGGCATCGTGGCCACCGCGCGCCGGACGGGATACACCGAAACCCTCCTCGGACGCCGGCGCTACCTGCCCGACCTCACCTCGTCGAACCGCCAGCGGCGCGAGATGGCGGAGCGCATGGCGCTCAACGCACCCATCCAGGGCTCAGCGGCAGACGTGATCAAGCTAGCGATGCTGAACGTCGAATCTGCCCTGCTCCGATCGGGTTTCGCGTCCAGGATGCTGCTCCAGGTGCACGACGAACTGGTGCTCGAGATCGCGCCAGGTGAGCAGGATGCGGTCACGGAGCTCGTCCGCCACGAGATGGGACGCGCGATGGACCTTCGCGTGCCCCTGGACGTGAGCGTCGGCATCGGCCACTCCTGGCACTCCGCAGCGCACTGAATCGTGCGGGGGGCTCGCGCCCCCCGGGCCCCCACCGAGCCGCTCGGCGAGGCCTCGCGGGACGGGGCGACGGGACCTCAGGCCTGGATCGGGTCTGCGTAGAAGACGATCCGGGAGTCCCACACCTGGGTGGACTTGTTGAAGTCCCAGCAAATGATGATCGCGACCTCGGGATCGCCGGTGTTGTCGTAGATCGCGTTCGAGGGCAGGTTCGCGTAGTCCTTCACCCACACCTTGAGCGACTCGCGGTAGCGGTAGCAGACGGTGTTTCCGGACGCGTCGCTGAGGCGGATGATGTCGCCGGGCTCCAGACCCGTGGACGAGTTCAACGCATTACCCAGCGCTCCGCCGTTGCGGTAGGTGTGGATCGTCAGGAGCACCTTGCCCTTCGACGACCCGGGGAGAGGACCTTCGTTGAACCAGCCCGTGGTTCGCGACTGATTCTTGGGGGGTGCGGCGGCCGCGCGTGTCGTAGGGTCGGTGCCCAGGCTCAGGACCTTCGACGTGACCTTCATCGACTCGATCCCGAGTTGGGTCGGAATGATCGGGGTCTGCGGTCCGCACTCGGCCGGGGCCCGGGTCTTCGGGGTACTCGGCGCCGGGGACGTGGAGGTCGCACTGGCAGTTGACGAGGCGGCGGCAGGCCTCTGGGAGACGCTCGACCTCGGGGTGGGTGACCAGGTGTGCGTCGCGCCGCCCGACGTCGAGTCGTTGCCGCGAACGAGGCTGTAGGTCATGCCGCCCAGCGCCAGGAGGAGCAGGGCCACGAGCAGGGCGATGCGCCCGCGAGTCGTCTTCATGCGTCCCCCAAGTCGTGAGTGTGCCTTGATGCTACCCGGGTCGGCGAAGCGTGGCCGATCACTCACCACCGGAGGCCACAGGGCGGCCCCCATCGCGTTTGACCCCTCCTCGGGGGCGCGGCTAGGCTGTTGTGGCGCTGTGGCCCGCGCAACCTCGGACGAAGTGGGTCGCGTTCGTAGTGGTCATCCGAAACGTTCATTACGAAGTGGTCGCAGTGCGTCCGCCACTCAACATCCAACAATCGGAGCCCTACTACATGACCTCCTCCACTGAGGCCTTCCAGGTCGCCTTTGACGACCTCGGCTCGCCGGAAGCATTCCTCGCTGCCGTCGACGCCACCATCAAGTACTTCAACGACGGTGACATCCTCAAGGGCACCGTCGTCAAGGTCGATCGGGACGAAGTCCTCCTCGATGTCGGCTACAAGACCGAAGGTGTCATCCCTTCCAAGGAACTCTCCATCAAGCACGATGTCGACCCCTTCGATGTGGTCAAGGTCGGCGATGAGATCGAGGCCCTGGTCCAGCAGAAGGAAGACAAGGAAGGTCGACTGATCCTGTCCAAGAAGCGTGCGCAGTACGAGCGCGCCTGGGGCACGATCGAGAAGATCAAGGAGGAGGACGGCGTTGTCACGGGCTCCGTCATCGAGGTCGTCAAGGGCGGCCTGATCGTCGACATCGGTCTGCGCGGCTTCCTGCCGGCGTCCCTCGTCGAGATGCGCCGTGTGCGCGACCTCCAGCCCTACGTGGGCATGGAGCTCGAGGCCAAGATCATCGAACTCGACAAGAACCGCAACAACGTGGTGCTGTCGCGTCGGGCGTGGCTCGAGCAGACGCAGAGCGAAGTTCGCCAGAACTTCCTGACGCAGCTGCAGAAGGGCCAGATCCGCAAGGGTGTCGTCTCGAGCATCGTCAACTTCGGCGCGTTCGTCGACCTGGGCGGCGTGGACGGCCTCGTGCACGTCTCCGAACTGTCCTGGAAGCACATCGACCACCCCTCCGAGGTGGTCGAGGTCGGAACGCCGGTCACCGTCGAGGTTCTCGACGTCGACATGGATCGCGAGCGCGTCTCCCTGTCGCTCAAGGCCACGCAGGAAGACCCCTGGCAGACGTTCGCCCGCATGCACCAGATCGGTCAGATCGTGCCCGGCAAGGTCACCAAGCTGGTTCCCTTCGGCGCCTTCGTTCGCGTCGAGGAGGGCATCGAGGGCCTGGTCCACGTGTCCGAACTCGCCGAGCGTCACGTCGAGATCCCCGAGCAGGTCGTCGCGGTCAACGACGACGTCATGGTCAAGATCATCGACATCGACCTCGAGCGTCGCCGCATCTCGCTGAGCCTCAAGCAGGCCAACGAGGGCATGGACGCAGCGTCCGACGACTTCGATCCGTCGCTCTACGGCATGACCGCCAGCTACGACGACCAGGGCAACTACATCTACCCGGAGGGCTTCGACCCCGAGGCGAATGAGTGGAAGCCCGGTTACGAAGAGCAGCAGCGCGCGTGGGAACTCCAGTACGCCGAGGCACACGCCCGGTGGGAGGCCCACAAGAAGCAGGTCGAAGAGGCGGACGCCGCCGACAAGACCGCTGCCGTGCAGGCCGGCCAGGGCACCAGCTACTCCGCAGCTCCCGAGCCCACCGAGGGCGCGCTTGCGTCCGACGAGGCGCTCCAGGCCCTGCGCGACAAGCTGACCAGCGGCAACAACTGATCAAGGTCGTCACGACCCAGGTCACAGGTGAAGGGCCCCGACTCCGGTCGGGGCCCTTCCCCGTTGTGCAGGTGGGGGCCCTAGGCTGAGCTCGTGCCCAGGAAACCAGGACCCACCGCATGATCCGCGTCGGGTTGACAGGCGGGATCGCCTCCGGCAAGAGCACAGTGGCCGACGAATTCAGGCGTCTGGGTGCCGAAGTCATCGATTCGGACGCCCTCGCCCGCGCTGTTGTCGAACCCGGCTCGCCGGCACTCGATGACATCCTGGCCCGCTTCGGCCCCGGAGTGCTCACTCCTGACGGGACGCTCGACCGCCCCGCCCTGGGACGCATCGTGTTCGCCGACGACGCAGCGAGGCGCGATCTCAACGCCATCGTCCACCCGTGGGTGCGGGCGACCGCGAAGGCCATCGAGGAGTCGATCGACGACCCGCACACCGTGGTGATCCACATGATCCCGCTGCTCGTCGAGACCGGTCAGGAACACACCTTCGACGCCGTCGTCGTCGTCGACGTGGACGCCGGCACCCAGCTGACCCGGCTCAGGGAGCGAAACGGACTCACCCCCGACGAGGCCCGGGCCCGGATCGAGGCCCAGGCGACCAGGGAGGAGCGGCTGGCGGTGGCCACGTGGGTGATTCGCAACGACTCGACTCGTGACGACCTCGTCGAGCGCGTGCACGCCGTGTGGCACGAGTTGCAGTCGATCGGGAACGGCCCTCCGTTGGGGTGCGGCTGCTGACGCGGATGTGTGTCACAGGGGCCGGGTAGCCTCTCATCCATGCGTCCGATCGAGTCACTCCAGCGCCGCGTGGCCCCTTTCCACATGCAGGCGGGCTTCGAGCCGGCCGGTGATCAACCGGCCGCCATCGCCGATCTGGAGCGCCGCCTCCGCGCCGGCGAGCAAGACGTGGTGCTCCTGGGCGCGACCGGCACGGGCAAGACCGCCACCGTCGGGTGGCTGGCCGAGCGACTCCAGCGTCCAGTGCTCGTGATGCAGCCCAACAAGACACTCGCGGCCCAGTTCGCGAACGAGTTGCGGCAGTTCTTCCCCGACAACGCCGTCGAATACTTCGTCAGCTACTACGACTACTACCAACCTGAGGCCTACGTGCCCCAGTCCGACACCTACATCGAGAAGGACTCGTCCATCAACGAAGAGGTCGAGAGGCTGCGCCACTCGGCCACCAATTCGCTGCTGACCAGGCGCGACGTCATCGTCGTGGCTACGGTGAGCGCGATCTACGGCCTCGGGACGCCGCAGGAGTACCTCGATCGCATGGTCACGCTCCGGGTCGGCGAGGAGCACGAGCGCGACAAGCTCCTCCGACGGCTGGTCGACATCCAGTACGCGCGAAACGACCTTGCCGGCACACGGGGCACCTTCCGCGTCCGCGGCGACACCCTCGAGATCTTCCCCGTCTACGAGGAGCACGCGGTCAGGGTCGAGTTCTTCGGCGACGAGATCGAGAGGCTGACGACCATGCACCCGCTGACAGGCGAGGTGATCAGTGAGGATCGTGAGGTGTACGTCTTCCCCGCGTCCCACTACGTCGCCGGGCCGGCGCGCATGGAGCGAGCCATCAATGACATCGAGGCCGAGCTCGCGGTGCGGCTCGTCGAGCTCGAGCGCGAGAACAAACTGCTCGAGGCGCAACGGCTGCGGATGCGCACCACCTACGACATCGAGATGATGCGGCAGATCGGCTCCTGCTCGGGTATCGAGAACTATTCGCGCCACATCGACGGTCGTGGTCAGGGAACGCCACCGCACTGCCTCCTCGACTACTTCCCTGAAGACTTCCTGCTCGTGATCGACGAGTCGCACGTGACCGTCCCCCAGATCGGCGGCATGTACGAGGGCGACATGAGTCGCAAGCGCACGCTGGTCGACTTCGGCTTCCGCCTGCCGAGCGCCATGGACAACCGCCCCCTGCGATTCGAGGAGTTCACCGAGCGGATCGGCCAGACCGTGTACCTGTCCGCGACGCCGGGCAACTACGAGCTGGCCAAGTCGGACGGCTTCGTCGAGCAGCTGATCCGCCCCACGGGGCTGGTCGACCCCGAGGTGATCCTCAAGCCGACCAAGGGCCAGATCGACGACCTCATGGGCGAGATCCGCACCCGCGTCCAGCGCAATGAGCGCGTCCTCGTGACAACGCTGACCAAGAAGATGTCCGAGGACCTCACCGACTACCTCATGGAGAACGGCATCCGGACGCGCTATCTGCATTCGGAGGTCGACACCCTTCGTCGCATCGAGTTGCTGCGCGAGCTGCGACTGGGTGAGTACGACGTGCTGGTCGGCATCAACCTCCTCCGTGAGGGCCTCGACCTTCCCGAGGTGAGCCTCGTCGCGATCCTGGACGCCGACAAAGAGGGTTTCCTCCGCTCGGGCCGGTCGCTCATCCAGACGATCGGACGCGCGGCCCGCAACGTCGCAGGTCAGGTGCACATGTACGCCGACAAGATCACCCCGAGCATGGCGCAGGCCATCGACGAGACCAACCGCCGGCGTGAGAAGCAGGTGGCCTACAACACCGAGCGGGGGATCGATCCCCAGCCGCTCCGCAAGAAGATCGCTGACATCACCGACCTGCTGGCGCGCGAGGATGCCGACACGGAAGCCCTCATGAGCAAGGCGCCCGGGCGCGGCCGTCGCCAGGTCTCGCCGACTCCCTCGCTGGGCCAGAAGAGGGCTCTGGATGCAGCGGGACTGCCCGCCACGGAACTCGCCGACCTCATCACCGAGCTGACCGAGCAGATGCACGCGGCCGCGGCCGAGCTCCAGTTCGAGGTGGCGGCACGGGTGCGCGACGAGATCAGCGACCTCAAGAAGGAGCTGCGCCAGATGATCGAGGCCAATCGCTAGGCGTGGAGTCCGTGGATTGGAGCCGTTCCAACCCGCGTGGGACACTGGACTCCGGAGGGGAGTATTCCCGCGAGGGTGTCGTCAACACGTAGCAGACCGCTTCCGGCGCCTCGGTCGAGCCGACACACTGCGTCCCGGGCCCGATGGAAGGGACCTCCGGAATGCCACCGATCCGTAAGGACACTCATGCACATTCACGCCATCACCTGGGTGGCGACGATCGCCGTCCTGGTGCTCGTGCTCGCTCTGGACCTCTTCATCCTCGGCCGCAAGCCCCACGAGCCCTCGATGAAAGAGGCGGGGATCGCCATCGGCGTGTTCATCTCGCTGGCCGTGGTGTTCGGGTTGGGCATCGGCGTGGTGTCCGGCTGGAAGTTCGCCGGTGAATTCTTCGCCGGGTACCTGACCGAGTACTCCCTGTCGATCGACAACCTCTTCGTCTTCCTCATCATCATGGGCGCCATGCGCGTGCCGCGGCACCTGCAGCAGTACGCGCTCATGGTGGGCATCATCCTGGCCCTGATCCTCCGTGGCATCTTCATCGCGCTGGGCGCGGCAGCCATCGCCAACGCTGCCTGGGTGTTCTTCCTGTTCGGAGCCTTCCTCTTCTACACCGCAATCAAACTGGTCATCGACTACCGCCAGCACGACGACGACCAGGACCAGGGTGACAACCGCGTCCTCGTCTGGATCAAGAAGGTCGTGCCGTCGACCCCGATCTGGCACGGGACCAAGAGCTTCGTGAAGATCGACGCGAAGCGTGTGGCAACGCCCATGTTCTTCGTCGTCGTGGCGCTCGGCAGCACCGACATCATGTTCGCCCTGGACTCGATCCCCGCCATCTACGGGTTGACCCAGGAGCCCTACCTCGTGTTCACGGCGAACGTGTTCGCGCTGATGGGCCTGCGCCAGCTCTACTTCCTGCTCGGCAACCTGCTCAAGAAGCTGGTCTACCTCTCACTCGGCCTGTCGTTCATCCTCGGATTCATCGCCGTGAAGCTCGTGCTTCACGCCGCGCACCACTATCACTGGATCGACATCGAGGTCCCGACCACGTTGAGCCTTCTCGTCATCATCGTCACGATGGCCGTCACGACAGTGGCGAGCCTCCTCAAGTCGAGGCGCGATGCCGCCACCGGAACAACCGTCGATCCCGTCACCGACGAGGTCACCGTCCAGGACTTCTGAGGCCTACCAGCCGCGAGCGAGCCACTCCTGCAGCTGCGGGCGCTCGGCGCCAAGCGTCGTGTCCAGCCCGTGTCCCGGGTGGACGATCGCGTCGTCGGGGAATCGAGCGAACAGTTTCGTCGTCACATCGTGGTGGAGGGACGCGAAGTCGTCGGGTGTCTGCGTCCGGCCGACCCCACCGGGGAAGAGTGCGTCCCCGGTGAAGAGGTGGACCGGCCCGGCGGCGGGCGTCCAGACAAGGGCGATCGATCCCGGCGTGTGGCCGACCAGGCCGATGACCTCCAGCTGCTCCAGACCGAGCTTGACGACGTCGCCGGTCCACACAGGTGTCTGGGGGACTCCGGTCAGCGATTCGATGGCCGCGGCGTCAGGGGTGCCCGACAGCGCTGTCGCTCCCGTGCTGGCCACCACGCCCGCCAGGGCGGCGACGTGGTCGTGATGGCGGTGCGTCGTCACGACGGTGGCCAGTCTGCGTCCGGCCAGCATGCCGATCAGTCGTGGTGCCTCCGCGGCCGCGTCGATCATGAGGCAGGGGGAACCGTCGGCCGGTGACAGGAGGAAGCAGTTGTTGTCCATGCCGCCCACGACGAGGCGGGTGAGCTCGATGTCAGCCATGGGGCTGGAAGGTCAGGTCGGGGGCGTTCTCGAGTCCCTCGGGCCCGGATCGTCCGCTGAGCCAGCCGAGGAGGCGGTTGTCGGGTCCCCAGACGTCTGTCGGTTCGCCCTGTCCACCGATCTCGGCGACGAACCCGGACGCCGAGCGCACCCGGAAGGCCAGGTGGTCGGGGTCGGCCCCGATCCGGAAGGCCTGCCACTCCAGCAACCAGCGGGCGATCTCTGCGTCCACGTCGTCGATCTCGAAGCCGCAGTCGAGGTCGATGTGGTGGAGGACGATCTCGTTGAGGCGTGCGAGCGGCAGGAGCGTCAGGGGGACGCGGATGCCGCTGCGCAGACGCACCATGCCGTCATCCTCGGGGTCGATCAGGTCGAAGACCTTGTTGAGCAGACCGGCGGAGGTGTCGAGGTCGATCTGCAGGGCCAGCCCGTCGCGCTCGGCGCCCAGGTCGATGGCGCGGTCGCGCTCGGCGTCGCTCGCATACAGCCGGGAAGGGATACCGCTGAGGAAACCCTGGACCACCTTGACGAATCCGTCGGCGTTGCGGGCGAGGTGTGTCGCGACGTGACCGCGCGTCCATCCGGGCAGCCGGGAGGGTTCATGCCAGGCTGGTTCGGCGATCCTGATGGTGTCACCCAGCAGCGCCTGCGTCGCTTCGAGCTTGCGGTGGCGGACGTCGAGGAAGGGGCCGCCCACCGCCGGGCGGTCACCTGCAAGCGAGTGCGGCGCCATGTGACCAACTTAGTGACATCGCGAGGCCGCGGCGGCGCTCGGTACGGTCTCGGGCCGAACCACCCCGGCCGAAGGGCGGCGAAAACTGTCATGGGCAGCATCTAGCATGATCCGGGTGAGAGAGCGGCTGACACATGAACGGCTGGTGGTGCGCGGTGCGCGGGAACACAACCTGCGCAACGTCTCGGTCGACCTTCCGAGGGATGCGCTGATCGTCTTCACGGGACTGTCCGGTTCGGGCAAGTCGTCCCTTGCCTTCGACACGATCTTCGCGGAGGGTCAGCGTCGCTACGTCGAGTCGCTGTCGGCCTACGCCCGTCAGTTCCTCGGCCAGATGGACAAGCCCGACGTCGATTTCATCGAAGGCCTGTCGCCGGCCGTGTCGATCGATCAGAAGTCGACCAGCAGGAACCCCCGGTCGACGGTGGGCACCATCACCGAGGTCTACGACTACCTTCGACTGCTGTTCGCCCGCATCGGCCATCCCCACTGCCCGATCTGTGGTGAGCCGATCAGCCGGCAGTCGCCGCAGCAGATCGTCGACCGCATCCTTGCCCTGCCCGAGGGGACGCGCTTCCAGGTCCTTGCCCCGGTCGTGAGGGGGCGCAAGGGGGAGTACCACGACTTGTTCCACGAGTTGGCCACAGAGGGCCTCAGTCGAGTTCGGGTCGACGGGACGGTCCA
>Ga0116177_10003179_pt1 | contig 12060 bp, 10 predicted proteins | sample AD_STIC10_MetaG_FD_89750 | JGI IMG/M metagenome (GOLD analysis project Ga0116177, IMG submission 89750) | Active sludge microbial communities of municipal wastewater-treating anaerobic digesters from USA - AD_STIC10_MetaG | ecosystem: Engineered > Bioreactor > Anaerobic > Digestate | place: USA...
CCGGCACGCCTTCGAAAACGCCATCACGGTCGTGATGGCGCTGGGCGGCTCGACCAACGCCGTGCTCCATCTCCTCGCGATGGCGCACACCGCCGGGGTTAATCTGGCCCTGGACGATTTCACCCGCATCGGCAAACGGACGCCCGTCCTGGCCGATCTCAAACCGAGCGGAACGCACGTCATGGCGGACCTGGTCAAGATCGGCGGGGTAACGCCGCTGATGCGCGATCTGCTGAAAGCGAAACTGCTGCACGGCGATTGCATGACGGTCACCGGGCGGACGCTTGCCCAGAACCTGCGCGGGACGAAATCCTACCCGAAGAAGCAGACGGTCATACGGCCCTTCTCGGATCCGGTCAAGCCAACGGGCCACCTGGTGATATTGCGCGGCAACCTGGCGCCGGGAGGTGCGGTCGCGAAAATCTCGGGGAAGGAAGGCACCCGCTTCACCGGCACGGCGCGGGTGTTCGGTTCGGAAGAAGAGGCGCTCAAACGGATCCTCGACGGCACGGTCAGGAAAGGCGACGTCATCGTGATCCGGTACGAAGGCCCGAAGGGCGGGCCCGGCATGCGCGAAATGCTCTCCCCCACCTCGGCCGTCATGGGCAAGGGGCTGGGAAACGAGGTCGCGCTCATTACCGATGGACGGTTCAGCGGCGGCTCCCATGGGTTCGTGGTGGGACACATCACCCCCGAAGCCCAGGCGGGCGGCCCCATCGCGATTGTGAAAAACGGTGATCCCATTACCATCGACGCCGACAGACGCACCCTCACCCTGGGCGTGCCGAAGAGGGAAATCGATGCGCGCCTGAAGGCCTGGAACGCGCCCAAACCACGGTACACGCGCGGCGTGCTGGCGAAGTATGCCAGCCTTGTGAATTCCGCGTCGGAAGGCGCGGTCACGGACGCCGCGCTCAAACTCCCCTGAAACCGGGCGCGCGCACCTACTCCGGCCGGGGCGTTTCCAGGTAGCAGACGAGCCGCTGTTGCTGCGTGTCCGCGTGCAGCTTGACCAGCCGCCCGCTCGCGAGTTGCGCCACGTCGATGACCCGCACGATCGAATCGAACTCCGTGGCGTCGGGAAGCAGGCGGGTGAGGGCGCTCGGGGTGCGCTCGAAAAACCGCTCGCTGAGGAAATTCCCCTTGTGGCCGGGCAGCAGCGCCATGTAGAGCATGTCCATCTCGACAAGTTCACTGAAGAAATGCGTGCCAAACGAGCAATCGGGCACGAGATCCTCGCGCATGGCCACGATCTCGCACAGAACGGAAACGGAATTGATTTCCGAGAAGTGCACGGGGATCCCCAGCGACGGCGTCGTGGTGCCCCAGCGGCCCGGACCCAGCAGCATGGTGATGGGCGGGTTGTCGCTCTGTTCGTTGATGTGATTCAGGCGGCCGATGAGGCGCGCCACCGCATACCGCTCCTTGACGGGCATGTGGCCGTACACCGACGGCACGACGTAGATGATCCGGTCGAGCGCGTCCAGCCGGCTGTGGCCGATCACCGGACCGTGTACGGCCAGGAGCAGGTCGGCGGGATCGATCTTGGCCGCCGGGCCCACGACCCGCACGTCGCCCTTGACCTGCAGCGGGCGGCACTGCACGAGGTTCAGCTTGTAGTCGTCGTCCGAAACAAAATTCGCCGTAAACTCGACATCGACCGGCGTTTCGTAGGCGGTTTCGAGCGTAGCCAGCATCTCGCGCATGTCCTCGACAAACGAGGTCTTCTTCAGGAGCCCATCGAACGTCAACACGTTGGGCGCGACGGCCCGCAGACCCCGCTCGCGGGCAAGACGTTCGACGCGCAGGTCGCGCGACGCGAACAGGTGGATGGGCACGTCGCGCGCTTCTTCGCAGATCTCGCTGAAATCGGTGGTCGTGAGGGTGTTGTTCTGCAGGTCGATCGCATCCACTTTGTGCTGCGAATGGCGGGTGAGGTCCTCGGATTCGGCCCCGGGCCGTTTGCCCGGCGCATTCAGCGCGACCAGACGCGTGTAATCGTCGTCGGACCGGTCCACCGCGCGGGTGCCCAGGCCGAACACCAGCCGGAGCATGCCCGCCTGGGGATCGATGCCCGGGTCCCAGACAAAGGGGTTGAATGAATACCCCACGCCCGCAAGATGCGGGAAATGAAACGGCCCGTGTTGCGCGCCGGATACGCGCTGGACCAGGAGCGCCATCTGCTCGTCGCGGTGCAGCAGGTTGAACCGGGCGCGGTAGGTCAGGGCGGGCTTGCTCATCGTGCTCGCATACACGGTCTTGACCGCCGCCAGGAACTGTTCCAGCCGTTCCGCGCGCGAACCCTGATTGGCGCAGAACACACTGTCGTATTTCCCCGCGAACGAATTGCCGAAATTGTCTTCGAGCAGGCTGCTGGACCGCACAATGATGGGCGACTGGCCGAAATAGTCGAGCATGTCGCCGAACCGTTTTTCGATGTATTCGGGAAACGTGCCTTCGAGGATGCGCTGGCGCGCTTCCTCGGCGCCCTCGAGGTACTCCTTGGATTTGAGCTGCCGTTTGCGGATCTTCCAGCATCCGTTGCGCACCAGGAACGTGTAGAACACGTCCGAGGGGATGAAAAAGGAATCGTGCACTTCGAGGCGGTCCTGCCACCGGGGATCCGCCCGCTCGAGGATGGCGCGGGCCAGGAGCATGCCGACGGATTTCCCGCCAATGAGTCCCGTGCCCAGCAGGCGCCGGCCGATCGCCACCATGTGCTCGAGGTCGAAGTATTTCGCGGCGAGCCCGAGCACCCGTTCATCGCGCGAAATCGCCATCCGGAGCAGCCGCTCGAACATGGCCTGGACGGCCTCCGGAGAGGCCGCGCCCGCACGGAGCTGGTCCAGCAGCGCCTCGGCTTGAACGAACGTGCGGGTCCACACGCCCAGATGGTATTGCGAGAGGCCGAGCGCGGACCGCGGGCTCGCGGTGAGGATCTCGGAAATTGTATGGCTTTCGGAGACCGCGCGGACGGTCTCGCCGTCGAGCTCGTGGAGCAGGAACATCGTGGGGGAGCTTCGGCCGTCGACTTTCAGGGGGTGCACGTAGAGCTTGTCGTTCTTACGATACACCTCGAGGAGGAGCTGGGTGGTCTGCGTAATCGGGTTGATCGCGAACGACGAGTGAAACCGCCGCAGCAGGGCGAAATAGGCCACCGTGTTCAGTTCGTACAGGTAGGGGCAGGTCAACAGAAAGAAGTTGCCGACCATCTGGTCGCAGTACCAGTCCGCCGTGAGGTCCGACAAGCTGTCGAATACGTGGTACGCCCCCGGACCCGCGAGTTCCACCGCGTGGTGAATGCCGTCGAGAAACGTCTCGAACCCGGCCTGGGGATCGAGGTGGACGACCTCGACGCCTTTGTACGGCTGAAGCAGGGGTTCGTGGCGCGCAAACCGGAAGTACAGGATCCGCCGGCCCTGTTCGAGCGCGGTCTCGACGAACGGCTTCACCAGTTTCGCGTAGTCGGCGATGGACTCGACCTCCCACACGATATTGTCGCCCGGGCGGATCCCGCAGAGCACCCGGTCCAGATCGGGAATGCCGGTGCTGAACATGCCATCCATGGGCGTCATGTCGGTTCTTCCGGGGCCTCTTCCGGGATGCCGGCGTCGTCGTCATAGACCGGGCTTTCGTCGTCGGGGGCGCCGATCAGCCCCAGGCGGCGGTCGATCTGGCCGTGGCTGCCCCGGCGAAACAGGCCGCGCACCTCCTGCGGAAAGAGTTCGAGCAGCCGCTTCCAGATGTAGTACGTCAACGCCCGTCGTGCCGGTTTGGGCAGCTCGTGGTAAACCACGCCCAGGGTATACACCGTCTGGCCGTCGCGTACGGTCTCCTTCAGGCGCACCACGCGCGCACTGACCTGATGGGGCAACTCGTCCGGCAGATGCAGACGGAAGGTGACCACATCGCCGGGCTCGAAATGCCCGGCCGTGAAGAGGAGTGCGCCCTCGGCGCTGACATCCACCACCAGTGCCTGGAACGCGCGGCGGTCGTCAAGCCGCGACACCTTCGTGCGGGTGTGCAACGGAACGCGCCACGTGCGCCGGCGATCAAACCGCTTCACGCTGGCCGTCCGCATGAGCAGCAAGACGTCATCGCCGGGGCGCGGCGCCGTGACCACATGCGTGTGATAACAGTACGTCCCCTCCAGCGTGGGAATCTCGAGCGACACGCCCAGGTTCCTGGTGGGCAAGGACCCTTCCGGCGCCGTCACGGCTACCGTGTCGTTGCACACCTCCAGAATCGTTACCGGTCTGCGTTCTTCCCGGTAGCGGACGAAAGCCGATTTACCCTTGATCAACGGTGAGGCCACACGCGCTTCCTCGATGTCTCCACCTGCAACGTCCGGATCGTATCACATGCCCCGTGCCGCCCGCGAAATCGCCGCCCGGGCCCGGCCCGCGCCGCCCGGGCCGCCCACATCTTCGCGACATGAAGTGGATCGAGCAACGGCCGCCCGATGCAGGCGGTGCTTCGGGAACGGGGTCATGAAGGACCCGTCACCGTTGCGCGGCGTCCCCGCCGTCGAAATCCATCCGGAACCGTTCGCCGAGGTAGGTACGGCGGGCCACGGGGTTTTCGGCGATTTCGCGGGGCGTGCCCGCCACGCTGATGGTGCCTTCGCTGATGATGTAGGCGCGATCGGTGATTTCCAGGGTTTCACGGACGTTGTGGTCGGTGATCAGCACGCCGATGCCGTTTCTCTTGAGCTGGGCGACGGTTTCCTGGAGGTCGGCCACGGCGATCGGGTCGATGCCCGCGAACGGTTCGTCGAGCAGAAACACCCTGGGACTGGTGACCAGCGCCCGGCAGATCTCGGTGCGGCGGCGTTCCCCGCCCGACAACGTGTACGCGGGGCTGTCCGCCACGTGCGCAATCCCCATTTCGTCCAAGAGGGCGTCGGCGCGCAATTCGCGCTCGGCCGCGGACAACGGCAGGTATTCCATGATGGCGAGGAGGTTCTGGCGCACGGTAAGTTTGCGAAACACCGACGCTTCCTGGGGGAGATAGGCCATGCCCTCGCGCGCCCGGCGGTACATCGGCAGCCTGGTGACGTCGCGGTCCTGAAAATAGATGCCTCCGTTATCCGGCCGCAAGAGGCCTACGATCATGCGAAACGTCGTCGTCTTGCCCGCCCCGTTGGGACCCAGCAACCCCACGATTTCGCCGGGATGCAGTTCGATGCTGACATCGCGCACCACCACCCGGCGCTTGAACTGTTTCACAAGCCCCTCGGTGCGCAACAAGGCATGATTCGTATCGGACACGCGAACTTCCTTCCGGCCCGGGCTATGGGGTAACTTTCCGGGCGACAAACTGCGGAAACGCCGTTTCGAACAGGCCGCGATTCAGCTTGATCAGGTCCGGCCCGGACGCCGGTTTGGCATTGACCAGCGCCTGCACGGGTTCGGGCAGCGCGGTGCCTTCCCAGGCGGCCGCGTCATAGAAATCCTTCCTCTGGAGCACCTTGTTGAGCTGTCCGACGAAGTCTTTTCTCATGCCGGCGGTCAACTGGGCGTCGGCCGCCATGGCATTGAACTGGGCCCGGGCTTCTTCCGGCAGCAGGGAAACAAGCCGTTTGCCGGGAGACGCCGCGCCGGCGGCGGCCTGCGCCTTGATGGCGGGGATAATGCCCTGCCAGTCCGTCACGTCGGCCACGGTAAGCAACATGGGATCCTGGGCTTCGCTCTCGCCACCCAGGTTCTCCAGCGAGATGGTGTCGGTCGTGACCATGTCGTCCATCTCAATGGAGCCGTCCCCCAGATGGTAGATGAAACGTGATGCCGAGATGCCCTGGAACGCCTCGGAGTTGATGTTCACCTTCTCCGTGAAGATCAGGGTGTCGGCGGTCATGTCCAGCAGGGCGGTCTGGGACGAAATGGTGCCGATCTCGCCGTCCACGCTGACATTTCCTTTGAGGTCGACCTTCTGGGGCTGTTCGCCCGGCTGCCACTCGAACACGATCTCGCTGGCCTGAATGTCGAGGGGTTTTTCGTCCGGGTTCCTGGAGAACAGAGTCAGGGCGACGCCCCCCTGCATGTGCCAGCGGCCTTCCGTGATCTTGACCTTGGGCGCCCTGGTGATGCTCATGCGATCGAACTTCATCTCGCCCGCCCCCGCGCCCGCCGCTACGCTCAATGCGAGCGCGAATGCCCACATCCGCTTCTTCATGGTTCGGTTCTCCCTGCCAGCGTCACGTCGCCCGTGAGATTATCAAGTAACAGCGCGCCTTCATCCGGATGAAACTCCAGATTCTCCGCGCCCAGTTCCGCTCCTTCGTCCAGGATCCGCACCGGTTTCTCCGTCCGGGCCACCCGTTCTTCGTCGAGCCAGACAAGGTCTGCCATCTCGACCCGCATGGTGCCCCGTTCGAGAACGACCGCGCCCTCCATGGTAGCCGTTTTCGCCTGCTGGTCAAAGCGGCCCCGTTCCGCGCGAATCGTCGTCACGTCGTTGTCACGGCCGTGAATCTCCGCTTCAACCTGTTCGAGAAGGGCTTCCCCCTCGACCGTGATCGATACGGCAGGCGTGCGCATCACGAACGAGGGCCGTTGCTCGACGCCGCCCTGGCCTGCCCGGTAAAAGAAAAACTCGGTCAGCCGCGCCGCCGCGGGCGGGGGAGGCTGAGCGCCGTCCGGCGCGTCCGGAGCGCCGGGCACGGGCACATCGCTCGGCGCCGGTTGCCGGTCGCAGGCCGGTAGAACCGCCCCCGCGGCGCACAGCAGGACCATGGCCCAGACCCGCTTCATGCGGCGCCTTTTCGGTTTTTCAGAAACACGGCCCGAAGCCCCTTCAGCGTCAAGTGCGGGTCCACCCGATCGATCCGCGTGGCGATGCCCGCCACAAGTTCCGCGAATCCGCCGGTGGCCAGGACGAACGGCGTGTCGCCCATTTCCCCGGCTATACGGAGGATGAGACCGTCCACCAGATCGGCATAGCCGTATGTGAGTCCGGAGCGAATGTGATCAATGGTGTTCTTCCCGATGACGGTGGCCGGCTTCACGATCTCGACGCTGGGAAGTTTGGCGCATTTTTCGAACAAGGCATCGGCCGCGGTCTTGATGCCGGGCACGATGATGCCGCCGCGGTATTCCCCCCGTGCGGTGATCGCGTCAAATGTGGTCGCCGTGCCGAAATCGATCACGATAAAGGGGCCGGCGTACTCTTCCAGCGCGCCGACGGCATTCACGATGCGGTCAGCGCCGACCTCCTTGGGGTTGTCGACCTGGATCACGAGGCCGGTCTTGACCCCCGGCTCGACGAAAACCAGTTCCGCCTCGAAATGGTTCGCGCACAAGTCCATCAGGGCGCCGTTCAGGGACGGGACCACGCTGGACACGCAGCACCCGTTGACCGTCTCCGGTTCGAGGCCCTCGCCCTGCAGCAGCATGTTCAGAAAGACGCGCAACTCGTCGCTCGTACGGTAATTGCCCGTGATGCTGCGCCAGTGAGCCCGCAACTCGGGCCCCTCGTACAGCCCGATGGCGGTGATCGTGTTTCCCACGTCCATCACGAGCAGCATGATTCGTCCTCCATCCACTCGAGGCGCTCGCCAAACAGAACCCGGCGCACGCCCGCGGGCGTATCGAGCACCAGACCGCCGAGGCCGTCGATCGCGGTCACAAAGCCCTCGACGCCGCGGTAGCGGACGCGCCGGCCCTCCATGTCGCAGGCCGCCGCCCATTCCCGCCGGACCACTTCGCCTTGTCCCGCCCGCAACGCACAGACCCGGTCGTCCAGCGCGGTCAGCACGCGCTCGAGCACGTCGCCCCGTTCCGGAGCGCGCCCCGTAGCCGCCAGAACGGACGTCGCGCTGGCGCGCAGTTCGGGCGGGAAATCCTCGGGGAGGTGGCGGACGTTGATCCCGATGCCCACCACGGTGGTCCCGGCCCGGCGCTCAACCAAAATACCACAGATCTTACGCGATTCGGCCAGGAGATCGTTCGGCCACTTGAGGGTGAGCGCACAAAACGGCCGGAGCCCGTCCCGCACCGCCAGGGGCGCGGCGAACTCGAGCCCGTCCGCGCCGCACGTGAACGCCACGCTGAACCACAGCCCGAGGCCCGGAGGGCTGTGCCAGGCCCGCCCATGCCGGCCGCGGCCCTCCGTCTGGTGTTCCGCCACAACCACCGTGCCGTCGCGGCCGCTGTTGAACGCCCGCGAACTGGTGGAATCCACCGATTCGAACACGAGGATGCGCGAGCCGACCACCCGGGTGTGCAACGGCCGCGAAAAGAGCAGCTCCATGGGAGGAGACTCAAACATTCTCGATGAGCAACGACAGGTCCACCGAGGGCGCGGAATGCGTCAGTGCCCCGACGGAAATGTAGTGCACGCCCGTCTCGGCGATGGCGCGTACGCGCTCGAGGGTGACGTTGCCGCTGGCCTCGAGAATGACTTTGTGCTTCGCCGTCAGCTTGACGGCCCTGGCCATCTCTTCCAGGCTCATGTTGTCAAGCAGGATCGAGTCCGCGCCCGCCTCGAGAGCCTCCTTCAGTTCCGTCAGGTTGGTCACTTCAATGCCCACCTTCATCAGGTGATGCGTGCCGCGAATGGCCTTCTCGACCGCCGCGCGGACGCTGCCCGCGGCGACAATATGGTTCTCCTTGATGAGCACGCCGTCAAACAGGGCGAACCGGTGGTTGGTCCCTCCGCCATGCATCACGGCCTGTTTTTCCAGGGCCCGCATGAGGGGCGTGGTCTTGCGGGTGTCGCAGATCCGGGCGTCCAGCCCCTTCACCGCCTCCACGTATTGGCGGGTGACCGTCGCGACGCCCGACAGATGCTGCACGAAATTGAGCGCCAGACGCTCGCCGGTCAGCACCGCGGCCGTATTCGCCTCGAACCCGGCCACCCGGTCTCCGGTCACAAACGCAGCCCCGTCTTCCAGGGCTTCCCAGTGCCGGACGCGCGCTGTCAACAGGTCGAACACCGCTCGAAACACTTCGATGCCACTCAAAATGCCCGTCTGTTTGGCAACCAACCGCACCCGGCACCGCGCATCTTTGGACACCGTCGACTTTGTCGTGATATCGCCCTGGCCGACGTCTTCCGCAAGCGCCTCGCGCATTAATCTGCGAAATCCCAGCATTATGCTTCCTTTCAGGTGGATTAGCGGGGGATCTTAGCACGAATTCCGTCTCAAATGCGACGAAAACTCGCGTTGCGGGTTGCGACGCCGCCGGACCCCGCTCCGGCCACCGTCTCCGGCCCCGGTTTCCGGGCGCGTTTGCGCGTTCCTGTTCATGGCTCCGGCCCGGCCATGCTATACTCCCGCGCAGTATGCAATTACTGCTCTATATCCTCGGAATCGGCCTCGGGGTGTTTTTGCTGGTCAAGTCGGCGGACTGGTTTACGGACGCCGCGGTCAGCATCGCCTACCGCCTGAATGTGCCGGACATCATCATCGGCGCCACGCTGGTAAGCCTCGCCACGACGCTCCCCGAATTTGCCGTGTCCGTCACCGCGGCGATGAACCGGCAGGTGGAAATGGCCGTGGGCAATGCCGTGGGCTCGACCATCGTCAATATCGGCCTGATTCTGGGCCTGTGCATTGTCCTGTCGCCGATGGGGGTGGGGCGCAAGGGGTTCCTGCGCAGCAGCCTTGGCCTGTTTTTCGTGTGCTTGATTTTCACCTGCATGGGCTACGCCTTTCCCGAGGGCACGCGCTGGGCGGGTGTCGTGATGCTCGTTTGTCTCGCCGTGTATCTCGCCGCGAACATCCGTTCGGCGATGCCGGTGCGGAAACCGGACGCCCCGCGAACGCAAGATGCCGGAGAACCGGCCCGCGAAGCCCTTCTGGAGGAACTGGCCTCGGAAACCTCCGTGGATGGCGCCCAGCGTGTGGAGCTCGCGACCGGTCTGACCACGGGCCGGATCATTGCCTATTTCATCCTGGGCTCGGTGGGCGTCATCGCGGGCAGCAAACTGGTCGTGTACTGCGCCGAACACCTGGCGCTCGCGGCGGGAATCTCGAAGCAGGTGATCGCGTTGACCCTGGTGGCGCTGGGCACGTCCACCCCCGAACTGGTCATCAGCCTTACGGCGATCATCAAGAGGCAGCGGGGCCTCTCGATTGGCAACATCATCGGGGCGAACATCCTGAATCTGGCGTGGGTGCTCGGGGTGAGTTCCCTGATCATGGTGGTCCCGTTTGATGCGCAAAACCTGCATTTCGACATCCCGGTGATGCTGCTCATGACCGTGCTGCTGTTCGTGTTCGGGTTCACGGGAAAGAAGCTCAACCGGTGGGAAGGGCTCGTGCTGCTGGCCGTGTACGCCGCCTACCTGGCGGTTCTGTTCACCGTATACCGCGCCCACGCCGTGGTTTAGCGCCCGGCGTCCCCCCCGGAGACGGTGCGCCACATCGAGAAAACGAGTCCGTTTCCCTCGCCGCGGAACGAGGCTTCTGTTTCAGCCGCCGTAGCCGGCGGGATGCGCCTGATGCCAGCGCCAGGCGTCGTTCACCACGACTTCGATGTCCCGCTTCAGCGGCTGCCAGCCGAGCACGTCGCGGGCCTTTGCCGACGAGGCCACCAGCCGATCCGCGTCGCCCGGCCTCCGGGCCGCGAACGCGTACGGCACGGCGCCGCCGGTCACCCGCTCAACCGCCCGAATCACTTCCAGCACCGAATTGCCCGTTTCGGTGCCGAGGTTGAAGTAGTCAGACATCCCGCCCTCGCGCAGGTACCTGACGGACCGGATATGGGCATCGATCAGGTCCGTCACGTGGACATAGTCGCGGATGCCGGTGCCGTCCGGAGTGGCGTAGTCATCGCCGAACACTTTGAGCGGCCCGCCTTCACCGGTGACGGCGCGGAAAATGTTGGGGATGAGATGGGTTTCAGGCTCGTGATCTTCACCGTGGGCTTCCGTGGCGCCGCAGGCGTTGAAATACCGCAGGGCCACATACCGAAAATCGTATGCCTTCGCATACCATTCGAGAATTTCCTCGACCATCCGCTTTGAGAGTCCGTAAGGACTGATTGGCCGCGTGGGCAGGTCCTCGGTCAGGGGAACCCGGTCCGGAAAACCGTAGGTCGCACAGGTCGAGCTGAAGATGACCCGTTTAACCCCCGCCTCAACGGCGGCGTTCAACAGCGTGTGGGTGCCGTTGACATTGTTCTCGAAATAGAGGGCGGGATGCTCGACCGATTCGCCGACCAGCGCGAACGCCGCGAAATGCATGATCGTGTCGATCTCGTGGCGTCTGAAGAGCGATTGGAGCACTGCGCGGTCCCGCGTATCGCCCGCGATGAACTCCGCCCCCGGTTCCACCGCCGCGCGATGGCCCCGCGACAGGTTGTCCAGCACGACCACGCGCTCGCCCGCGGCAAGCAGCAGCTCCGTTGCCACGCTGCCGATGTAGCCCGCTCCGCCTGTAACCAGGATCGCCATGGCATCCCTTCCCTTCGCTTAAACGCGTCCCGTCTGTCACCCTGCGTTCCACGGGCCGTATTGCCCTGGAAAGAGGGAATCTTCCGATGCATCAGACCGTTGTCCGCGCAGGCTCGTCCGTACAGCGGCCCCGCACAGCACGCGCATGCCGGGGCCGAACGTGGCGCATCCGGTCCTGGCGCACTCAGGTGATGGCCGCTTCGGTCTGGAAATCGAAGAAGTGAATCCCCTGGGTATCGATATCGAGAACGTGCGGCTTGTTCACCGCGGGCTCGGTCTCGCCCACCGGGATCCGGGCCGTAATGGACTGGCCGCCCACGTCGAGATAGAGATACACTTCATGTCCCATGGGCTCGACGACCTCGACGTTTGCCGTCATGCTGCGGCCCGGCGTGGGTTGCTGGGAATGGTTTTCAAGAAAATGTTCCGGCCGGACGCCCAGGATAATCTTCTCTCCCGCGTAATTCTTCAGCGCGGCGTAATGCGACTCGTGAACATCGATACCGAGCGTATGGCTTTTGTCGTGGAACCGCAATACGCCATTTTCACCGACCAGGTCGCCTTCGAGGAAATTCATGGGCGGACTTCCGATAAACCCCGCGACAAACTTGTTGACCGGATGGTGGTACAGCTCCAGCGGCGACGCGATCTGCTGGATCA
>Ga0116177_10003190_pt1 | contig 12049 bp, 9 predicted proteins | sample AD_STIC10_MetaG_FD_89750 | JGI IMG/M metagenome (GOLD analysis project Ga0116177, IMG submission 89750) | Active sludge microbial communities of municipal wastewater-treating anaerobic digesters from USA - AD_STIC10_MetaG | ecosystem: Engineered > Bioreactor > Anaerobic > Digestate | place: USA...
CCGAGCCGGGACAACGCATCCGGCCCCCTAGCCGTCCCCCCTCGAAGGGAGGTTCACCGTGCCGATGCCGCCGGCGGCGCGGGCGCGGCGAGAATCCCTGACCCCATCGCCTCACCCCATCGCCTCAACCCGACCCGATGATCTGGCCGCTCCCTGCACTTGCCGCCTGGGCCCTGGGCTGGCTCGTCTTCGTCGGACTCGTGCGGCTGGAAGCGCCGGTCGCGGTGGCGATGCTGGCCGGCAGTGCGCTGGGCGTGGGCGCCAGCGTGCTCGGCAGCACGCCGTGGCGGCGCGCGTTCATCGCCGCGGGCTTTCCGCTGTCGCTGGCGGCGTCGGGCCTGGCCGGGGCGCTGCCGGCCTGGGCCTGGCTCGTGCCGCTGGCGCTGCTGGCCGGCCTCTACCCGCTGAACACCTGGCGCGATGCGCCGCTGTTTCCCACGCCCCGGGGCGCGCTCGAAGGGCTGGCCCGGCTCGCGCCGCTGCCGGACGGCGCCCGCGTGCTCGACGGTGGCTGCGGCCTCGGCGACGGCCTGCGTGAACTGCGGGTCGAGTATCCCGCGGCCGTGCTCGAAGGCATCGAGTGGAGCTGGCCGCTGCGCCTGGCCTGCGCCTGGCGCTGCCGCTACGCCCGCGTGCGCCGTGGCGACCTGTGGGCGAGCGACTGGTCGGGTTGCGACCTCGTCTACCTCTTCCAGCGGCCCGAGAGCATGCCGCGCGCGGTCGACAAGGCGCGGCGCGAACTGCGCCGCGGTGCCTGGCTCGCGAGCCTGGAGTTCGAGGCCGCGACGCTCGTGCCCGACGCGGTGCTGCGTGCCGGCGGCGGGCGTCCGGTGTGGCTCTACCGGGCGCCGTTCAAGACACGCTGAGCGCCCGGCGCGGCCCTACAGCCGGTCACACATGGATCCGCAAGGGCATATCAAATGTGCCAATCGCACATTTATACTGCCGCCATGCGCCGACCCCTCTGGTCCGGCGGCGTCTGCAACTTCAGGAGCACGACATGGACGACAACACGATCGACAGGCGCAGCGGGTGGGCGCGCGCCGGCGCCATGGCGGCGCTGGCCATCGCGGCCCTGGTCGCCGCCTGTGGCGGTGGCGGCGGCGGTGATGGCACGAGCGCGCAGGCCGCGGCGTTCACGACCGGCCCGGTGACGGGCTTCGGCTCGATCATCGTCAACGGCGTGCGCTTCGACGACAGCAGCGCCGAGGTCGAGGACGAAGACGGCGGCGCCGGCCGCAAGGGCCACATCAAGCTCGGCACGATGGTCGAGGTCGAGAGCCAGAAGGTCGACGACGCCACCGGGCGGGCGAAGGCGCTGCGCATCCGCTATGGCAGCGAGATCGTCGGCCCGGTCGCGAGCGTCGACGCGGCCACCAGCACCCTCGTCGTGCTCGGCCAGACCGTCGACCTGCTGCCCTCGACCGTGCTCGACGACTCGCTGCCGACCGACCTGAACGCGCTCGTCGACAGCGTCGTCGAGGTGCATGCCCTGTTCGATGCGGCCACCGGCCGCTACGTCGCGACGCGCGTCGAGCCCGAGGCCGATGCGGACTTCTTCAAGCTGCGCGGCCGGGTCGCGCAGCTGGACCCCACGACGCGCACGTTCCGGATCGGCGACGCGGTGATCTCCTACGCCTCGATCGCCGACGCCGACCTGCCCGCCGCCTTCGCCGACGGTGCGATCGTGCGCGTGCGCCTGGCCAAGGCGCAGGTCGCCGGCCCGTGGGTGGCGGTGACGATCCGCAGCGGCCTGCGCAAGGTCGGGGACCATGCCGAGGCCCGCCTGCGCGGCACGGTGTCCGACTTCACGTCGACGACGGTGTTCTCGGTCAACGGCCTGCCGGTCGACGCCTCCGGCGCCGAGTTCGAACGCGGCACCACCGGCCTCGAACTCGGCGCCCGTGTCGAGGTGCTCGGCAGGGTCGTCGACGGCACGCTCGTGGCGAGCCGCGTCAAGGTGCTGCGTGGCGACGACGACGAGGTGCGCGGGGTCGAGCTGCACGGCACGGTCGGCTCGCTCGACCGCGAGGCCGGAACCTTCGTGCTGCGCGACCTGAAGGTCCACTACGGCGAGGGCGTGATCTTCAAGGACGGTGACCTCGCGAAGCTGGTCGATGGCGCCCAGGTCGAGGTCAAGGGCGTGCTCTCGGCCGACCGCACGACGCTGGTCGCGGTCGTCATCGAGTTCGAGTCCTGATCCGCTGGCCCGCCATCCCGGCGCGGCGCGCGTCGGGCCTGTCTCCGGCCCCGCCTCGGCGGGGTCGTGTCGCGTCCGCACCGCTACCATCGCCGCCGTGAAGTCACCGCCCGCCGTGCCACCCCCTGCGCTGCCGCCCGGCGACCAGCCGGCGCTGGCCGAGGCCGTGCGCGCGCTGCTGGTGCCGCTGGCGCAGCTGGCGGTGGCCCGCGGCCTGAGCTACACCCGCGTCGACGAGATGATGCGCAGCGCCTTCGTCGCCGCTGCGCACGCCGCGCACCCGGGCCTGCCGGAGCACCGCCGGGTCAGCCGCATCAGCGCGGCCACCGGCATCAACCGGCGCGAGGTCACGCGGCTCACGGCGCCGCAGGAGCGGCAGGTGCCGCCGCCGCGCTCGTACCCGAGCGAGCTGTTCGCCCACTGGACGACCGACCCGCTGTACCTCGACGCGAAGCGCCGCCCGCGCCCGCTGCCGCGGCTCGGCCCGGCGCCGAGCTTCGAGACGCTGGCGCAGGCGATCACGCGCGACATGCACCCGCGCTCGCTGCTCGAGGAACTGCTGCGCCTGGGGCTGGCGGCGCACGACGCCGAGACCGACCGGGTCACGCTGGCGCACGAGGCCTTCGTGCCGAGTCGCGACCGCGAGCGCATGGACGCCTTCCTGGGGGCGAACGTCGGCGACCACCTCAGCGCCGCCGTGGCCAACGTGCTCGCCGGGGGGCGCCAGCATTTCGAGCAGGCGATGTTCGCCGACGGGCTCTCGCAGGCCTCGGTGGCCGAGCTGCACGGGCTGATCGGCGAGCAGTGGCGTCGGCTCACCGCCGAACTCGTGCCACGCCTGGAGAAGATGATCGCCGACGACGCGGCGGCCGGCACCGGTGCCGGTCAGCGCGTGCGCGTCGGCCTGTTCAGTTACGAGGCGCCGGTGGCGCCGCCGCCCGGCACCGCGCCGGCCGAACCTTCCGCGGCGAAGCGCCCGGCGCGCCGCCGCCGCCCAGGAGACTCCCCATGACACTTCTCGACCGTGGCCGCCTGCGCCACCTGATGCGCGCGGCCCTGGCCCTCGCCCTGGCCGCCGCCGTGATCGCCGGTTGTGGCGGAGGCGTGGGTGTCGGTGGCACCGGCGCCTTCGCGTCGGGTCCGATCACCGGCTTCGGTTCGGTGTTCGTCAACGGCATCGAGTTCGACGACGCCGCCGCCCGCATCGAGGACGACGACGGCGCCGCAGCCAGCCGCGAGCAGTTGCGCCTGGGCATGACGGTCGAGGTCGACAGCGGCCCGCTGGGCGGCACGGCCGGCGCGCCCACCGCGAACGCGTCGCGCATCCGCATCGCCAGCGACATCGTCGGTCCCGTCGGCGCGGTGGACCTGCCGGGCGCCCGCCTCGTCGTCTTCGGCCAGCTCGTGCGGGTCACGGCCGCGACCGTGTACGACGACGACTACGTCGACGGACTCGCCAGCGTGGCCAGCGGCAGCGTCGTCGAGGTCTACGGGCGTTTCGACGTCGTCGCCGGCGGATTCGTCGCGGCCCGCATCGCGCCGCGCCCCGATGCGCCGGCGTACAAGCTGCGCGGCTTCGTGCGCGAGCTCGACACGGCCGGACGCCGCTTCACGATGGGCCTGCGCCGCTTCGACTACAGCGCGCTGCCGGCCGCGGCGGTGCCGCCGGACCTGGCCGACGGCCGCTTTCTGCGACTGCGCGTGGCCCGCGTGCCGGTGGCCGGCGTCTGGACGGTGCTGGCCTTCGGCGAGGGCGCGCCGCGCGTGCCCGACGCCGAGCGCGTGCTTTTGCGCGGCCGCATCACCGCGTTCGCCTCGGCCACGTCGTTCAGCGTCGACGGGCAGGCGGTCGACGCCCGCGGCGCGAGTTTTCCGGAAGGCACGGCCGGGCTGGGCCTCGGCGCCGAGGTCGAGGTCGACGGCGCCGCGGTCGACGGCGTCGTGCAGGCACGCGCGGTACGCGTGCGTGACGAATCCGAGCGCGAGTCGATCGAGCTCAAGGGCCGGGTGGAGCGCCTCGATCCGGCGGCGCGCACCCTGGTGCTGCGCGGCGTCACCGTGTCCTACGCCGGCGCGTCGATCGCGTACGAGGGCGGCTCGGCAGCGGACCTCAGAGTGGGCGTGGCCCTCGAGGTGAAGGGGGTCCTGTCGCCCGACGGCACGCGCGTGCAGGCGCAGCACATCCGCTTCGAGGACTGATCAGGTCGCGGCCAGCCAGCGGCGGGCCCGCGCCAGGGCCTCGGCCTCGGGCAGCGCCAGCCCGGTGGCCCAGGCGGCCTCGAAGGCCTCGGCCGAGAGCGCGGCCTGGGCGGCCTCGAGTTCCACGTCGCGCTCCTGGCGCGTCGTCGGATCGACGTGCAGGCCGAGCTCGCGCCACAGCGTGTGCGCGACGGCGAGCAGTTCCACGGCCTGTGGCCATCGGTCGCACTGGCCCAGGCAGGTGCCCGACATGCCGAGCGCGTGCACGACGAGGTAGCGCGAGCCCACGCGCGGCAGCAGGTCCAGCGCTTCGAGCAGGCCATCGCGCGCCCGCGTCGTCGCACGCCGGTCGAGCGAGGCCGAAGCGATGTTCAGCAGCGCGGTGGCGATCTGGTGCACATGGCCGGCGGCGCGGCGCATCTGCAGCACCTGCTCGCACTGCGCGTCTGCCTCGTCGAGCCGTCCGACGAGCCGGTTCACGGCCGCCAGGCCGTTGAGGGCGTCGCCCTGGCGGCGCAGATCGCCACGCGCCGTCGCCAGCGCCAGCGCGGTCTCGAGGTGCATGCGCGCCTCGTCGGTGCGGCCCAGCGAGCCGGCGATGTTGCCGAGGTGCGCCTGGGCCATGGCCAGGCCGTCGTCGTCGCCTGCATCGAGGGCGCGGTCGGCCAGACGGCGCGCCACGGCCAGGGCATCGTCGTGCGCGCCGACATGGCGCAGCATCAGCGTCAGCGCGCCCATCGCGAGCACCTGGCTGCGGTCGTGCGGCAGCGCAGTGGCATGTTCGAGCGCGCGTCGCGTGACCCTCAGCCCGGCGGGCAGCAGGCCGCGCGCCGGCCAGTAGTAGCGCAGCGCCGCGACCAGCTCGAGCCCCGCGCATGCCGCAGCCGGGTCGTCGGCGCGGTCCCAGTGGTCGATCGCACGCAACAGGTTGTCGCGTTCGCGGTCCAGCCGGTCCAGCGCGTGCGCGCCCTCGCCGTGCGCCTCGATGTCGGCATCGACCTGGCGCGCCACCGCCAGGAAGTGGCGCGCGTGCCGTTCGCGGGCCTCGGCGAGCTGCCCGCCCTCGTGCAGCCGCTCGAGCGCGAACTGGCGCACGGTCTCGAGCAGCAGGTAGCGCGGGGCCCCGTCGGCGTGCTGGACCTCCAGCAGCGACAGGTCCGCCAGGCGCGCCAGGCCATCGAGCAGCGCCGGCCGGTCGTCGGCGCGCTCGGAAAGCGCCGCCGCGGCGTCGAGGTCGCAGCCGCCGGCGCACACCGCGAGGTGCTGCAGCAGCCGCTGTTCGTCCGGCCGCAGATGATCGTGGCTCCACTGGATCACCGTGGCCAGCGTCTGCTGGCGGGGCAGGGCGCGGCGCCCGCCGACCAGCAGCCGGAAGCGCTGGTCAAGCAGCTCGAGCAGCTGGGCCGGCGACACGAGCTGCAGGCGCGCCGCGGCCAGCTCCAGCGCGAGCGGAATGCCGTCGAGCCGGCGGCAGATCTCGGCGACGACCTCGGGTGCGGCCAACGCCGACACGCCGGGGCTGGCCGCCTCGGCGCGCAGCAGGAACAGGCGCACGGCCTCGGCCTCGAGCGCCGATGCGGGGCTGCAGCCCGGCGCCGGCAGGTCCAGCGGGCGCACCGGCAGCACGGCCTCGCCAGGCAGGCCGAGCGCCTCGCGGCTCGTGGCCACGAGGCGCAGCGCGGGTGCGGCGTCGAGCAGCGTGGCGGCGAGCGACGCGACGGCGTCGAGCAGGTGCTCGCAGTTGTCGAGCACCAGCAGCGTGGGCCGCCGGCCCAGGTGCGACGCCAGCGTCGCCTGCAGGACCTCGCTGGCGCGCAGCGGGCAGCCGGCGGCCTGGGCGACGGTCGGCAGCAAGGGCTCGGCGGCCTCGACCGGCGCCAGGTCCACCCAGACCACGTCGGTCCCGCCGGCCGCCGCGCAGCGCTCGGCGAGCTTCAGCGCCAGCCGCGTCTTGCCCGTGCCGCCGATGCCGATCAGCGTCAGCAGCCGGGCCGACGCCAGCCGGAGCTGCGCTTCGGCCAGCGCCGTGTCGCGGCCGACGAAGCCGGTGCGCTCGGCGGGCAGGTTGTGGCGCGCCGGGCCGCCGTCCAGCGGCAGCGTGAAGCGGTAGCCGAGGCCGGCGACGGTGCCGATCGCCTCGGTGCCCAGCCACTTGCGCAGCTGCGACACCTGCACGTGCACGTTGGCCTCCTCGACGACCAGGCCCGGCCAGGCCTGGTCGAGCAGCTGCTCCTTCGTCACCAGCTCGCCGGCGCGGTGCAGCAGCGCCATCAGCACGTCGAAGGCGCGTGCGCCCACGGGCAGCGGCTGGCCGTCGCGCAGCACGGCGCGCTGCGTGGGGCGGACCTCGAAGCGGCCGAAGTGCAGGGGCGTGGACATGGCGTGCGGCCCACTGTAGGCGCAGTGCGCGGCCCCGGTCCGGCCCTTTAGAAGACTTTAGGCGCTGCGGCGCGGCCGGCCGGCTTCAGCCCAGCCGTTCGCGGTGCCGTGCCACCTGCGCGCGCACCTGCCGCGGCGCGGTGCCGCCGAGCACCTGGCGCGCGTCGAGCGAGCCGCGCAGCGTGAGCACCGCGTACACGTCGTCGCCGATCGACGGGTGGAAGGCCTGCAATGCCGCCAGCGGCAGCTCGGACAGGTCCACGCCCTGCGCGATGGCGCTCTTCACCGCGTGCGCCACGGCCTCGTGCGCGTCGCGGAAGGGCAGGCCCTTCTTGACCAGGTAATCGGCCAGGTCGGTGGCGGTGGCGTAGCCGCGCCGGGCGGCACGCTCCATCGCCTCGGGCTTGACGGTGATGCCGGCCACCAGCTCGACGAAGATGCGCAGCGTGTCCTTGAGCGTGTCGACGGTGTCGAACAAGGGCTCCTTGTCCTCCTGGTTGTCCTTGTTGTAGGCCAGCGGCTGGCCCTTCATCAGCGTGATCAGCCCCATCAGGTGGCCCACCACGCGGCCGGTCTTGCCGCGCGCGAGCTCGGGCACGTCGGGGTTCTTCTTCTGCGGCATGATCGACGAGCCTGTGCAGAAGCGGTCGGCCAGGTCGATGAAGCCGAAGTTCTGGCTCATCCACAGCACCAGCTCCTCGCTCAGCCGCGAGAAGTGGACCATGCACAGGCTCGCCGCCGCGGTGAACTCGATCGCGAAGTCGCGGTCGCTGACGGCGTCGAGGCTGTTCTGGCACACACCGTCCATGCCCAGCGTGCGCGCGACGCGTTCGCGGTCCAGCGGGTAGCTGGTGCCGGCCAGCGCGGCGGCGCCCAGCGGCAGGCGGTTGGTGCGCCGGCGCACGTCGGCCAGGCGCTCGGCGTCGCGCGAGAACATCTCCACGTAGGCCAGCAGGTGGTGGCCGAAGCTCACCGGCTGGGCCACCTGCAGGTGCGTGTAGCCGGGCAGGATCACCTCGGCGTTCGCGTCGGCCACCTCGACGAGCGCGCGCTGCAGCGCGACCAGCAGCGCGCCCAGGGCGTCGATCTCGTCGCGCAGCCACAGGCGCACGTCGGTGGCGACCTGGTCGTTGCGCGATCGGCCGGTGTGCAGGCGCTTGCCGGCGTCGCCCACCAGCTGCGTCAGGCGCGCCTCGATGTTCAGGTGCACGTCCTCGAGGTCAAGCTTCCACTCGAAGTCGCCGGCCTCGATCTCGGCGGTGATCTGCGCCATGCCGTCGCGGATCGCGGCGAGGTCGTCCGCGCCGATCACGCCCTGCGCGGCGAGCATCTCGGCGTGCGCCAGGCTGCCGGCGATGTCGGCCTTCCACAGCCGCTGGTCGAAGCCGACGCTCGCGGTGTAGCGCTTGACCAGGTCGCTCATCGGTTCGGAGAACAGCGCGGACCAGGCTTGTGACTTCTTGTCGAGTTGGTTGGCGGACATGGCGGTGGGGGCGGCGCCAGGCGCGCCGGAGTTGGTGACAATGCGCGCGGGGCGCCGGACCCGCGATTTTATCGGCGCCCCCTCCCACCACCCCCGGACGACACCATGCCGCCTGCGCCGGTCGACGAGAGCCTGCCCGCTGCCCACCGGCACGCGGCGGCGCGCACGACCGGCTTCGGCACCACCGTGTTCGACACGCTCGACAGCGTGCGCGCCTTGCCGCCCGGCCCGCGTTCGGTGTTCGACGTGTGCCACGTCGGCGTCGTGCTGCGCGCGGCGGTGTTCGTGCATGCGGCCGTCGCGCTGGGCGTCGCCTTCGTCGCGCGCGACACGGTCGATGCGCTCGGGCGCATCGCCGGCGGCGCCGGCGTGGCCCTGCCGGCGGTGCTGATGTGGCTGCTGGCGGCCTGCGCGCTGAAGGGCGTGCTGGGCCGCGCGCCGCTGGCCGCGCAGTGGGCGGCCGCGGTGGCGCTCGGCGCCGGCTGTGCCTTCGTGGCCGCGGCGCTCGTCGGCCCGCTCGCGCCGCAGTTGCTCGGGCCGCAGCCGCTGCTCGCGCCCACGCTGGCCGGCGCCGGCCTGGCGGCGGTGGTCTTCCACTGGCTGCGGCTGCGCGAGCGCGCGATGCTGCCGGCCGACACGAGCGCGCGGCTGGCCGAACTGCAGTCGCGCATCCGCCCGCACTTCCTGTTCAACACGCTGAACACCGCGCTGGCGCTGGTGCGCGTCGACCCGGCGCGCGCCGAAGGCGTGCTGGAGGACCTGGCCGAGCTCTTCCGCGTCGCGCTCACCGACACCGGCACGTCGGTGACGCTGGCCGAGGAGGTGGCGCTGGCGCAGCGCTACCTGGCGATCGAGCAGATCCGCTTCGGCGAGCGCCTGTCGGTCAGCTGGGACCTGGATCCGGCCACCGATGCCGCGCGCGTGCCGCCGCTGCTGCTGCAGCCGCTCGTCGAGAACGCGGTGCGCCACGGCGTCGAGCCCGACGCCGGCGGCGGCACGATCCGCGTGCGCACGCGCTTCCAGGCGGGCCGCGCGGTGATCTCCATCGACAACAGCGTCGGCGCGGCGCCGTCGGAGCCCGGCCGCGGCATCGCGCTGAAGAACGTGCGCGACCGCCTGATGCTGATGCACGACGTGGCGATGCAGTTCGACGCCCAGCGCGTCGGCGCGCTGTTCAAGGTCCGCATCGTGGTGCCGCTGTGAACGCGCCCGCCGCGACCTCGCCGCTGCGCGTGCTGCTCGTCGACGACGAGGAGCTGGCACGGCTGCGGCTGCGCGGGCTGGTGGCGGACTGCGCGGCCCCGGCGGCGGTGGTCGCCGGCGAGGCTGCCCACGCCGCGCAGGCGCTGGCCTGGCTGGCCGCGAACGACTGCGACCTCGTGCTGCTCGACATCCACATGCCGGGCCGCGACGGACTGCAGCTCGCCGACGAACTCCGCCAGCGCGGCCCGGCCGGCCCCGCGGTGGTGTTCGTGACCGCGCATGCCGAGCACGCGCTGAGGGCCTTCGACCTGGACGCGGTCGACTACCTGACCAAGCCGGTGAAGCGCGAGCGCCTGCACGCGGCGCTGGCGCGCGTGGCCGCCCGCCGTGCGCCGCCGCCCGTGGCGGCGGGCGGGGCCCCGCCCGCCGCCGACGAGCCGGTGATCGTCGTCAGCGATCGCGGCCGCGTCGTGCGCGTGCCGGTGGCCGAGGTGCTGTACCTGAAGGCCGAGCTGAAGTACGTGACGCTGCGCACCGCGGGCCACACCTACGTGCTCGACGACGCGCTGGCCGACCTCGAGCAGCGGCTCGGCGAGCGCTTCCTGCGCGTGCACCGCAACGCCATCGTCGCGCGCCGCGCGGTGCGTGCGCTCGAGCGCCGCACGCTCGCCGCAGACAGCGACGACGACGGCGGGGAGGGCTGGGCCGTGCGCATCGCACCGGTGGACGAGTGGCTCGCGGTGTCGCGTCGCCAGGTCGCCGCGGTGCGCGAGGCGCTGGTCGCGGCCGGGCGCTGACCCGGCGCCGAGGCCTCAGCCGATGCCGTAGCGCCGCAGCCGCATGGCGATCGCCGAGTGCGAGCTGCGCAGGCGCTCGGCGAGCTTGCGCGTCGACGGGTAGCGCGGGTAGAGGCGCTGCAGCAGCGCCTTCTCGAAGCCGGCGACCGCCTCGTCGAGGCTGGCGACCTCGTCGGCCAGCGTGGCCGGTCCGGCGGCGTCCGCCCCGGCGAGCTCGAGGTCGGCGACGTCGATCAGCGGTGCCTCGCTGAGCGTGACGGCGCGGAAGATCACGTTCTGCAGCTGGCGCACGTTGCCCACCCACGGGTTGGCCAGCAGCGCCGCGCCGGCGGCGGCGCTCAGCCGGGCGCGCGGTCGGCCGGTCTGCGCGCAGGCCCGCTCGACGAAGACGTTCGCCAGCCCGAGGATGTCCTCGGTGCGCTCGCGCAGCGGCGGCACGTGCAGCTGCAGCACGTCCAGGCGGAACAGCAGGTCCTGGCGGAAGCTGCCTGCGGCGACCATGTCCTCCAGCGCGCGGTGCGTGGCGCTGACGATGCGCACGTCGGCGTGCAGTTCGCGGTCGCCGCCGACGCGGCGGAAGCTGCCGTCGTTGAGGAAGCGCAGCAGCTTGGCCTGCAGGTAGGCCGACATCTCGCCGACCTCGTCGAGGAACAGCGTGCCGCCGTCGGTCAGCTCCAGCAGGCCGGGACGGCCGCCGCGCAGCGCGCCGGTGAAGGCGCCGGGCGCATAGCCGAACAGCTCGCTCTCGGCCAGGCTCTCGGGCAGCGCGGCGCAGTTCAGCGCGAAGAAGGGCTGGTCCTTGCGGCGGCTGCCGGCGTGGCAGGCGTGGGCCACGAGTTCCTTGCCGGTGCCGGTCTCGCCGCGGATCAGCAGCGGCGCGTCGACCAGCGCCATGCGCGCGGCGCGCTGCTTGAGCTGGCGGATCGCCGGCGACTGCCCGAGGATCGCCTCGAAGCCGCCGGCGCTGTAGTTCTGCAGCGCACTCAGCCGTTCACCGATGCGGTGCGGCGCGTGCAGCGTCAGCACCGCGCCGGCCACGGTCCCGCCGTCCTCGTGCAGCGCGACGGTCTCCAGCAGGAAGGGCTGGCCGCCGATCTGCACCTCGCTGGCGGGCAGGCGGTAGCCCTGCGCCAGCAGCGCGGCCACCAGCTTCGCATCGCCGGTGAGCTCCTGCAGCGACAGGCCGGCGAGCTGCGCTTCGGGTAGTCCGCTGGCCGCCACCGCGGCGGCGTTCGCGATCACGACCATGCCGTGTGCATCGACGGCGATCACCGGGTCGGCCTGCGAGGCCAGCAGCGCGTCGAGGTACAGCCGGCGGCGTGCGCCCGGCAGCATCGCCACCGGCTCGACCGAGCGCACGCCGGCCACGCGCAGCAGCTCGAGGCGCAGCGCGCCCAGGCCGGCGGCATCGAGGGCCGGCGCTTCGATGAACACGTGCGGCGGCTCGACCTCGACCGCCGAGACGTTCAGCGCGCGCGCGGCCAGCCGCGCCAGGATCTCCTGGGCGATGCCGACGCGGTCGGTGAAGAGGACGGCAATGCGCATCGTTTTGTACTCGTTTCGTGGCGGTGTACGTCAATCAATACAGTGTCGTCAAGTCACTGTCGTGAAAGGCATTTTTCCGCTGCAGCGGTCCGGAGAGCGGCAAGGTGTCTCGAATTCAATCCAGGCGAATCGTCCAGAGGCCGACTCTTTTCTGCCAAGTCATTGATTTCATTGGGATTTTCTTGCTGGCACGCTGGTTGCAATGCTGTTCGCATTCGTCGGCGAGCGGGTGCCTGTCGCACC
>Ga0116177_10003198_pt1 | contig 12019 bp, 11 predicted proteins | sample AD_STIC10_MetaG_FD_89750 | JGI IMG/M metagenome (GOLD analysis project Ga0116177, IMG submission 89750) | Active sludge microbial communities of municipal wastewater-treating anaerobic digesters from USA - AD_STIC10_MetaG | ecosystem: Engineered > Bioreactor > Anaerobic > Digestate | place: USA...
AAGCGCACCGCGGCGATCAGCCGGCACACCAACGCCTTCAAGGTCAACGAGGACGTGGTGATCCCGCTGCCCCGCATGGGCGAGTACACCGAGGGCATCGAGCGCATCAACATCGAGCTCAGCTTGCGCAACAAGCTCGCGCTGGTCGACGCGCTCGAGGACTTCTTCGCCTCCGGCGACCTGCCGCTGGGCAAGAGCGACGACGCCGGCGAGATCGCCTCGGCCGAGCTGCTCGAAGACCGCGTGCAGCAGGCGCAGGCCCTGCTGCGCGAGGTGCGTGCGCTGTGGCAGCACTGGATGGCGAACCTCGACCTCGTGCAGGCCGACACGGGCCGCAGCGTCTTCAGCGACCTGCAGGACCACACGCTGCGCGCGTCGTGGAAGACGCAGATCCGCGCGCCGCTGCAGGCCATCTTCGCGGGCTCGGCGCTGTCGCCCATCGTCGAGGCCTGCCAGAAGATCCACGGCGAGGTGCTGCGCGGGCGCGTCTGGGTGGCGCTGCACATGCACGCGGGCGACGGCAACGTCCACACCAACATCCCGGTGAACAGCGACAACTACCAGATGCTGCAGACCGCCCACGAGGCGGTGGCGCGCATCATGGCGCTGGCGCGGCGCCTGGACGGCGTGATCTCGGGCGAGCACGGCATCGGCATCACCAAGCTCGAGTTCCTGAGCGACGACGAGCTCGCGAACTTCACCGCCTACAAGCAGCGCGTCGACCCGCAGGGCCGATTCAACAAGGGCAAGCTGCTGCGCGGCGCGGCCTTCGATGGCCAGACGCTGAAGGCCGACCTGACGAACGCCTACACGCCGAGCTTCGGGCTCATGGGCCACGAGTCGCTGATCATGCAGCGCAGCGACATCGGCGAGATTGCCAGCAGCGTCAAGGACTGCCTGCGCTGCGGCAAGTGCAAGCCCGTGTGCGCGACGCACGTGCCGCGCGCCAACCTGCTGTACAGCCCGCGCAACAAGATCCTGGCGACCTCGCTGCTGGTCGAGGCCTTCCTCTACGAGGAGCAGACGCGCCGCGGCGTGTCGATCAAGCACTGGCACGAGTTCGAGGACGTGGCCGACCACTGCACCGTCTGCCACAAGTGCCTGAGCCCCTGCCCGGTCAAGATCGACTTCGGCGACGTGTCGATGAACATGCGCAACCTGCTGCGCAAGATGGGGCAGAAGAGCTTCCGGCCCGGCAACAAGATGGCGATGATGTTCCTCAACGCCACCAGCCCCGAGACCATCAAGCTGATGCGCACGGCGATGGTCGACGTCGGCTTCAAGGTGCAGCGCGTGGCCAACGACCTGCTGCGCGGCCTGGCCAACCGGCAGAACGCGAGGCCGCCCGCCACCGTCGGCGCTGCGCCGGTGAAGGAGCAGGTGATCCACTTCATCAACCGCAAGATGCCCGGCGGCCTGCCGAAGAAGACCGCGCGCGCCCTGCTCGACATCGAGGACAAGAACTACGTCCCGATCATCCGCGACCCCAAGGCGACGACCTCCGACAGCGAGGCGGTGTTCTACTTCCCGGGCTGCGGGTCGGAGCGCTTGTTCTCGCAGGTCGGCCTGGCCACGCAGGCGATGCTCTGGCACGCCGGCGTGCAGACCGTGCTGCCGCCGGGCTACCTGTGCTGCGGCTACCCGCAGCGCGGCTCGGGCGAGTTCGACAAGGCCGAGAAGATCATCACCGACAACCGGGTGCTGTTCCATCGTGTCGCCAACACGCTGAACTATCTGGACATCAAGACGGTGGTGGTGAGCTGCGGCACCTGCTACGACCAGTTGCAGGGCTACCAGTTCGACAAGATCTTCCCGGGCTGCCGCATCGTCGACATCCACGAGTTCCTGCTCGAGAAGGGCATCACCCTCGACGCGTCGCAGGGCGCGGGCTACCTGTACCACGACCCCTGCCACACGCCGATGAAGCTGCGCGAGCCGATGAAGACGGTGAAGGCGCTGGTCGGCCCGAACGTCGTGGAGAGCAAGCGCTGCTGCGGCGAGAGCGGCACGCTGGGCGTCACGCGGCCCGACATCTCGACGCAGGTGCGCTTCCGCAAGGCCGAGGAGCTCAAGCGCGACGAGGCCGCGCTGCGCGCCACCGGCGCCGTCGCCCCGCAGGGCGCGGTGAAGATCCTGACCTCGTGCCCGAGCTGCCTGCAGGGCCTGACGCGTTACGGCGGCGACCTCGACAACGGCTTGCTCGAGGCCGACTACATCGTCGTCGAGATGGCGAACAGGATCCTGGGCGCCGACTGGATGCCCGACTACGTCGAGCGGGCCAACGACGGCGGCATCGAGCGCGTGCTCGTGTAGCTCACTCCGCCGACAGCCGGCGCTCGCGGATCAGCGCGTGCCAGAAGGCGGTTTCCTTCTGGATGAAGGCCGCCAGCGCCGGCCCGTCGCCAGGCAGCACCTCGAGGCCGAAGTCCTCGAGCTTCGCCTTCAGCTCGGGCTGCGCCAGTGCCCGGTTCATCTCGAGCGTCAGGCGCGAGACGATGTCCGCCGGCGTGCCCCGGGGCACGAACAGGCCCTGCCACGCCGTGACCTCGAAGTCGGGCAGGCCCAGCTCGACGAGCGTGGGCACGTCGGGCAGCGAGGGCAGGCGCTGGCGCGACATCACCGCCATCGCCTTGACCTTGCCCGCACGGAGGTGGGGCAGGCCGGCGGCGGTGTCCAGCACCATCATCGGCACCTGGCCCGAGATCACGTCCTGCACCGCGAGCGCCGTGCCGCGGTAGGGCACGTGCACGACGAAGGTCCGGGTGCGGTCCTTGAGCAGCTCCATGCCCAGGTGGTGCGGGCTGCCGATGCCGGGCGAGGCGTAACTGTACTTGCCCGGGTTCTTCTTCAACTCGTCGAGCAGCTGGCGGCCGCTGCTGAAGCCTGCCGACGGGTTGACCGCCAGGATCAGCGGGAAGCGCGCCATGAAGCCCACCGGCGCGAAGTCCGCCGGGTCGTAGGGCAGCTTGCGGTACATCGCGCCGTGGAACACCATCGCGCCGTTGTCGCCGGTGACGATCGTGTAGCCGTCGGGCGCCGACTTGGCCGCGTTGTCGGTGCCGACGATGCCGGCCGCGCCCGGTCGGTTGTCGATCACGATCGTCTGGCCGATCTGCCGGCCGAGCTGAGGAGCGAGCTGCCGGGCGAGGAAGTCCGAACCACCGCCCGCCGGGTAGGCCACGACCCATCGGACGGGCTTCGAGGGCCAGGTGTCGGCCCGGGGCGACAGCGGCGGCAGCCCGAGCAGGGCGAGCGTCGAGGCGGCGCCGACGAAACGGCGGCGGGTCGGTGGGGCGGCGGTCATGTCGGGGCGTGGCGAGTGGCGAAGGCGGACGATCTTAGCGGCGTGCCCGCTCGATAATCGCGGCATGGCCCAGCATCCTCCTGCTTCCCCGGCGCCGGCGGCGTCGTGCCCGCTGTGCACCGAGCCCGGCGGCCTGCCCGTGTGGCACGACGCCCATTGGCGCGTCGTGCGCGTGGCGGATGCCGACGTGCCCGCGTTCTACCGCGTGATCGCGCAGGCGCACGTGGTCGAGTTCAGCGACCTCGACGGGGCGGCCCGATCGCGCTGCATGGCCCTGGTGGCCGCCGTCGAGCGGGTGCTGCTCGAGCAGTTGCAGCCGACGAAGATCAACCTCGCGGCCTTCGGCAACATGGTGCCGCACCTGCACTGGCACGTGATGGCGCGCTTCGACTGGGACAGCCATTTCCCGCAGCCGCTGTGGGGCCCGCGCCAGCGCGAGGTGATGCCGCCGGCCGCCCAGCGGCTCCGGGTGAGCCTGGAAACGCTCGATGCCGCCGTCGCGGGGGCGCTCGCCCAGGCTTGACCTTCGTCAAGCCGCATGGCCCCAGTGCGAGCGGGGCCGCGCGCTTCGATAAACTCGTCGCGCTTCGAGCTTCCCATTGCGCCATGGCCGGTCTGACCCAGAACTCCCCGCAACCCACGTCGATCACGGCGCACCAGCAGTCGCGCATGCTCGAGGTGGGTTTCTCCGACGGCGCGACCTTTCGCATTCCCTACGAGCTGATGCGCGTCTACTCGCCGTCGGCCGAGGTGCAGGGCCACGGGCCCGGCCAGGAGGTGCTGCAGACCGGCAAGCGCGGGGTCGAGCTGAATGCGCTCGAGCCGGTGGGCAACTACGCGGTGCAGCCGCACTTCAGCGACGGCCACGACAGTGGCATCTACTCCTGGGACTACCTGTACTTCCTCGGCTCGCAGCAGGACGAACTCTGGGCGCGCTACGAAGCGCGCCTCCAGGAAGCCGGCATGTCGCGCGACGCACCCATGCCCGAGGCCGGCGGATCGGCCTGCGGCCACCACCATTGAGACGGCGATGAGCGACACCCACTTCGGATTCCAGACCGTCGACGAGGCGCAGAAGGCCCAGCGCGTGCGCGGCGTCTTCGACTCGGTGGCGTCGAAGTACGACGTGATGAACGACCTGATGTCGCTCGGCCTGCACCGCGCCTGGAAGGCCTACACGGTCGCCGTGGCGAACCTGGGCCCGGGCGACCGGGTGCTCGACCTGGCCGCCGGCACCGGTGATCTGGCCCGCGCCTTCGCGCGCAAGGTCGGGCCGGGCGGGCTCGTGATGCACACCGACATCAACGAGGCCATGCTGCGCCAGGGCCGCGAGCGCCTGATCGACGAAGGCCTGCTGCTGCCCACGCTGCTGTGCGACGCCGAGGCGCTGCCGTTCGCGAGCGCGAGCTTCGACCTCGTCAGCGTGGCCTTCGGCCTGCGCAACATGACCCACAAGGAGCGCGCGCTGGCCGAGATGAACCGGGTGCTCAAGCCCGGTGCGCGCCTGCTGGTGCTCGAGTTCTCGAAGGTCGCCGCGCCGCTGGAGAAGCTCTACGACTGGTACTCGTTCCGCGTGCTGCCGCGCATCGGCCAGTGGGTGGCCGGGGATGCCGAGAGCTACCGCTACCTCGCCGAGTCGATCCGCATGCATCCGGGCCAGGCCGAGCTCAAGGCGATGATGAAGACCGCCGGCTTCGGCCATGTCGACGTCCACAACCTCAGCGGTGGGGTGGTGGCGCTGCACGTGGGCATCAAGTGCTGAGATCGCGTGCGCTGATCGCCGCGGCGCTGCTCGGGCTGGCGCTGACGCCGGCCAGCGCGCGCTCGGTGGCCGGCGCGCTGGCCCCGTCGGCGGGGATGTTCGGTGCGGTGCTGCTCGGCGGCGCGCTGCTCGCCCGGGGCGCGTTGGCCCTGCCGCTGGCGCTGGCCGTGGCCGGGCTCGGACTGAGCGTCGCCCTGGCCTGGGTGCACCGCCGCCGGGTGCCGGCCTCGGCGCCCTCGCACGCGACGGCCCCGCCCGCCACCGGCGAGGCGGCGGTGCTGGCCGGTGCACGGCAGCAGTTCCTGCGTCTGCAGGCCGCCTGGGACCGTGCGGACCTCGCCGAGTTGCGGGCCCTGACGACGCCCGGCCTGTACGCCGAACTGCGGATCACGCTGGCGCACCGTGAGGCGGTCAACCGCACCGACGTGCTCGAGGTCCATGCGACCCTGCTCGGGCTCGAACGCGTGGGCGACGACGAGTTCGCCGGCGTCGAGTTCAGCGGCTGGATGCGCGAAGCGGCCGACCGGCCGAAGGCCCCGTTCCGTGAACTCTGGATGCTGGCGCGGTCGGTCGGATCCGGCGAGCCCTGGCGCCTGGCTCGGCAGCAGATCCTGTTCTGAGCGCCGTCCGCCGGACGCGGAACGCCGACCCGCGAATAGTTCACGCGTTCCTTTCATTTCGTCGCGAATCGGCACCCAGTTGGGGGTTGCGGCTGCGTCAGGCTTCGCCGGTACACTCAGGTATTCCCGGATGTCCGGGGCCGGCCGCGCGCCTCAAGCCGGGCCGCCATGTCGACTGCGGGCCTCACGGCCCGATCCCGCGGGCCGTTCGTGCCCGTTTCGAACCCTTGTGAGACACCCAGGAATGACTTCGACGATCCAAGCCCCTGCTTTTGGTCGCGCATCGGCATCGCCGGGGCGACTCGCGATGGTGGCAGTGGCGGCGCTGGCGGTGGTCCTGAGCGGCTGCGGCGAGCAGAAGAAGGACAAGGCGGCCACGCAGGTGGCGGCCAAGGTCAACAAGGAAGAGATCTCCGTTCACCAGATCAACTTCCTGCTGCAGCAGCAGCGCGGCCTGCGCGCCGAGCAGGCCGAGGCGGCCGGTCGCGTGGCCCTCGAGCGCCTGATCGACCAGGAACTGGCGTTGCAGAAGGCGCTCGAACAGAAGCTCGACCGCGAGCCGCGCGTGGTGCAGCAGATCGAGGCGGCGCGGCGCGAGATCATCGCCCGCGCCTACGTCGAGAAGATCGGCGAGGCCGCGACCAAGCCCACGCCGGAAGAGGTCCAGAAGTACTTCACGGACAAGCCGGCGCTGTTCAAGGAGCGCCGCATCTACAACCTGCAGGAGATCTCGATCGAGGCCAAGCCGGAGCAGTTGCCCGGGCTGCGCACGCAGCTGCAGGCCTCGAAGTCGATCAACGAGTTCGTCGACTACCTCAAGGCCAACGGCTACCGCTTCAACGGCAATTCGGCGGTGCGTGCGGCCGAGCAGCTGCCGCTGAGCACGCTGGACACCTTTGCCAAGATGAAGGACGGCCAGGCGATGCTCGTCGCGGCACCGGCCGGCGCGCAGGTGATCGTGCTCGCGGGTTCGCGGTCCGAGCCGGTCGACGAGGCGCGCGCCCGTCCCGCGATCGAGCAGTTCCTGTGGAACGATGCCAAGCGCAAGCTGGTCGAAGCCGATCGCAAGGCGATGCGCGAGTCGTCGAAGATCGAGTACATGGGCAAGTTCGCGCAGGGCGCGGCGTCGGCGCCGGCCGCCGCACCGGCGCCGGCGGAGACGCCTGCCGTCGAACCCGTCGCGCTGCCGGCCAGCGCCGCGGCGCCCGGCCTGAGCGACGCCGACATCAGCAAGGGCATGGGAATCAAGAAATGAAGATCATCCACCGATTGTTTGCCGCCGCGTTCGGCGTCCTGGTGCTGACCGCCGCCGTGCAGCCCGCCCTGGCGCAAACGCCTGCGGCCTCGCCCGCGGACTACCGCCTCGGCTCGGGCGACGTGGTGCGCATCACCGTCTTCCAGAACCCCGACCTCTCGCTCGAGACGCGGGTCAGCGAGTCGGGCATCGTGTCCTACCCGCTGCTCGGCCCGATCAAGATCGGCGGCATGGCCGCGGGTCAGGCCGAGAAGGTGATCGCCGACGGCCTTCGCAGCGGTGGCTTCGTCAAGCAGCCCCAGGTGTCGGTGCTGGTCGTGCAGGTGCGCGGCAATCAGGTGTCGGTGCTCGGCCAGGTGAACCGGCCCGGCCGCTTCCCGATCGAAGTGTCCGACATGAAGCTCACCGACGTGCTGGCGATGGCCGGCGGCGTGGCGGCCAATGGCGCCGACGTGCTGACGATCGTCGGCACGCGCAACGGCCAGCCCTACCGTACCGAGGTCGACCTGCCGAAGGTCTTCACCGCCAGCGGCCGCGGCGAGGACCTCGTCGTGCAGAACGGCGACGTGGTCTGGGTCGACCGCGGTCCGGTCGTCTACATCTATGGCGAGGTGCAGCGTCCGGGGGCCCTGCGCCTGGAGCGCGGCATGACGGTGATGCAGGCGCTCGCCACGGGGGGCGGGCTCACGCAGCGCGGCACCGAGAAGGGCATGCGCGTCCACCGCAAGGGCCCGGACGGCAAGGTCCAGGTGGTGCAACCTGCCATGGACGATCCGGTCCGTGACGGCGACGTGGTCTACGTGCGGGAAAGCCTGTTCTGAGTGCGATGAGGCCCCAGTCGGGCCGTTGAAGGTCAATCATGGGTTTCGGTCAATTCTTCGCGATCCTTCGCGCCCGCTGGTGGGTGGCGTTGCTGATGTTCGCGCTCACCGTGGGCATCGCGATCGCGGTCAGCCTGCTCCTGCCCAAGCAGTACCAGTCCACCGCCTCCGTCGTGCTGGAGGTTCGCCCGGACCCGATCGCCAACATGGTGTTTCCCGGCGCCCTGGCGCCCAGCTTCGTCGCCACCCAGGTCGACGTGATCATGAGCGACCGGGTCGCCAACCGCGTCGTCAAGAACCTCCGGCTCACCGACAACCCGCAGGTCCGCGCCCAGTGGATGGACGAGACCAAGGGCGAAGGCACGATCGAGAACTGGCTGGCCGACACCTTCCAGAAGAACATGGAAGTGAAGCCGGCGCGCGAGTCGAACGTCATCAGCATCTCGTACAAGGCGCCCGACCCGAAGTTCGCCGCGGCGCTGGCCAATGCCTTCGTGCAGGCCTACGTCGAAACCAGCGTCGAGCTGCGCGTCGATCCGGCCAAGCAGTACTCCTCGTTCTTCGACAGCCGGGCCAAGGAGGCGCGCGACGCCCTCGAGAAGGCGCAGAGCAAGGTCTCGGCCTACCAGCGCGAGAAGGGCATCATCGCCACCGACGAGCGCCTGGACGTCGAGAGCGCGCGCCTGAACGAACTCTCCACGCAGCTCGTGATGCTGCAGGCGCTGAGTGCCGAGTCGGCGAGCCGCCAGGTCCAGGCGCAGGGGGCCTCGGGTGACCGCATCCAGGAGGTGCTGAACAACGGCCTGGTCGCCGGGCTGAAGGGTGACCTGACCCGTGCCGAAGCGCGCCTGCAGGAACTGAGTGCACGCCTCGGGCCGAACCACCCGCAGGTGGTCGAAGCCAAGGCGAGCATTGCCGAGCTGCGCACGCGCATCGACGCCGAGACGCGCCGCGTCACGAGCAGCGTCGGACTGAACAACAACGTGAATCGCCAGCGCGAAGCCGAGACGCGCGCCGCGCTCGAGGCGCAGCGCGCGAAGGTGCTGCGCATGAAGGCCGTGCGCGACGAGGGCGCGGTGCTGGTGCGCGACGTCGAGAACGCGCAGCGCACCTACGACGCCGTGCTCGGACGGTTGACCCAGTCGAGCCTCGAAAGCCAGACGACGCAGAGCAGCGTCAGCGTGCTGACGCAGGCCACCCCGCCGTTGCGGCCGTCCTCGCCGAAGGTCCTGCTGAACGTGGCCCTGGCCGCGTTCGTCGGCGCCTTGCTGGCGGTGGCGTCTGCCTTCCTGCTCGAGATGCTCGATCGCCGCGTGCGCGGCCTGCAGGACCTGGTCCAGACCGTCGGCCTGCCGGTCATCGGCATCATGCCCCGGCCGACGAAGCGCGGCCTCTTCGGCGGCGTGCGTCCCTCGCTGATCGAGCAGCGCGTCATGCGCCAGCGCCTGCCCGCGCCGGGCCGGAGGGCTGCGTGATGGCCAAGTTCCGCGATTCCAACGTCCACGAGACCGCGCCCCAGTCCCTGCCGCCGTCCGGCGGTGCGACGCTGCACGACCGCTCGATCGGCGACATCATCCGCGACACGCGCAACCTCACGGCCGAGCAGGTCGAGAAGGTGCTGCAGCGCCAGCGCGAGACCGGCGCGCGCTTCGGCGAGGCGGCGGTGGCCCTGGGCTACGTCAGCAACGACGACGTGCTGTTCGCGCTGTCGCAGCAGTTTCACTACCCCTATGCGCCGCAGGAACGCCGCAATGCGAGCCCCGAGCTGATCACGCTGACGCAGCCGTTCTCGCCGCAGGCGGAATCGTTCCGCGCGATCCGCAGCCAGGTGATGATGCGCCTGTTCTCCGAAGGCGACGCGCGCCGCGCCGTGGCGATCATCAGCCCGAACACCGGCGACGGAAAGACCTTCTTCGCCGCCAACCTGGCGGTGACGCTGGCGCAGCTGGGCGGGCGCACGCTGCTCGTCGACGCCGACCTGCGCGGGCCGCGGCAGCACGAGGTGTTCAACCTGAAGAACGCGGCCGGGCTGTCGGGCATCCTGTCGGGCCGCGCCGAGTCTCAGGTGATCCAGCAGGTGCCGGGCGTCCCGAGCCTGTTCGTGCTCACCGTCGGCGCCACGCCGCCGAACCCGCTCGAGCTCGTCGAGCGGCCGGCGTTCGGCCTGCTGATGCGCGAACTGGCCTCGAAGTTCGACCATGTCATCGTCGACACGCCCGCCGCCGTCTACGGCGCCGACTGCGGCGTCATCGCCGCCCGTTGCGGCGCGGCGCTGGTGGTCGCCCGCAAGGACGCTTCGCAGGTCGCGCCGCTGCAGGACCTCGTGGCCAGCCTGGCGGACAGCCCGGCGCGTCTGGCCGGCGTCGTGATGAACGAATACTGAGATGCAGCTCGGGGGCATGTCAGGCGCAGGCGGAGTTTCGCAGGGGCGCTTCGACCGCTGGTTCGGCACCGGCAGCGACACGCTGATCGTCGCGCTGCTCGGCCTCGGCCTGGCGGCGCTGTACCTGCCGACCTACTGGGACCTGTCGCACACGATCTGGGCCACCGACGAGCAGGGCCACGGCCCGATCATCCTCGCGGTCAGCCTGTGGCTGCTCTACAAGCGCCGCGACGATTTCGCGGCCCTGCCGGCGCGGCCGGCGAACGTGCCGGGTGCGCTGCTGATCGTGCTGTCCCTCGCGCTGTACGTGCTCGGGCGCTCGCAGGGCATCGTGATGTTCGAGGTGGCCTCGCAGATCGGCGTGATCTCGGCGCTGCTGCTGCTGTTCAAGGGGCCGGCGGCGCTCCGGCTGGCGCTGTTTCCGCTGTTCTTCATGATCTTCATGGTGCCGCTGCCCGGCGCGCTGGTGGCGGCGGTGACCACGCCGCTGAAGTCGGCGGTGTCGGCAGTGGCCACCGCCGTGCTCTACGCGCTGGGCTATCCGATCGCACGCACCGGCGTGATGCTGTCGGTGGGCCAGTACCAGCTGCTCGTGGCCGACGCCTGTGCCGGCCTGAACTCGATGTTCACCCTCGAGGCGCTGGGCCTGCTCTACATGAACCTGGTGGGCTATACCTCGCTGGCACGCAACATCACGCTGGCGATCCTGATCATCCCGATCTCGTTCTGCGCCAACGTCATCCGCGTGATGATCCTCGTGCTCGTGACCTACCACTTCGGCGACGAGGCCGGGCAGGGCTTCATCCACGGTGCGGCGGGCATGGTGCTGTTCGTCGTCGCGCTGACCCTGATGCTGATCGTCGACCGCATCGTCGGCGCCGTCTTCGCGCTGGCCGGGCGTTCCGCGCAGGGGGCGGCCCCGTGAAGCCGCGCACCCTGGCCGCCGTGCTGTCCGTGGCGATGCTGGCCTCGGCCGCGCTCGCCACGGCGATGCAGCCGCGCATCCGCCTGTCCGACGAACTCGGCGCGCTGTCGCTCGAAGACGTCGTGCCGACGGCGTTCGGAGACTGGCAGATCGACCGTCGCGGCCCGGCCCAGGTCGTGAACCCGCAGACGCAGGAGGCGCTGGCCAAGATCTACAGCCAGACGCTGACGCGCGTCTACGTCGACAAGCAGGGCTACCGCATCATGCTGTCGATCGCCTATGGCGGCGATCAGCGCGATGCGATGCAGGTGCACTACCCCGAGGTCTGTTACCCGGCGCAGGGGTTCACGGTGCTCAGCAACCAGATCGGCATCGCCGGCACGCCGCTGGGCGAGATCCCGGTGCGTCGCCTCGAGACCACGCTCGGCCGGCAACGCCCCGAGCCGGTGACCTACTGGACGACCGTCGGCGAGCGTGCCGTGCGCGGCGACAGCGCCAAGAAGCTGGTCGAGATGTCGTACGGCCTGCGCGGTCGCATTCCCGACGGTCTGCTGTTCCGCGTGTCGTCGGTCGACCCCGACACGGCCCAGGCCTTCCGCGCCCAGGACCGCTTCATCCAGGACGTCGTGGCCGCGCTGCCGGGCCGCTACGTCGCGCGCTTCTCGGGGCTGCACACGCAGGGCGGCGCGATGGCCGTCCCGATGGCAGCGCCGCAGAAGGCCGGCGGCTGATGTTCCAGCGCCCGGTGCCGACGCCGCGGGCCTCCGGGCTCGGCGTGGCCTTTGCCGTGCTCGGCGCCGGCGCCGTGTTCGCGGTGCTGGCCGGTGCCGGCACGGCGCTGATCGGGCCGATGGCGGCGGCCGCCTTTGCCGCCATGCTGCTGGGCATCGCGGCGCTGTTCCTGCCGATCCGCTGGCTGGTGGTCGGCCTGGTGCTGGTGTCGTTCCTG
>Ga0116177_10003212_pt1 | contig 11986 bp, 10 predicted proteins | sample AD_STIC10_MetaG_FD_89750 | JGI IMG/M metagenome (GOLD analysis project Ga0116177, IMG submission 89750) | Active sludge microbial communities of municipal wastewater-treating anaerobic digesters from USA - AD_STIC10_MetaG | ecosystem: Engineered > Bioreactor > Anaerobic > Digestate | place: USA...
CGAATGCGGGAGGTCTTCGCAGAGCAGCACGCCGAGGCCGGAGTTCAGCTCGTCGACCTCGCCCATGGCGTCGATGCGCAGGCTGTCCTTGGTGATGCGGCTGCCGTCGCCAAGGCCGGTGGTGCCGGCATCGCCGGTGCGGGTGACGATCTTCGAAAGGCGGTTGCCCTTGCGTTCGGCGTCGTACTCGTTGTCTGTTGTGCTCACTGTGTTCTTCTCCTTGCACCCGTCCAAGTGTCAACATCGATGTGGGGCGATTATACTGACCGGACGAAGCTACAGACTGCCCTCACATGCCAAAGTTTGCCGCCAACCTGAGTCTCCTGTTCACCGACGTACCGTTCTGCGAGCGGTTTGCCCGGGCGACAGCGGCAGGGTTCTCGGGCGTTGAGTACCTTTTTCCCTATGAATATCCGGCCTCCGACATCGCTGACTGGCTGCGCGCCAACGATCTCGAGCAGGTGCTGTTCAATCTCTCGGCGGGTGATTGGGCAGCCGGTGAGCGCGGCCTGGCCTGCCTGCCGCAGCGTCGGGACGAGTTCGCCGAGAGCGTCGAGCAGGCGCTGGGTTACGCGGTGGCGCTCGATTGCCGGCGGCTGCATTGCATGGCCGGCCTGCGTCCGGCCGGGGCCAGCGAAGCCGAACTGACGGAAGCGTTCGTCGCCAATCTGCGCTTCGCCGCCGACCGCCTGGCGACCATCGGGGTGACGGTAATGATCGAGCCAATCAACAGTCGCGTTGATATGCCCGGCTACTGGCTGGACGATGTGGCCAAGGGTTTCCGCCTGCTGGAGGCGGTCGACCGCAGTAATGTCAAGCTGCAGTACGACATCTACCACGCGCAGATCATCGCCGGCGATCTGGCGCGCACGCTGGAAGCCAACATCCACCGCATAGGCCATGTTCAGATTGCCGACAACCCCGGCCGCCACGAACCGGGCAGCGGCGAGATCAATTACCCCTTCGTGTTCGGCCTGCTCGACCGGCTTGGCTACGACGGCTGGGTCGGTTGTGAATACAAACCGCTGACGACGACCGAGGCGGGCCTTGGCTGGCTGCCCAGATGAACCCGCGCGAGATTCTCCGCCACCTGTTCGACGCCGCCATCGCGGCGGCCGATCCGGCGCTGTGCGTGCCGCCGCATGTGCCGCCGGATGATGGCGGACGGCTGATTGTGATCGGCGCCGGCAAGGCCTCGGCGGCGATGGCACGGGCGGTCGAGGAGCACTGGTCGGGGCCTCTCGACGGGCTGGTGGTGACGCGTTACGGCCACGGCGTGCCCTGCCAGCGCGTCGAGATTGTCGAGGCGGCGCACCCGGTGCCGGATGCGGCGGGCGAAGCGGCGGCGGCGCGCATTTTGGGCAAGATTTCCGGGTTGACCGCGACAGACCGGGTCTTGGCGCTGATTTCCGGTGGCGGTTCGGCACTGCTCGCGGCGCCGGCAGCCGGCATTACGCTGGCCGAAAAGCGCACAATCACAAAGGCCTTGCTCCGCTCGGGGGCGAGCATCGGCGAGATCAATTGCGTGCGCAAGCACCTGTCGGCGATCAAGGGCGGCCGGCTGGCCGCCGCGGCATGGCCGGCGCAGATCCTGACGCTGGCGATTTCCGACGTGCCGGGCGACGACCCGGCGGTGATTGCATCCGGTTCCACGGTCGGCGATCCGACGACGGCGGTCGACGCCCTCAAAGTGCTCGATTTCCACGGCATCGCCATCCCCGATGCGCTGCGAACACGGCTGGTTTCCGGCGAGCTGGAAACGCCGAAGCCGGGCGACCCGCGCCTGGCGAAAAGCGAGTTCCGCCTCATCGCCAGCCCCCGGCAGATGCTCGAAGCGGCGGCCGCCGCCGCCAGCCGTCTCGGCGTCACGCCGCTGATCCTCGGCGATGCCATCGAAGGCGAGGCGCGCGAACTCGGCAAGGCGCTGGCCGGTATGGCCATCAGTTGCGGTCGACACGGATTTCCGGCAAAGAAGCCGTGCGTGCTGCTGTCGGGCGGCGAAACGACGGTGACCTTGAAGGGCGAGGGGCGTGGCGGGCGCAATACCGAACTCCTGCTTGGCGTGGCGCTGGCGCTCGACGGTGCGCCGGGCATCCACGCGCTCGCCGCCGACACCGACGGCATCGATGGTTCCGAGGACAATGCAGGCGCCTTCGTCGGACCGGATACGCTGGGTCGCGCCCACGCACTCGGCGTCGATCCGCGCCAGCGACTGGCGGGCAACGATGCCTGGGGCTTTTTCGCTGAGCTCGACGACCTGCTGGTGACCGGGCCGACGCGGACCAACGTCAACGATTTCCGCGCCCTGCTGGTGGGGTTAGAATGAGCCGATGACGACCCCCGAACCCGCCTTCGCCACCGATCGCGCCGTCCTTGTGGCGCGGCTGAAGACGATTCTGCCAGCACATTGCCTGCTGGTCGACGAAGAGGATCTACGCCCCTACGAGTGCGACGGCCTCACCGCCTACCGCGAACTGCCGCTGGCCGTCTGCCTCCCGGAAAGCGAAGGCCAGGTCATCGACGTGTTGCGTACCTGCCACCTGCTTGGCGTGCCGGTCGTCGCGCGCGGCGCCGGCACGGGGCTGTCGGGCGGCGCGATGCCGCATGCCCAGGGAGTCGTGCTGTCGCTGGCCCGTTTGAACAAGATTCTGCGAGTCGACCGCAGCGCCCGCATCGCCGTCGTCCAGCCGGGGGTGCGCAATCTCGCGGTATCCGAAGCCGCCGCGCCGCACGGCCTCTACTACGCGCCCGACCCGTCGTCGCAGATCGCCTGCACGCTGGGCGGCAACGTCGCCGAGAACTCGGGCGGCGTCCATTGTCTGAAATACGGGCTGACCGTCCATAACGTGCTGCACATCCGCGTCGTCAGCATCGAGGGCGAGGTATTCGAGATCGGTTCGGAAGCTCCGGATGTGCCGGGCTACGACCTGTTGGCGCTGCTCATTGGCTCCGAGGGCATGCTCGGTGTCGTCACCGAAGTCACGGTCAAACTGGTGCCGAAGCCGGAGCTGGCGCAGGTGGTGATGGCCTCCTTCGACGATGTTGCCCGGGCCGGCGACGCGGTGGCGGCGATCATCGCCGCCGGCATCATTCCGGCCGGGCTGGAGATGATGGACAAGCCGGCGACCGCCGCCGTCGAGCCTTATGTCAAGGCGGGCTACGATCTCGATGCGGCGGCCATCCTGCTCTGCGAGTCCGATGGCACGCCGGAAGAAGTGGCCGAGGAAATCGCCCGCGTCACCGGGGTGCTGACCGCCGCCGGCGCCCGCGAAATCCGCGTTTCGCAGTCCGAAGCCGAGCGCCTGCGTTTCTGGGCCGGGCGCAAGGCGGCCTTTCCGGCGGTCGGGCGCATCACGCCGGATTATTACTGCATGGACGGCACCATTCCGCGCAAGCGGCTGGCCGAGATGCTGTCGGCCATCGCCGACATGGAAAAGAAGTACGACCTGCGCTGCGCCAACGTCTTCCATGCCGGCGACGGCAACCTGCATCCATTGATCATGTACGACGCCGCCAAATCCGGAGAATGGACGAACGCTGAAGCCTTCGGCGCCGAAATTCTCGAACTCTCGGTGACGCTCGGCGGCTCGATAACCGGCGAGCACGGCGTCGGCATCGAGAAGATCAACCAGATGTGCGTGCAATACAAGACGCCGGAGCTGGAAGCCTTCCGCCGCATCAAGGCGGCCTTCGACGAAAGCGGCCTGCTCAACCCCGGCAAGGCGGTGCCCAGCCTGCACCGCTGCGCCGAATACGGGCGCATGCACGTCCATCATGGCGACGTGAAGTTTCCCGAACTGGAGCGCTTCTGATGACGCTCGACCAGATCGCTGCCGCCATTCGCGCCGCCCACGACGCCGCGCGGCAGGTCCCCCTGGGGGGCAGCCAGACGCCGCTGCGCATCCGGGGTGCCGGCAGCAAGGATTTCTACGGTGGCATGCTGGCCGGCGACGTGCTGGATGTTGGCGTTTACAAGGGTATTGTCGCCTACGAGCCGACCGAGCTTTACATCACCGCCCGCTGTGGCACGCCGCTTGCCGAGATCGAAGCCGTCCTCGCCGAAAAGGGACAGATGCTGGCTTTCGAGCCGCCGCATTTTTCCGGCGCGACCGTTGGCGGCTGTGTCGCCGCCGGGTTGTCGGGCCCGCGCCGGCAGCAGGCGGGTGCCGTGCGCGACTTCGTGCTGGGCGTCAAACTGATCGACGGCACCGGCCAGATGCTCGATTTCGGCGGTCAGGTCATGAAGAACGTCGCCGGCTACGATGTCTCGCGCCTGCTCGCCGGCAGTATGGGCACGCTCGGCGTGCTCGCCGAGGTGACGCTGAAGGTGCTGCCGCGTCCGGTTGCCGAACGGACGCTGGTTTTTGCCGTGGACGAGGGCGAGGCGATCCGGCGGCTCAACGAATGGGGTGGCCAGCCGCTACCGGTTTCGGCGTCGTTCTGGCACGAGGGGAAGCTCTGGCTGCGGTTATCCGGCGCCGGCGCCGCAGTCGAGGCGGCCAGCCGCAAACTCGGGGGCTTGGTTGCGGTCGACCCTGAAAAACACTGGATTTCCGTGCGCGAGCAAACGCATCCGGCGTTCGCCGGAGCGATCCTGTGGCGCCTGGCCGTGCCGACGACCGCGGCGTCGCCGGGACTCGATGGCCTGCGCGCCATCGAGTGGGGTGGCGGCCAGCGCTGGTATGCAGGCGAGCAAGAGGCGGTGCGTGGCGCGGCGGCCCGGGGCGGTGGTCATGCCGTGCTCTATCGCGCGCCCGAGTCGCTGCGCTGCCGCGAGGGGGCCTTCGCGCCGCTGTCGCCGGCCCTGCTGGCGCTGCACCGTCGCCTCAAGAAGTCCTTCGATCCCGAGGCCATCCTCAACCCCGGTCGCCTGTACGCCGAGTTCTGATGGATACGAAACTCGCCGACTTCATCCGCGACACGCCGGCCGGCAAGGAGGCCGAGGCAATCCTGCGCAGTTGCGTGCATTGCGGCTTCTGCACGGCGACCTGCCCGACCTACCAGTTGCTCGGCGACGAGCTCGACGGGCCGCGCGGGCGTATCTACCTGATCAAGCAGATGCTGGAAGGCAAGCCGGTCACCGAGAAGACCCGCCTGCACCTTGACCGCTGCCTGACCTGCCGTTCGTGCGAGACGACCTGTCCGTCGGGTGTCAAGTACAGCCGCCTGCTCGACATCGGCCGCCAGGTGGTCGAAACGAGACTGCCGCGCAGGGGCGGCGAGGCACTGATGCGCCGCGCGCTGCGTGCGACGTTGCCACGGCCCAGGATCTTCGGACCGGCGGTGAAGCTTGGCCAGTTGCTGCGTCCGCTCTTGCCGTCGGGGCTGGCCGACAAATTGCCGCCGGACAGCCTGGGAACAGCGAAGCCGTGGCCGGAGGCCGTAGGCCATCGACGCTGCATGCTGATGCTGTCCGGCTGCGTCCAGCCGGCGCTGGGACCGAACATCAATGTGGCGGCGGCGCGTGTGCTGGACAGGCTGGGCATCAAGTTGTTCGAGGAGAGGAAGGCGGGCTGTTGTGGCGCCGTGCGCTTCCACCTCAATGACCAGAAGGCGGCAAAGGACGACATGCGGCGCAACATCGATGCCTGGTGGTGGCATGTCGAGGCGGGGGTCGAGGCGATCGTCGTCACCGCCTCCGGCTGTGGTGTGCAGATCAAGGACTACGGGCATGTGCTCGCCGATAATCGTGCCTATGCCGAGAAGGCGGCGCGAATCAGCGCCCTCTGTTGTGATCCGGCGGAAGTCGTCGCCGCCGAACGGCCGCGCCTGCTGGAGTTGCTCGCAGTGCCGGCCGGGGCGCGCGGCAAGCTGGCGTTTCATTCGCCCTGTAGCTTGCAACACGGGCTGAAGATCCGTGGCGTCATCGAAGGGCTGCTGGCGGCGGCCGGTTATGAGCTGGTTCCGGTGGCCGACGGGCACCTGTGCTGTGGTTCGGCCGGCACCTATTCGCTGCTCCAGCCGGAATTGTCGAGGCGTCTGCGCGACAACAAGCTGGCGGCGCTGACGGCGGGTTCGCCGCTGGCCATCGCGACTGCCAACATTGGCTGTCTCTCGCACCTGCAAGCGGGCAGCGTTCTTCCAGTCCGGCACTGGATCGAGCTCATTGACGACGCGCTGACCTGAAAGTCCGGAATTCACGGGTAAAGCGTGCGTTTTGTCACGGTTAGAACGTGGACCATTCGTGCTAGTCTTTGGGCGGTCAAGGAGAGGCAATGCCCATAACAGTCGACGCCTGTGCCGCGCAGCACCAGGGGGATCGCAAGGAACAGCAAGATCGCGTCGCGATCATTCCACATCCGGGCCAACGCGGGGTGGCGCTAGCTGTGGTTGCCGATGGCATGGGTGGGCATGCGGGCGGGGTGCTGGCTGCCGAACAGGTCGTCCATACCGCAAGGAGCAGCCTTGAATCCTTTTCGCCGAGAGAGGAGATGGCGCGGATCATGCTCGAAAACAGCATGCTTGAGGCGCATCTGATGATCAAGGCGTCGCGCTTCATGAACGAAAAGGATCCGCACAGCACGGCGGTGATGTTATTGCTGCAGCCCGGCACTGTAACCTGGGGCCACTGCGGCGACAGTCGTCTCTATCGCTTTCGCGATGGGGAGCCGATTTTCCGCAGTGTCGACCATTCTTACGTCGAGCACCTGATCGCGGCTGGGCGCCTCACCCCCGAGGAGGCGCTGGTGCATCCCAAACGCAATGTCCTCATCACGTCGCTGGGTGGCAAGGAGGAGCCGAAGTTTGAATTCGGTGCAGCCCGCGATCTGGCCGATGGCGACAGCTTCGTGATCTGTTCGGACGGCCTGTGGGCCTACTTCGACGATGCCGAGATGGGGCGCATCGTCGCCGGGAATTCGGCGCGCAAGGCGTCTGAGATCCTGATTGAAGCGGCACGCGAACGGGCTGCCGGGGCGGGCGATAACCTGTCGCTGGTCATCGTCAAGCTCAACGAGGTGAGGCCAGTGATCGCTGCTCCGGCCCCCGGCCGGAGAAAGTGATCTAGCGCTTTCCGAGGCCGCCGAGCAGTGCCGCAACGACCCGCTTCGGCTTGTGCGGGTCGGCCTTGGCCGGTGCCTTCTGGGTTTCCGCCAAACTGTGGCGCGGCGCCGTATCTTCGTAGGGCTTGCTGAAGTCAAAGCCGTCGGCGGCGACCATCGGGTTGCGCCGTGGCGGGCGACGATCGCCTTGGACCGGGCGTTCGGGCCGTTCAGGGCGGTGGGCGACCGGAGCCGTGACCGGCGGTGCGGACGTCCGCCTGCGTTTGTTGCCCGGCGGATATTCGTACTCCGGTTCCGGTTCGAAACCGGCGACCTCGACCTGCTCGATCGGCCGCTTGATCAGCTTCTCGATATCGACCAGGTAGCCGACTTCACGCGCACAAACCAGCGAAATGGCATTGCCCTGCTTGCCGGCGCGGCCGGTGCGGCCGATGCGATGCACATAGTCTTCCGGAGTGTGCGGCAATTCGTAGTTGATGACGTAGGGAAGGTCGTCGATATCCAGGCCGCGGGCGGCGACATCGGTGGCGATCAGCGCATGCGTCGTGCCGTCCTTGAAGGCGTCGAGCGCCTTGATGCGCTCCAGTTGGCTCTTGTCGCCGTGAATCGCATCGGCGTGGATGCCGGCACGCTGCAATTCCCGAGTCAGACGCGAACAGCCCTGCTTGGTTCGCATGAAGACCAGGCACTGGCGGATTTCGCTCGATTTCAGCAACTTGATTAGCAGCCCGCGCTTGCCGAATTCGGACACCGGGTGCACGCGGTGCGTGATGGTTTCGGATACCTGGTTGCGGCGAGCGACTTCGATCAGCACCGGCGACTTGAGCATGGTGTCGGCGAGGCGCTTGATTTCTTCCGAGAAAGTGGCCGAGAAGAGCAGGCTTTGTCTTTGCTGCGGCAGCATGTTGAGGATGCGGGTGACATCGGGGATGAAACCCATGTCGAGCATCCGGTCGGCTTCGTCGAGGACCAGCGCCTGCACCGAGTTGAAGCTGACGCTCTTGTTCTCGACGTGGTCGAGCAGGCGGCCGGGGGTGGCGACGAGGATCTCGACACCCTTTTTGAGTTCGGCGATCTGTGGCTTGATGTCCACGCCGCCGAAAGCGCACATGGCACGAATCGGCGTGTGCTTGCTGTAGGACTTGACCGATTCGTAGACCTGCAGCGCCAGTTCGCGGGTCGGTGCGAGGATCAGCGCGCGCACCGGATGCCTGGCCGGCGACGGGCTGCTGCTGGCGAGAGGCAGGATGCGCTGCAGGATCGGCAGCACGAAGGCCGCGGTCTTGCCGGTGCCGGTCTGGGCGCCGCCCATGATGTCCACCCCGCTGATCAGCAGCGGTATGGCCTGGGCCTGGATCGGTGTTGGTTTGGTGTAACCTTCGTCGAGAACCGCGCGCAGCAGTTCGGGGGCGAGGCCGAGGTCCGCGAAAGTGATTTCGGATCCTCTTTCCGCAGGTGATTCCTGGGCTGGAGTGCGAGTAGCGTCGCCGGCTAACATATTGATTTCAGACATGGGGCAATATTATACGCCCACCGGTGCTCGAGAACCTGGATATCCCTGCCCGGCTCCGGGCCGCCCCTGAAAATCCGGGTCTGGCGTGGTCGACCGCCGCCGGGTATCTGTACGCATCGATCGCCGGCTTGCGCTGCGGCACAAGGATATAATTCCGGATCTTCTTACGACCCTGGGAGCACTCATGCCGCATTTACTTCGTCCACTGGCGATTGTCGTCAGCCTCGCGCTGGCCTTTCCGGCCCTGGCTGCCAGCCCTTCTGCCAAGACCGCTGCCAAACCGGCTGCCAAGCCGGCGACCAACGCCGCCCCGTCGCCGTCGGCATCTCCTGATTTTGAGATTACCCACAATCTGGGTCCGGTGGGTGAGACGCATGTGCAGGCGATCGTCGATCGCTTCAACAAGGAAACCGGCGGCAACCTGAAGGTCGGTCGTCTGGAAAAGAACGAAAAGCCTGGCGGCCTCAACCTGATCCATCCCTACGAAGTCAGCGATGTCCTCACCCAGGCGAAGAATTTCATGCCGCTGCATGAAATGATGGCCAAGGCTGGCCAGCCGCTGAACGTGGGCGATCTTTCGCGCGACCTGAAGGCGGGAGTGATGGATGCCAAGGGCCGGCTGGTGGCGTTGCCGCTTGCCTATTCGACGCCGGTCCTGTTTTACAACAAGAGCGCGTTCCGCAAGGCCAAGCTCGATCCGGACAAGCCGCCGCAAACCTGGTTCGAGATGCAGGGCATGCTCGACAAACTGCAGTCAGCCGGCTATTCGTGCCCGTATGCGACCTCGTGGCCGGTCTGGGTGCACATCGACAACGTCAGCGCTGTGTCCGGCCTGCCGTCGATTACAGAAAAAGGGGTACTGGCCTTCAACGGGCTGCCGCAGGTCAAGCACATCGCGATGATGGCGACCTGGAGCAAGGCCAACTATTTCCGCCATTTCGGTCGCGGAGCCGAAGCCAGCGCGAAGTTCAGCTCGGGCGAGTGCGCGATGATCACGACCGACTCCCGCGAGCAGGCCGAGTTCCGGGACGCCAAGGGCGTCGACCTGGGAGTGGCGCCGCTGCCGTATCACGACGATGTCTATGGTGGGCGCCAGAACACGCTGGCCGACGGCTTCGCGCTGTGGGTAGGTGCCGGGCGATCTGCCGCAGAGTACAAGCAGGCAGCCAAGTTCGTTTCGTTCATGCTGGCACCGGACATGCAGGTCGAACTTGTCAGCGTCTACGGTGGCCTGCCGATGACGGCTGCTGCCCGCGCCGCGGCACGCAGCAAATTGCTGAATGAGGGGCAGGCGACCCTCGAGGTTGCCTACGGTTCGCTCAAGGGCAAGGGCGCTGCACAATCCCGGCATGTTTCCGACATCGACCCGGTGCGCATCATCGCCGACGAGGAACTGGAAGCTGTCTGGGCCAACAAGCTTCCGGCCAAGGCGGCGCTCGATAACGCGGTCAGTCGTGGCAATGCGGTGCTGGCGGCCAAGCCGGCGCTGAAGAAGTCGCAGCCTTTCTGATGCCGTTTCCGCTGCCGCGCTGGATTGCCCATCGCGGTGGCGGCAGCCTGGCGCCGGAAAATACCCTGGCCGGCATTCGTGTCGCGGCGCGCCTGGGATTCAAGGCCGTCGAGTTCGATGTCATGTTGAGCGGGGACGGCACGCCCGTCCTCATTCACGACGAGACGCTGGAGCGGACGACCAACGGTGCCGGTCGCGTCTGCGACACGCCGGACTCGGTGCTTTTTTCGCTCGATGCCGGCCACGGCGAGCGCATTCCCCTTTTTGCCAAGGCCGCCGCGCTCTGTCGCGAACTCGGTCTGCTGGCCAACGTCGAGATCAAGCCGACAGCCGGACACGAACTGGCGACGGCAGCAGTCGTTTCCCGCCTGACTGCCGACCTCTGGCGCGGGGCGACGGTTCAGCCGCTGCTGTCCTCCTTCTCGCTCGAAGCGCTCGAAGTGGCGCGCGACCTTGCACCGGAAATTTGCCGCGGTGTGCTGTTCGAAGCTCCGCCTCCCGACTGGCGGGCGGAAGTGAATCGTCTGCGGGCGATCTCCCTGCATTGCGACGCCAACCTCTTGCGCGACGAGGTGCTGGCAGAAGCGCGGGCGCATGAAATTCCGGTGCTGTGTTACACGGTCAACGCCCCGGAACAGGCAGAAATGCTTTTCGCCCGCGGCGTCAGTACCCTGTTCACCGATCGCCTCGATCTTTTTTCTCCGGATACAACTCCTTACAAACGCTTGCATCTTGGCGGCTGATTTCCTGACGGTCTTCATTTCTAATGGCGCTCAGGGAATCAACCCGACGCCAAGGAGGAGGTCATGAGATACATCAGGACAGTCGTTGCCCTTAGTCTTGCCCTGCCGGTTCTGGTTTTTGCCCAGACCGCCACGCCGCATGTCGATCAACGCGAAGCCAATCAGCAGGCCCGCATCCAGCAGGGCGCAAGCTCCGGCAGCCTGACACAGCGCGAAGCCGGGCGTCTGGAAAGGGATCAGATGCGTATCGCCAGCATGGAAAACCGTGCCCGGGCGGACGGCGTGGTCACCCAGCAAGAGCGGGCCAGACTGCATCATGCCCAGGATGCCGAGAGCCGGCGAATCTACGCGGAGAAGCACGACCGCCAGCACGACTACAACCACAATGGTGTCGTCGATCATCGGCGCCACCGCTGAACGGCGCCCAGCCTCGCCGAAGAACCCGCCGCGTGGCGGGTTTTTCTCTTAGAATCACGGGTTTCGAATCCAGCGCCAGCGAGGCGTTCAGGCCATGAACAGCTCAGAAATCCGTCAGCAGTTTCTCGACTTCTTCGCCTCCAAGGGCCACCAGATCGTCGCGTCGAGTTCGCTGGTGCCGCACGAAGATCCGACCCTGCTGTTTACCAATGCCGGGATGAACCAGTTCAAGGACGTCTTCCTCGGCTTCGACAAGCGCCCCTACAGCCGCGCCACCACTTCGCAGAAATGCGTGCGCGCCGGCGGCAAGCACAATGACCTCGAGAATGTCGGCTACACCGCGCGTCACCACACCTTCTTCGAAATGCTGGGCAATTTCAGCTTCGGCGACTACTTCAAGCACGACGCGATCAAGTACGCTTGGGAACTCCTGACCGAGGTCTACAAGCTGCCGTCCGCCAGGCTCTGGGTGACGGTCTATGCCGAGGACGACGAGGCCTACGACATCTGGACCCGCGAGATCGGTATCCCCGTCGACCGCTGCATCCGCATCGGCGACAACAAGGGTGCCCGTCATGCTTCCGACAATTTCTGGATGATGGGCGACACCGGCCCCTGCGGCCCGTGTACCGAAATCTTCTACGACCACGGCGAGCACCACTGGGGCGGCCCGCCGGGAACGCCCGAGGAAGACGGCGACCGTTACATCGAGATCTGGAACAACGTCTTCATGCAGTTCAACCGTGACGAACACGGCGTCATGCACCCGCTGCCCAAGCCGTCGGTCGACACCGGCATGGGC
>Ga0116177_10003218_pt1 | contig 11973 bp, 12 predicted proteins | sample AD_STIC10_MetaG_FD_89750 | JGI IMG/M metagenome (GOLD analysis project Ga0116177, IMG submission 89750) | Active sludge microbial communities of municipal wastewater-treating anaerobic digesters from USA - AD_STIC10_MetaG | ecosystem: Engineered > Bioreactor > Anaerobic > Digestate | place: USA...
GGATTGGGTGCCGCCGTGCTCGGCGAAACAGCCGATCATCTGGGCATCGAGGCGGTGTATCGCATTTGCGCCTGGCTGCCAGCCATCGGCTTGCTGGCCTGGTTCCTGCCGCGCATTCCCGGATCCGGCAGCCAGCGCCAGCGGGCCTGATCACCTTGGTCAGGAATCCAGGGTCTCCTGCAAAAGGCGCTGGATCAAATGCTGTGTGGGAGCCGCCAGGTCGGGGAGGTACTCGAAACTGGACTCGTCCATGTAGTTGCATTGGGCAAGTTCCAGTTGCACGGCATCGACGCCCTGTCCTGGATTGCCGTAGTGGCGCGTGATGTAACCGCCCTTGAATCGACCATCGATTGCAAAACCGAAGTCGGCTTGCGACTCGAGGACACCGACCAGGTTTTCCCTCAGCCTCGCATCGCAACTCTGGCCGCCGCTGGTTCCCAGGTTGAAATCCGGCAAACGGCCTTCAAACAGGAACGGCACCACGCTGCGAATGGAATGTCCTTCCCAGAGCACGCAGCGCCCATGCCGGGCACGGATACGCTCGATTTCCTCCACAAGTGCATTGTGGTATGGGCGCCAGTAAATGCCGACGCGCTCGGCAATCTCGTCCTCATCCGGCTCCTGCCCGTCCAGATACACAGGTTCAGCGCTGAAGTGCCGGACCGGACACAGGCTGGTGGTGTTCTGCCCCGGATACAGCGAGGTGTCATCCGGCGGGCGATTGAGATCCACCACGTAGCGCGAATGGACGGGCACCAGCATGGATGCACCCATTTCGCGTGCAAATGCATACAGGCGTTCAACATGCCAATCGGTGTCGGGAACACGCCGCGCAGAAGGCGTCATGCGCGCGGCCAGTTCATCCGGCAGCCGCTCACCGTTGTGCGGCAGGCTGACCAGCAAGGGCGAGGTGCCACGATGCAGGGAAAAAATGTTCATCGTCACAGTGTACGCGTACCCTCGACCAGCAAATGTGCGCGGGATCAACGGCCGGTCCTGATCCTCGGTTCGAGCTTCAACGCGATGGACTCCACCGATGGTCCAGCAGGCTCGGTGCCACATCCACCGCAACTCGCGCAGCCGCTGCCGCTTCCGCAACTGCCGCTGCTTGCATCGGCGGGCTGCACCCATCGACCCAGCGCATGCGCAATGCGTCCGCGCTGCGGCTGACCCAGCTTCCGGGCCAGCCCGGATTGCAGGCGTCGGCTTGCACCCGGCATCACATGGCGTGCGGCAAAAACCACACTTGCCATGGCAATCAGGGCAAGCACCAGTGTTTGAATGAGGTCGGCGCTCATGAACCGACCATCCGCGCAATCTGGTAAGTGAGCAGGGACGCCACGTAGGCCAGCGCGAACAGATACGCGGCCATGATCCAGACCTGGCGCCAGGAATTGGTTTCGCGGCGCACCGTGGCCAAGGTGGACAGGCACATCGGCGCAAACACATACCAGGCGAGCAAGGACAAGGCCATGGCCAGGGTCCATTGACTGGCCACGATTGCCTGCAGGCCTTCCTCGTGGCCGGACAACGCGTAAACCGTGGCCAGCGAAGACACGGCAACCTCACGCGCGGCAAGCCCTGGCACCAGCGCAATGCAGATCTGCCAGTTGAATCCCAGCGGCGCAAAAACCAGATGCAGCACGTGGCCCAACTGGCCGGCAAAGCTGTAGTTGATGGCAGGTTCGGTCGCGCCTGCCGGAGGTGCCGGGAAAGTCGACAGGAACCAGAGGATGATGGTCAACGAAAGGATGATGCCGCCGACGCGCTTGAGGAAGATGTTTGCGCGCTCCCACAGGCCGATGGCGATGTCACGCACATGCGGCACCCGATACGAGGGCAGTTCCATCAGCAGTGCATGTTCGCTCTTGTCCTTGCGCAACAGCTTGATGACCCAGGCGACCGCCAGGGCACTGACGATTCCCGCCACGTACAGCGAGAAAAGCACCACACCCTGCAGGTTGAAGACTCCGGCAACCGTGCGTTGCGGGATGAATGCGGCAATCAGCAAGGCATACACGGGCAGGCGTGCCGAGCAGGTCATCAAGGGCGCGATCAGGATGGTGGTCAGGCGATCGCGCGGATCCTGGATGCTGCGCGTGGCCATGATGCCGGGAATGGCGCAGGCAAAACTCGAAAGCAGCGGAATGAAGGATCGACCGGTCAGGCCGGCGCCGAGCATGAGTCGATCAAGCAGGAATGCCGCACGCGGCAGGTAACCGGATTCCTCCAGCGCGAGGATGAACAGGAACAGGATGAGGATCTGCGGCAGGAACACGAGCACGCTGCCAATGCCGGCAAAAATCCCGTCCACCACCAGGCTTTGCAGCATCGGCATCGAGGTCAGTGCACTGCCCACCCAGGTACCCAGGTGGGCAATGCCGATTTCAATGGCCTCCATCAGCGGTTCTGCCCAGGAAAACACGGCCTGGAAGATCAGGAACATGATGGCCGCGAGCAACACCAGGCCGAGTGCCGGATGCAACACGATGCGATCGATTGCATCGTCGATCTCCGCGGTACGCCGCGGCATGCTGACCGCTTCGGCGATGAGTTCGCGAACCTGGACGTGCAAGTCCGTGGAATCCTCGGCCACGACAACAGCCCGCACGTCGCCTTCAAGGCATCGCGTCAGCTCGGCGGCACCGCCGTGTCGCACGGCAACGGTTTCCACCACCGGGATACCGAGCCGCGCTTGCAGTTTGTCCACGTCGATGCGGATGCCGCGCCGACGCGCGGCATCGCTCATGTTGAGCGCCAGCACCATGGGGCGACCGAGCTTGCGTACCTCGAGCACGAAGCGCAGGTGCAGGCGCAGGTTGGTTGCATCGGCCACGCAGACAATGAGATCCGGCACGGATTCGCCGGGAAATTCACCCAGGCAAACCTTGCGCGTGATGATTTCATCCGGGCTGGCGGCATCGAGGCTGTAGGCACCAGGCAGATCGAGCAGCAGGTAATTGCGACCCGACGGCGTGGAAAAGCGGCCTTCCTTGCGTTCAACGGTGACGCCCGCGTAGTTGGCGACTTTTTGCCGACCACCCGTGAGCTGGTTGAACAGCGCGGTCTTGCCGCAATTGGGGCTGCCGACCAGGGCCAGGCGCATGGGCAGCGCAGCTTCGCTCATGCCGGCTCTCCGATGATGATGCGCGCAGCCTCGTTGCGACGCAGGGCAAAGCGCGTGTAACCGACCTGCACCAACAGGGGATCAGCACCGATCGGACCGCGCCCCACCAGGCGCACCGGTTCGCCGCTGACGAAGCCGAAATCGCGCAAGCGTCGGGAAATCGGGTCCTTTTCGGTGAGATCCTCGACTTCCTGGACTACGGCACTCAAACCCTGGACAAGCTCGGACAGGCGCATCGGCGTTCATTACAAATAAGAATGGTTCGCATTATACGCGCAACCCCAGGCAACAGCGACTTTCCCGCCGCGCTGCAGCGGCCATGCCTGACCGCCTATGATCGCAGTCCTTCCATGGGATGACCGGCATGACCGACGCATTGCACATCACCTCCAGCAAGGGCATCTGCGAGATCCGCCTGAATCGCCCGTCCGTGCACAACGCATTCGACGATGGCCTGATCGCCGAACTGACCAAGGCACTGGAGTCCGCCAACCGTGACTCGTCGGTATGGGGCGTGGTGCTCAGTGGCGAGGGCAGCACGTTCTCCGCTGGTGCCGATCTCAATTGGATGCGCGCCATGGCATCGGCCAGCGAGGAGGAAAACCGCCAGGATTCACTGCGCCTTGCCTATCTGATGCGAACACTGAACTTCCTGTCCAAACCCACCCTGGCCCGGGTGAACGGCTCGGCCTACGGCGGCGGCGTCGGCCTGGTTGCCTGCTGCGACATTGCCATCGGCGTGGAAAGTGCCAAATTTTCCTTGAGCGAGGCCAAGCTCGGGCTGGTGCCCGCGGTGATCTCGCCCTATGTGATTGCCGCCATCGGCCTGCGCCAGGCACGCCGCCTGTTTGTCAGCGCGGAAATCTTCGATGCGCGCGAAGCGATGCGCATCGGCCTTCTGCATCATTGCGTGGATGCCGGCGCTCTGGATGAGGCCGTCGATCGCAACCTGCATTTCCTGCGCAAGTGCGGCCCGCGCGCCCAGGCCGAGGCCAAGCAGTTGGCCATGCGCGTATGTGGCATCGACGCGGAAAGCGCGGCCTTGCAGGATGCACGCAATGCCGACCTGATTGCCCGCCTGCGCGTGTCGGACGAAGGCCAGGAAGGCTTGACGGCATTTCTCGACAAGCGCCCGCCACGCTGGATTTCGCCAGGATGAGATGATGGCCCGTCGGCCAGCTCACATCATGCACCGCACGTTCGCGCGCAACCTGCATCAACGAAGGAACCGCCACCGATGTTCAAGACCATCCTGATTGCCAATCGCGGAGAAATTGCCTGCCGCATCATGCGCACGTGTCGGCGCCTTGGCATCAGGACCGTGGCGGTGTATTCCGAAGCCGATGCCACTGCCCAGCATGTGCGCCAGGCAGACATGGCCTTCGCCATCGGCGGTCCGGCTCCGGCAGATTCCTACCTGCGCCAGCAGGCCATTCTCGATGCCGCCAGACAATCGGGGGCGGAAGCAATCCATCCCGGCTATGGCTTTCTTTCCGAAAACGCGGACTTCGCCGATGCCGTCAGCGCGGCCGGCCTCACGTTCATCGGGCCGGGCGGGGATTCGATGCGGCGCATGGGTTCCAAGGCCGGCGCCAAGGACCTGATGGCCAGCCACGGTGTTCCGGTGGTTCCCGGCTACACCGGGGAATCACAGGATCCCAGCCTGCTGGCGCGTGAGGCAGAGCGCATCGGCTTCCCCTTGATGATCAAAGCCGCGCACGGCGGTGGCGGCAAGGGCATGCGCATCGTTCACCAGGCCGACGAATTCGCCGCCAACCTCGAATCCTGCCAGCGCGAGGCGAAAAACGCGTTCGGACGTGACCGCGTGCTGCTGGAACGCTACGTGCGCAAGCCAAGGCACATCGAGTTCCAGATCTTCGGTGACCGTCACGGCAACGCGATCCACCTCAATGAACGCGAATGCTCGGCGCAACGGCGTTACCAGAAGGTGATCGAGGAAACGCCCTCGCCCTTCCTCGACCACGACTTGCGCAAGCGCATGGGCGAAGCTGCGGTGGCCGCGGCGCGCGCGCTCGACTACGTCAACGCAGGCACCGTCGAGTTCATCGTCGGCGAGTCGGGTGATTTCTATTTCATGGAAATCAACACGCGCCTGCAGGTCGAGCATCCGGTCACCGAGATGGTGCTGGGCCTTGATCTCGTCGAACTGCAACTGCGCGTTGCGGCCGGCGAGGCCCTGCCGGATACCCTGCTTGGCCAGCAACCGCTGGCAGCCCATGGCCACGCCGTGGAAGTGCGCCTGTACGCGGAAGACCCGGACCAGGGCTTCTTGCCCGGCTCCGGTAGCCTGCAAACCCTCACGCTGCCCGCGCCTTCGCGCAACCTGCGCATTGATTCGGGCGTGATCGAAGGCGATCTGGTCACCGTGTTCTACGACCCGATGATTGCCAAGCTGATTGCCTGGGACAGTGATCGCAACCTCGCCCTTGAGCGCATGCGCGAAGCCCTCGCCAACGTGCAGGTGCGCGGACCGAAATCCAACGTGGCATTTCTCGAACGCCTGTTGCGCCACCCTGTCGTCGTTGCCGGCAGCATCGATACCGGCTATCTCGACCGGCATCTGGATGAATTCATCGGCGCCGGCGAATCCGATGTCGATGCCCTGTTGATTGCCGCATGCGTGGCCTGCCTGCTGCACGAGGAAGCGGGTGCAAGTGAATCTGCGCAGGGCCACGTCGATCCCCATTCGCCCTGGAATCGCACCGACGGCTGGCGCCTCGGACATCCCGGCAAGCGCATTGTCGCCCTGCTCGATGCAGGCCAGCGCATCGAAATTGCGGCACACGGTTCCGCTGGTGCATACCTGCTGACCCGCGACGCGCATGCGATCCGGATCGACAATGCCCTCATTGCCGATCGCTTCCTGAGCGTGTGCAGGGATGGCGTGGTGGCGCGCTACAAGGCCTTCATCGATGGCGACCGCATCACGATCCACGATGGCACGCTGCGACGCAGCTTCGAGAAGGCGCCGGCATTCGCATTCGTGGAATCCAGCGCCAGCAACAGCGACCGCGTGCTGGCACCGATGCCTGGCCGCGTGGTGCTGGTCAAGGCGTGCGCAGGCGACGAGATTGCCGAGGGCGATGAATTGCTGATCATGGAGGCCATGAAGATGGAACTGACCTTGCGCTCGCCGCGCGCCGGCCGCATAGATGCAATCCAGGCCAGCGCCGGAGATTTTGTCGAAGCCGACGCGGTACTGGTACGTCTGGAGGCCTTGTCATGAAATCCATGATGCTGGTTGCACTCAGCCTGCTTGCCCTCGCCGCTTGCACGGAAACCCGTTTCCAATCGCCACCGGGCACCCAGATTGAATCCTGCGACCCGGACTGGAAAGGCTTGTGGGTATCGGAAGCCGATTCTTCGGCCAGTGAACCGGATGAACTGGCCTTCCTGGTCGACCAGGATTGCCGCTTCCTTTTCCTCGAACGCCCGGAGAAGGACGCGCCACCCAAGCAGATCCACATCCCGATCAATTTCGTGCACGACCGCGGCAAGCATTATCTGGTCATTGCCGACAACCAGCTGGCAGGCCTGGTTGATCTCGACCTCGTGCATGGCATCACGCCGCCGCCGGAAAAATCGTTTTTCCTGGCGCGCTATCAACGCAGCGGCGATCGCTTGCGCATATTCCAGGTCGACAGCAGGAAAGCAGCGCGACTGGTCATCGACAAGGCACTTGAAGGGACCGTCGACAGCTCCGCAAACGAGTTGCACGTCTACATCAAGGGCAGCCCGCGGGAAGTGCTTGAAATGCTGCGCAAGCAGGACCTGTTCGAGGACAAGTCGGACACGGTGGTCAAACGCAGCACGCTGGATCTCGATGAGTACGAGCGCCAGCGGCGCGCTCGGCGCACGGGGAATCCATCGTGAGCGATTCGGCAGACCGCGTGCGCATCGTCGAGATGGGCCCTCGCGATGGATTGCAGAATGAAAAGACCATCATTCCGGCAGCCACCAAGATCGAGCTGATCAATCGCCTGTCCGCCACCGGACTGCGCAGCATCGAAGCCACCAGCTTCGTCAGTCCGAAGTGGGTTCCCCAGCTTGCCGATGCCGCCGAGGTGTTTGCTGCAATCGACAAGAACCCGCAGATCAGCTACCCGGTGCTGGTGCCCAACCTGCAGGGTTACCAGCGCGCACGCGAGGTCGGCGCCGCCGAGGTGGCTGTGTTCACGGCAGCTTCCGAGGCGTTCAGTCGCAAGAACATCAACGCCTCGATCGACGAGTCCATCGAACGCTTCAAGCCCGTTCTGGACCAGGCCAAGGCAGACGGCGTACGCGTGCGCGGCTATGTCTCGACCGTACTTGGCTGTCCGTACCAGGGTGATGTGCCGGTGACCGACGTGGTGCGCGTTGCCCGGCAGATGCACGATCTGGGCTGCTACGAGATTTCCCTGGGCGACACCATCGGCATCGGCACTCCTCTGAAGGCGCGCGCGATGTTGCGCGCCGTAGCCAGCGAAGTGCCGATGCAGGCACTCGCCGTGCATTTCCATGACACGCGCGGCCAGGCCTTGGCCAATGTGCTGAACTGCCTCGAAGAGGGAGTTCGCGTGGTTGACAGCGCAGTTTCCGGCGTTGGCGGCTGCCCCTACGCCAAGGGAGCGACCGGCAACGTGGCCAGCGAGGATGTGGTCTACATGCTCGAAGGCATGGGCATGGCGACCGGCATCGACCTGCCCGCATTGATTGAAACCGGCCTCTGGCTTTCCGCCCGACTCCAGCGCGAAACCTCAAGCAAGGTCGCGCGAGCGAGCCAGTAGGGCCGCTGCACGGACGCCACCATGACAAGCGGGAACATTTGCGCGATGCTATCGACTGAACGTCACAGCGCACGATCATTCGGATTGCCCAGGGGTCGATTGTTGATGCATCTTGCAGGCATGTACCCACGGCGCCAGCGGGCAACCCGCTGAACGCGTACACCTGCGCGCAGGGAGAATCGGAGCCGCCAGCACATGGACGTACGCAAGAATCCCCCGGACCCACGTCGAACAGACATCCTCAATGAGGCGGAACTACCGCAGGATGTCTGGACGCAACTCGCCCAGGCGGTTGAGCAGACTGGCATCGACCCGGTACTGCGCCTGCTCGTCAGCGAAGCACAAAACCAGCATGACGCGCTGCGCGGAGTCACTGCGGCAATTGCCACCCGCTACCGCGCTTTGATCGATGCGGTTCCCGATGCCATCACCATCCATGATGCGGATGGGCGCCTGCGTGATGCCAATGAAGCGGCGTGCCGCTTGTATCGACGCGAACGTGCCGAATTGCTGTTGTGCTCCATCCACGACCTCAACCCCGACCTCGATCCCGATTTCATCAGCTTGCTCAATGCCGCCTTTGATCGCGGCGACACGCTGCGTTTTGAATCCACCCTGGCGCATGGCAGCGCGGGCTCGGCAACCCTTGAACTGCATGCCCACTGCTATCTCGACAGCGGCCAACGGCGCGTGCTGGTCGTGACCCGCGACCTCGGGCCTCGCCAGCAGGCACTGGAATTGCTGCGAAGCTCCGAGAGCAGCCTGCGTCAGGTGCTACGCGATGTGGATGTTGGCGTCATCACCCGCGCCCGCGACGGCAGCGTGATCTCCGCCAATCCGGCGACCTGCCGAATCCTGCAGATCAGCGAAGCCGAGCTGATCAGCCTGGGTACCGAACGGGTGGACCAATGGCAGTTCATCGATGCCAACGGCGTTTCCATGCAGCGAACCCAGCAACCCTGGTTTCGCGCATTCGAAACCGGCAAGCCGGTGGAGAGCGTGATCTGCGGCATCCGCCCACCACGTGCCCGCGAAACCTTGTGGATCCAGACATCGGCAACGCCGCGCTTTGGCAGCTCCGGCGAAGTCGAAGCGGTGATATCGATCTTCAGCGATGTCAGTCGCATGTACCGTGATGTCAGCCTGTTCGAACACGCGCAAACCAGCGTCAACGTCGGAGCCTGGCGCATCGAATCGCGCAATGACCATGTTATCTGGTCTGCACAGATGTATGTGATCTTCGACCTTCCGCCGGCCAGCCCGGTGACCCTGAATCGCATGCTCGGGCATGTCCTCGACTCCGATCGCGACCACTTGCGTTTGGCACTGGCAAGCGTCAGCCGGGAAAATCCCCAGGAACTGGTCGTGCGCATCGAATCGGCGATCGGAAGGCAACGCACGCTGAGGATCCGCATGCGCGCATTGCACCGGGATGATCGATCCCACACCATCGTGGGCAGCGTGCAGGACATTACCGGAGAAGCCGCTGTCGCGCGCGCGCCTGCAGCCGAATGACCACGCGCCACCCATTGCCAAGACGGAGGCCCAGACGTGCCAGCCAAGACTGCTCCAGAACGTACCCGCGGCCCGATCATTGCCTGCGGTGAATTGCCTTTGAATCCGGGCACCCCTGCCCTGCTGGCCCGGTTGGCTGGCCTGGTTGGTGACTCTCCACGCATCGTGCTGGTCATCGCACCCGAACAGGCCAGCGACGAGGAACTTGAGCTCGAAGCGATGCTGGTTCGCGCCGGCTATCCAGCCATGAGTCGCCATGTGCTGGCCAACCGGGCCAGCGCGGAGCATCGCCACCTGCTCGACCAGATCGAACAGGCCGACCTGGTCATCCTCAGCGCGGATAGCCCGCTCAAGCTCAGCTCATTGATCGGCGGCAGCTCACTTGCCCGCCTGCTGCGCCGACGCAATGCCGACGGACTGGCCGTGTGCGGAATTGCCGCTGGAGCCGCAGTCCTGTGCGAGCACATGCTGGCATCCGGCAGCCAGGGAGCCACACCACGGGTCGGCGGTGCCTCGCTTGCGCCGGGGCTTGGCCTCACCAACCGGGTGGTCATCGACCAGGGCGGTCATGCCAGTGATCGGCTCGGCCGCCTGCTTGCCGCACTCGCCCTCAATCCGTTTGCACTGGGCCTCGGCATCGATGCCCTGACGGCGGCCGTGATCGGCAGCGACAACGCGATCGACGTGATCGGCTCGGGTGGCGTCACCCTGATCGATCCCAGCGAGATGGCCGATTCCAATGCCGCCGAACTGGAACCCGGCGCACCCATCCGCATCACCAACATGCGCCTGCACGCATTGACCAGCGGTGCCCGCTACGATCTCGACTTCCGTCGCGCCATCGACTGACGCTAGCGTCTGGCGCGGAAGAATTCACGCAGCAGCGTCGCGCTCGCATTGGCGAGCAAACCGCGCTCCACATCGATTCGATGATTGTGCCGTTCCGACACCAGGGTGTCGAACACGCTACCGGCAGCGCCCGTCTTCGGATCATCGGCAGCAAACACGACGCGCGCAACGCGTGCATGCACCAGCGCCATTGCACACATGGCACAAGGCTCCAGCGTTGCGTACAAGGTGGCGCCCGGAAAACGGTAGTTGACCAGGCGCGCACCGGCATCGCGCAAGGCCAGTATCTCAGCATGCGCGCTGGGGTCGTTCAACACGATGTTGCGATTCCAGCCCTCGCCGATAACTTTGCCGTCCATCACCAACACGGCCCCAACCGGCACCTCGCCCTCTCCTTGCGCGCGATGCGCAAGCTCGAGTGCATGCCGCATCCAACGATGGTCATCCAATGCACCGCTCATGGCGAGCTCCCCAGCAACTCCGTTCGTGGTGAGCCTTTCAAACGACCCGTTCGTGGTGAGCCTGTCGAACCACCCGTTTGTGGTGAGCCTACCGAACCACCAAACAACTCCGTTCGTGGTGAGCCCGTCGAACCACCCATTCGTGGTGAGCTTGTCGAACCACCCGTTTGTGGTGAGCCTACCGAACCACCACCCAACTCCGTTCGTGGTGAGCCTGTCGAACCACACGTTCGTGGTGAGCCTTTCGAACGACCCGTTCGTGGTGAGCCTGTCGAACCACCAGCCAACTCCGTTCGTGGTGAGCCCGTCGAACCACCAGCCAACTCCGTTCGCCGTGAGCCTGTCGAACCACCCGTTTGTGGTGAGCCTGTCGAACCACCAAACAACTCCGTTCGCCGTGAGCCTGTCGAACGACCCGTTCTTGGTGAGCCTACCAAACCACCAAACAACTCCGTTCGCGGTGAGCCTTTCGAACGACCCGTTCGCGGTGAGCCCGTCGAACCACCAGCCAACTCCGTTCGTGGTGAGCCCGTCGAACCACCAGCCAACTCCGTTCGCCGTGAGCCTGTCGAACCACCCGTTTGTGGTGAGCTCCCCAATAATTCCGTTCGTGGTGAGCCTGTCGAACCATGAACGGATTCGCCTGCTCCCTTCGCCCGTGCCAGAAGTCGCAGCGCATCCCAGTCCTGGGCAATCAGGGCTTCCTTCTTCGCCCTGCTCCAACGCTTGACCTGGACTTCCGCAGCCAACGCATCTTCTCGCGAGCCGAACTCCTGCACATGAACCAGCAGCAACGGCCTTCGATCATGGGTGTAGCAGCCTGGGATCAATCCCTCATGGTGCTCATGGACACGACGATCCGGATCATCGCTGTGTCCCGTGTAGTAGGAACCGTCCGCGCAGCGAAGCATGTAGAGGTAGAAAGCCATGTCACATGGTAACCCTCTCACCGTCCATGGTTCGACAGGCATATCGAACCAGTTGCGCACGGTCAGCTCCCCGGCAAATCCGTTCATGGTTCGACAAGCTCACCACGAACGGAATTTTTGGGGAGCTCACCACGAACGGTGCTGTTGGGGAGCTCACCACGAACGGTGCTGTTGGGGAGCTCACCACGAACGGTGGGATAAGGTGCTGCTCATGGTTCGACAGACTCACCACGAACGGAGTTGCTGGGGAGCTCGCCACGAGCGGAAACCCCTTTCCAGCGTTGCGCCGACCTTTTTTCAACGCC
>Ga0116177_10003227_pt1 | contig 11951 bp, 9 predicted proteins | sample AD_STIC10_MetaG_FD_89750 | JGI IMG/M metagenome (GOLD analysis project Ga0116177, IMG submission 89750) | Active sludge microbial communities of municipal wastewater-treating anaerobic digesters from USA - AD_STIC10_MetaG | ecosystem: Engineered > Bioreactor > Anaerobic > Digestate | place: USA...
CCCCGAGCGTGAAAGCGCACGCAGGGTTCTACGAGAAGTTCGTCAAGCTGCAGGAGGAGGTCCAGGCCCTTCAGGATTACGGCTTGAACGAGGCCGGCCTTCCCGCGGAGGACGTGCGGTTTGCGCTCACTAACGCGACCGAGACGAGGTTTGTGATTACTACGAACGCGCGCCAGCTAAGGCATATGTTCAACCTGAGGTGCTGCGCGAGGGCGCAGTGGGAGATAAGGGCGCTCTTCGACGGGCTGCTAGAAGAGTACAGGAAGATAGCGCCCAACGTCTTCTGGAGGGCGGGCGCTTCGTGCGACGAGTACGGCTACTGCCCTGAAGGGGCGATGTCATGCGGCAAGGCGCCGACGCTTAAGAAGCTCAAGGAGATGGCGGGGCTCAGATAGCCTCCGTTAACCGATGGGACTATTGAAGGGGACAACCAAAGACGGGACCGTGCCGGAGGACGCACAGGCGATGACGCCAGAGATCCTGAAGAGGAAGAACCTCCGGCACAATTATAAATAGGCGGTCACCGACGGTGTGCTCGCCTATGTCTCTGCGGGCATGGTTCCGCCCTTCATATCGATCATGGCGCTCACATACGGCGCGAACGCTATAGGCATATCCATGGTCAACCTGCTTCCCTCCCTGGTGAACACCCTCCTGTTCCTGCCCTTCGCGGGGGTGGCCGAGCGCAGCAAGAGCGTCAAGAAGCTGGTGTTGCTGTCGGGGTATCTCACAAGGGCGGTATTCCTAGCGATGGCCTTCATACCGTTCATGCCCCAGGGCTGGAAGGCAGACCTTGTAATAGGGCTGAACGCGCTGCAGGCGGTGCCCTCGGTGCTGTACCTGATCGTATGGACCGACATGATGGGAGTGTCCTTCCCGCAAAACGAGTGGGGCGCCGTCTTCTCAAGGAGGAACGCGCTCGCGAACCTGGCGGCGGTGATGGGCACTATCGCTGCTGGATACCTCATTGACTGGCTCCCCGGTGAGTGGGGCTACGTCGCGATCTTTGCGATATCCGGTGTCACCGGCATGCTCTCGATATACGCGCTGCAGCACATCAGGGAGGTGCCATCTCCGAAGGCCGAGGCGAGGAGCATATCGGTGTTCAAGAGGCTGGCGATGCCGTTCAGGGATGAAAAGCTGGGGAGGCGTTTCGCCTACTTCTCGGCGGGCCTTTTCCTGTACAACCTGGGTATATACCTGTCGGCCCCCGCCTTTCCGATGTTCTACGTCAGGGAGCTGGGACTTTCCAAATCGATGATAAGCCTGCTTAACACCGCAGGAACCCTGTTCGTGGTGCTGACCTCGCCGTTCTGGGGGAGGCTGTCGAGGAAAAGGGGCAACGCGATAGTCTTCGCCTATTCGACGATATGGCAGGCGCTGTTCCCCTACTTCTACTACCTTTCGGGGAAGGACCTGGGGATGATGTTCGCCTGGCAGGCCATACTGGGCTTCGGCGTGGCTGGCTACAACCTTTCGATGTTCAACCTGGGGCTCGAGTACGTGGACGAGAACGAGCGGCCAAACGGCATAGCCGTCACCAACACCGTCATATTCCTCTCCGGCACGATAGGGTCCCTGATCGGAGGACCACTTATGGTGGCGAAGGGGATAGGGCCAACGTTCCTCGTTTCGACGATAATAAGGGTGTTCGGCTGGGCCGTATTCCTCGCGGTTTTTGAGCCTTCCAAGATAATGGGGAAGGTATTTGGCAAGCTCGAGTCGAAACAGACAACGACGAAAGGAAGCAAGAGGGCCGAGGACTGAAGCTGATGCTGATGAGGAGGAAGGGCAGATGAAGCTCATTCTTGCGATAGTCAGGGACGATACGATGAGGGTACTCAACGAGACCCTTACGGATGCGGGCTACATGTTCACCAAGGTGGCAAGCAGCGGCGGGTTCCTGAAACTTGGGAATACTACCCTCCTTATGGGCGTAGAGGACGCAAAGGTCGAAGAAGTGCTCATGATGATAAAGGACTGCTGCAAAACCAGACAGGAGTACATGTCGCTTGGTGTGCCGATACCTTCGCAAGGAGGGTTCGTCCCTCCGCCGGTGAAAGTGGCGCATGGCGGTGCGACGGTTTTCGTGATGGACGTTGAAAGTTTCATAAAGGTCTGAAATTGATAATTACTTATCAAATGCTGGAGAGGCGCACCGCGGAAAAGCGGTGCGCCTTTGCGGTACTGAAAATAAGACAGTCGTATTATTGTGAAGGGAGGTACAAAACAGATATACTTAACGAGTAAGATACTGTGGAGAATGAACAATGAAGACCGTTAAAGTGTGCGTCGGAAGTGCCTGCAACATCAAAGGCGCCCCAGATGTGATCGAAAGGTATAAGAGGCTCATCGAAGAGAACGCCCTTCAGTGCGACGTTGTACTGAAGGGATGCTTTTGTATGAAGAACTGCTCCTGCGGTGTTTCCGTCGAACTGGACGGGACGGTCCTTAACGGGTTGGACCCGGACGAGGCCGAAGTCCAGTTCAGGAAGTTGATTATGGGGGAGTGAAAGCCCATGCCTGCGATTCAAAGCGTCCCTTCGAATTGCAGGGACTGCTACAAGTGCATACGGTACTGCCCCGTAAAGGCGATCAAAGCGTCCGGGGGCCACACCGAGATCGAGGATGAGCTCTGTATCGCATGCGCCGAATGCGCGATAGTGTGCCCCCAGGCCGCAAAGGTCGTAAGGGATGACAGGGGCCCCGTCATGGCAAGGTTGGCGTCGGGCGCCACCTCGGCCCTCATACTGCACCACGCGTTCAGGTCCTCGTTCCCCGGAATCGACCCTGCCAGGGTGGCCGGGGCGGCCAGGAAGCTGGGGTTCACGCACGTCTCAAGCACCGCCAAGGCATCCGCCGCGACGGTAAGGGCCCACCTGGAGTCCGCCGGGACATCCGCGAAGAAACCCGTCATAGCGTCATACTGCCCCGTCATAGTCAACCTCATCGAAAGATACTACCCGGAAAAACTGGAGAACCTGGCCCAAGTAGCGACCCCCATGGTCGCACAGGCGCGGAAGCTGAGGAATAAGCTCGGCCAGAGCTGCTATATAGTTTACGCCGGACCTTGCATCGCCTCAAAGGGTGAGGTCGAAAGGCAGGAATACAAGGGACTCGTGGACTCCGTACTCACGTTCGGCGAGCTGGCCTCCATATTCGACAAGAAGGGCTTCTCCATAAAAGATTGCCCCGAGGTTGAGTTGGAGGACGAGTGCCACGTCACGGAAGAAGACGAGGCGCCGGAAGACGGGCAGGTAGTAAAAGGCGGGCAGTACGCAGGTGAGATATCGGTCCTTGGGATAGAGGGGTCCATGCACGCTCTGGGCCACATGGACGACTACTCGGACTTCTCGCTGCTGGACCTTGCGGCCTGCGTGGACTGCTCGCTGTGCGGACCGTCGGGCACGAAGGGGAAGGCCGGCCGCATGAGCCTCATGAAAGCCAGCCTGCGGCACGCCGCAAGCGCGAACGGTGAGGAAATCGAGCTCTTCGACACTTCGGCGGTCTATTCATCGAAGGACGTCAGGAAACCGGAACCTCCCGAGGCGATGATAACCAAGGTGCTCTCGAAGATCGGCAGGGGATCCAAGGACGACCGCACCGACTGCGGGGCCTGCGGCTACTACACGTGCCGCGACCTTGCGATCGCGGTCACCAGGGGACTCGCGGAACCGGAGATGTGCATGCCGTTCATGAAATCGGGCGCCGAAGCCATGGGCAACCTCGTGGTTAACGAGTCCCCCAACGGCATACTGGGCGTCAGGAGCGACATGACGGTCGTGCTCACCAACCCTGCGATCTGCCGCATAACCGGGCTGTCCGCGGAATCCATGGTCGGCAGGCCGATCCCGGACATCTTCGAAAAGGAGCCCTTCAAGACCGTATTCGAGACCAAGACGACCGTTATCAGGCATACGAACGGCAACTGCGGCCTTGAAAGGGCGAAGGAAGCCTACATGCACCTGCAGTCGAAGGACATGGTGGTGCTGATAGTATCCGACCTGAGCCGCGAGTTCAAGGACAAGGAGGCCCTTGTCAAGGAAAGGCGGGAGACCGCCGAAAGGGCAGGAAGGGTCATAGAGAACCAGATGAGGGTCGCCCAGCAGGTGGCAGGCCTCATGGGAGAGGCCGCCGCCGAGACTAAAGTACTGCTCTCCAGGCTTATGAAGCAGCTCGAGGAGGGTTCGGAGGAATGAGCTCCGGCCTGTACTACGAGGCCTCATACTCGTCCTTGTGCAAGCATGGCGAGACGATCTGCGGAGACAGGGTCGAGATAGTCAAAGCCTCGGGTTCGATAATGGCCGTGCTGTCCGACGGCCTCGGATCTGGCATCAAGGCAAACGTGCTCTCGACGCTGACGACGAGGATCGCCACTTACATGCTCAAGGAAGGCTCGGGCATAGAAGACGTCGTCGACACGATAGGTAGGACCCTTCCGATATGCCAGGTAAGGGGAGTGGCCTACTCGACGTTCTCCATAGTGAGGCTCTCGGAGGGAGGCGTCGGTAACATCGTGGAGTACGACACTCCGGACATCTTCCTTTACAGGGAAGGCACGGTCACGAAGATCAGCACGAAGAAGCGCAAGGTGGCCGAGAAAGAAGTCCTGGAAGGCAGCTTCGAGGTCAAAGACGGGGACCATCTGTTCATGGTCTCTGACGGGGTGATACACGCAGGCCTCGGGGATGTGCTGAACCTCGGCTGGCAATGGGAGAACGTGGCGGAGTACATAAGGAAGACCGTTCCGAAGGCGAGGGGCGACAGCGCGCAGCTCTCTAAGTGGCTTACGGGAGTGTGCGACCAGTTCTACGGGGGCAAGCCCGGCGACGACACGACGGTGGTGTGCATAGCTGCAAGGCAGCCCAGGATGACATCGGTGGCCATAGGGCCGCCCAGCAGGAAGGAACTGGACGCGGAACTCGTAAGGAAGTTCATGGCAAGGCCGGGCAGGAAGATAATCTGCGGAGGGACGACGGGGAACCTCTTCGCAAGGGAGCTCGGCGCGGAGATGGAGATAGACCTCGGCACCGGGGGGGACGGGATTCCTCCCATGGCGAAGATGAAGGGCGTGGACATGGTGACCGAGGGGATAATAACCCTGACGAGCGCCCTGGACAAACTGGGCGCCGTGGATGCCGGCGAGATGACGAAGGCCGGGATGACAGGGCGGGACGCGGCATCGCTTTTGGCTAAGGCGCTGCTGGATGCGGACAGGTTGGATTTCTTCGTCGGCAGGGCCAAGAACGTGGCCCACACCGACGCAGCGTCACTCGTGGATTACAGGTTCAAGAGCCAGGCTGTGGACGCCGTCATCAGGATGATGAGGGCGTTAGGTAAAGACGTCAGCGTAACTTACTACTAATCAACCCAAGGAGGTTAATGCCGAAATGACCCAGGATCTTAGCTCAGCGCGGAAATTCGAGAAGATCAATGGCATCATCGAGAAAAACGGTAAAAGTCAGAGCGCGCTTATACCGATCCTCCAGGCGGTACAGACCGAGTACAGGTACCTGCCTGAGGAAATCCTAACCTACATCGCGACAGCGCTCGGCATACCGGCCGCCACCGTGTTCGGCGTGGCGACCTTCTACGCGCAGTTCTCCCTTGAGCCCAAGGGCAAGTACGTGGTAAGGGTATGCGACGGTACCGCGTGCCATGTCAGGGGTTCGATGCCGGTCTACGACGCCATCATCAAGAAGATCGGCCTCAAGGAAGGGAAGTTCACGACGTCCGACCTCAGGTTCACGGTCGAGACCGTAGCCTGCCTGGGAGCGTGCGGGCTCGCGCCCGTGCTCATGGTCAACGACAAAGTATACGGGCAGATGACGGCCGAAGCGGCCGAGATCATCATCGATGCCCTTCTGAAAGAGGAGGGATTGGTATGAGCAGGGTGACTAGCGAAAAGCAGCTTTCGGAGCTCAGGGAGAGATACCTGTCGAAGCTGTCCTCCTTCGGGAAGCGCGTCTTCGTGTGCGTAGGGCCCGGATGCATACTCTCGGGCGGGATCGAAGTCTACGACGCCCTGAAGGCGGAGCTCGACAAGCGCGGCATCAACGCGGTCCTGGACGACGAGAAAGTGGACGAGAAATCGGTCAACGCGATTAAGACGGGATGCCACGGCTTCTGCGACATCGGGCCGCTGGTGAGAATCGAACCCGGCGCGATTACGTACTGCCACGTAAAGCCCGAGGACGCATCCGAGATAGTGGAAAAGACCCTCGTCGGCGGACAGGTCATCGAAAGGCTCCTCTACAAGGACCCCAAGACGGGCAAGCCGATTACCCACGAGTGCGAGATACCTTTCTACAAGAAGCAGATAAAGGTGGCCCTGGCCGGTTCCGGCAGGATCAACGCCGAGGACCTCAGGGAATATATAGCCAACGGCGGCTATGCCGCTCTGGCGAAGTGCCTCACCTCGTTGACACCCCAGCAGGTCATAGACACCGTACTCGAATCGGGCCTCAGAGGAAGAGGCGGCGGAGGCTTCCCCACGGGCAGGAAGTGGGGTTTCGCAGCGGCGCAGGTCAACGACGTAAAGTACATGGTCTGCAACGGCGACGAGGGCGACCCGGGGGCGTTCATGGACAGGGCCGTCATGGAAGGCGACCCGCACAAGGTGATAGAGGGCATGGCCATCGCAGGCTATGCCATCGGCGCGCGCTACGGCTACATCTACGTCAGGGCCGAGTACCCGATCGCCATCAAGAGGCTCACCAGGGCCATCCAGCAGGCGGAGGAGATCGGCCTGCTAGGCGACAACGTCCTCGGCACCGACTTCGCGTTCCACCTCAAGATCAAGGAAGGCGCCGGCGCTTTCGTGTGCGGCGAGGAGACCGCCCTTCTTGCGTCGATAGAGGGCAAGCGCGGAATGCCAAGGTCCAGGCCGCCGTTCCCCGCGGTTAGCGGACTGTTCGGCAAGCCGACGATCATCAACAACGTTGAGACCCTTGCCAACGTGCCCATGGTCATCAACAAGGGGCCCGCGTGGTTCAAGTCGATGGGGGTGCCCACCAGCACCGGCACGAAGACATTCGCGCTCACCGGCAAGGTTAACAACACCGGCCTTATCGAAGTGCCGATGGGGACCACCCTCAGGGAGATCGTGTTCGACATCGGCGGCGGCGTGAAAGGCGGCAAGAAGTTCAAGGCCGTGCAGATAGGCGGGCCTTCCGGCGGATGCCTGACCGAGCAGCACCTCGACATGCCCCTGGATTACGACTCTCTGCAGAAGGCCGGCGCCATGGTCGGCTCAGGCGGCATGGTCGTCGTCGACGAGGACACCTGCATGGTGGAGATGGCGCGCTTCTTCATGAACTTCACGCAGAAGGAATCGTGCGGCAAGTGCGTGCCCTGCCGTGAGGGAACCAAGAGGATGCTGGAGCTGCTCACCAAGATAACCTCGGACAAGGCCGACAAGGCCGACGTCGAGACGCTTCTCGAGATAGCATCGGTGGTCAAGGACAGCTCCCTTTGCAACCTAGGCAAGACAGCTCCCAACCCGGTGCTCACCACGATGAAGTACTTCAAGGACGAGTACGACGCGCACATAGACGACAGGATGTGCCCCGCCCACGTTTGCAAGGCGTTCGAGCACTACGAGATACTCCCCGAGCTGTGCAAGGGATGCGGCAGATGTAAGAAGGTGTGCCCGGTGGAGGCCATATCCGGCGAGCTGAGGGCGCATCATGTCATAGACTACGACAAGTGCATCAAGTGCGGGGCGTGCGCCGAGACGTGCGCGTTCAACGCCATCGTCAAAAGGTGAGGAGGTAAAGGCATATGCCGATCAACGGATATATTACCGTAGACAATATGAAAGTGCCCCTAGAGGGCGAGGATAATCTGCTGAAGGTAGTCCGCAAGGCTGGGATAGACCTTCCCACCTTCTGCTATCATTCGCAGCTTTCCAGCTACGGCGCGTGCAGGATGTGCGTCGTCGAGGTGGAGCGCATGGGCATCGTGGCCTCGTGCTCGGTGCCGCCTGCGGACGGCATGGTCGTAAAGACCAACACCGAAAGGCTCAGGAGGATAAGGAAGACCATCCTCGAGCTGCTCTTGGCAAACCACGACCGTGAGTGCACGACCTGCGGCAAGAGCAGCCAGTGCAAGCTCCAGGAGCTGTCCGAGAGGTTTGCCGTGTCCGAGCTCAGGTTCGGCAAGGGCGACAAGAGGTACGCCATAGACCACAGCACGCCCGCGGTCGTGCGCGACCCCAACAAGTGCATACTCTGCGGGGACTGCGTCAGGATGTGCGCCGAGGTACAGGGCGTGGGCATACTGGACTTCATGTACAGGGGATCGAAGGCGATGGTGGGCCCGGCGTTCGGCAAGCCGCTCGCCGAGGTCGACTGCGTACAGTGCGGACAGTGCACCACGGTCTGCCCGACCGGCGCGCTGATGCTCAAGAGCTACACCGCAGACGTATGGAAGGCCCTGGACGATCCCAAGAAGACCGTCATGGTGCAGATTGCCCCCGCGGTGAGGGTCGCTCTGGGCGAGGAGTTCGGCATGAAGCCGGGCGAGATAGTGACCGGCAAGATAGTTGCCGCCCTAAGGCGCCTGGGCTTCGACCTCGTATTCGACACCTGCTTCACGGCTGACCTGACCATCATCGAGGAGGGCAACGAGTTCGTCAGCAGGCTCAAGAACGGCGGGGTCCTGCCCCAGTTCACATCGTGCTGCCCCGGCTGGATCAAGTACGTCGAGCAGTACCATCCCGAACTGATACCCAACATCTCCTCCTGCAAGTCGCCGCAGCAGATGTTCGGCTCCGTAGCGAAGAAGTACCTCGCCAAGGACATGAACCTGGACCCCAAGGACGTTACCGTCGTATCCATAATGCCCTGCACGGCGAAGAAGTTCGAAGCAGACAGGCCCGAGTTCACACACGACGGCATCAAGGACGTCGATTACGTGCTCAGCACCAGAGAGCTCGCCAGGATGATCAAGGAAGCCGGCTTCAGCTGGGACGACCTTGAGATAGAATCCTTCGACGTGCCGTTCGGCCTCGGCACCGGCGCAGCCGTGATATTCGGCAACACCGGCGGTGTCACCGAAGCCGTGCTCAGGTCGACACAGGCCCTGCTCGGCGCGAAGACCGACACTCCCATAGTGTTCAACGAGGTCAGAGGCCTGGACGGCATCAAGGAAGCCGTAGTCAACGTCGAGGGCATCGACGTAAGCCTTGCGATCGCCAACTCCCTGTCGGCCGCCGAGAACCTCATCGAGAGAGTACAATCCGGCGAGAAGACCTACCACATAATCGAAGTCATGGCATGCCCGGGCGGTTGCATAGGCGGCGGCGGGCAGCCCATATCATCAGACCCCGAAGCGAAGGCGAAGAGGGCCAGGGGCCTGTACGAGGCCGACAAGGGCCTCATGATAAGAAGGTCGCATGAGAACCCCTACGTCGCCGAGCTGTACAAGCAGCACCTCGGGGAGGCCAACTCGCACGAGGCGCACGAGAGCCTGCACACCGAGTACGGCCACAGGAAAAGGATACTCGGCGAGGACATAAAGGTGATGGTGACCGAGGGCAAGCGCGAAGGAATGGTCGACGTCGCCGTGTGCCTCGGGACGTCCTGCTACCTGAAGGGCAGCTACAACGTCTTGCACACCCTCATGAACAAGATCGATGAGATGGGCCTTGCAAACCGCGTGAACCTGCACGGCACGTTCTGCTTCGAAAACTGCCACGAGTCGCCTTGCGTGAAGGTCAACGGCGAGGTGAAGGGCTACGCCGGCAGCGAGGACATAGCGGACAGCATAATAAAGGACAGGATACTCCCTATCCTTAAATAACGGCTGTAGTACACCAAGACGGGGCCCCGGTCTCATAGGCCGGGGCCTCGCCATAGGCCTTAAAGACGTCGCGCCGTCAATTTCGTCTCCCCTTGGCGTACGGTTGGAGGAAAGAGGCGCTTATGCGGTGAATTAGAACATGACTGGAGGGCATTCGGCTATATGACACCCGCCCCTACTAGGCTTAGCAAGGACAAGAGGACGCATCTGAGGTACTCGCTGGCGATTTCGCTAGCCGTTGCCCTGATGTTCGGCACCGCCACAGCGGTGGAGGTATACTGGGCGGTCGCCCTGTCGACCACTGACAGGGCGAAGGCGGTAGAGGCGATGGCGCCGGTCGAACGCGTGTCCGGGGCCGGTTCCTCCCTGCTGGAGGCCGAAGTAGACAACAAGCTGTATTACAGGGTGGCCGCGGGCCCGTTCCCCGATAGGGCGAAGGCGATAGAGACCAGGGACCTGCTGAGGTCGGGCGGCTGGCCGGACGCATGGATACTCGCCGGCCGGGACTTGACGGCTGATCCGCCGGAAGCCCCCGTAGGGGCGGGGGCACTGCCGGCAAGCACGGCTTCAAGGACGATAACGGTCGGGCTCACCTGGATATCGGGCCCCGCGCTCGTGGTGGGCACCGAGGGCAGGATCAGGGCGGAAGGTTTCGCCCCGGAAGGCGCCGACGCGCCGGCGGTGGAGGCTGAGCGGGCCATCGAGCTAGTGGCCGAAGGCGACTGGATAACGGTGAAGACCTCGGACGAGGACCCCGGCACGAAGCTGGCGCCGCCGGTTACCGTAGAGGCGGACATAGGCGCGATCTGGCTGAGAGAATCCTACAGGGTATACAAGGGCGCGATAAAGGTGACGAGGAAGCAAGGATCGGACTCCCTTTACGTAGCCGACGTACTGGACGTGGAAGACTACCTGCTTTCCGTCCTTCCCGCCGAGATAGGCGGCAATTCGCCGAAGGAGGCCTACAAGGCCCAGGCCGTAGTCGCAAGGACCGAGGCCCTCTCGTTCACCGGCAGGCACAAGGACATGGGCTGGGACATTTGCGACAGCACGCACTGCCAGGTCTTCAGGGGCCTGTACGGCCAATCGCCCAACCAGGACATAGTGAGGGCCGTCCAGGAGACGTGCGGCGAGGTGCTGTTTTCGGGGAGCTCGATGGTCAGGACGGCAAGCTTCCACTCATCCTGCGGCGGCTGGACGGAATCGTCCGAGGACGTATGGGGTTCGAGGTTCGCCCACCTCACCAACGTAGGGTGCCGCATCGACCCGGGGCAGATGCCGGACCTGAGGGACGAGGCGATTCTTAGGAAATACATCGAGGAGGCGAACAGGAAGGACCTGTACTACGGCGGGACAGGGTACAGGTGGAAGGCCTCGGTGGAGGTCAAGGCCGTGGAGGCCGGGCTGGTAAGGATGGTTTCCGCCGGCACGGCGACGGTGTCGGGCGAAACTGCCGGCATAGGCGCCATAAGGGTGGCCAGAAGGTCCGCAAGGGGCGCTGCGCTCGAGTTGAGGGTGCCTTCCGGCACCGGGGAATATATAATCAAAGGAGAGCTCAACATCAGGTCGCTGCTTGGAGGCCCGACGCTCGTAAAGAGCGGCGTCTTCGTGATACTGCCCGTATCCAAGGATGGCAGCATCGACATCATCGGCGCGGGTTACGGACACGGGGTCGGTATGTGCCAGGACGGCGCGAAGGCCCTCGCGAAGCTCGGAAAGGACTATAAGTCCATACTGTCCTTCTATTACAAGGGCGGCTCTGTAGTCAAAGTCTATTAAGGCGGTCTTCGATGTCGTTATTCAGCAAGGCAAAGAGAATAGCGCCTTTGGCGCTCGTCGTAGTACTCCTCTTAGCTGCGGCAGGCTGGCAGGTATGGGAGCTTCGCAGGAGCTCGCACCGCCTCGGGGAGCTGAGGTTGGACCTCGAGGAGGCCAGGTCGTGGACCGAGGAGCTGCAGGCCAAGCTCGGCCAGCTGGACGACGAGATAGCCAGGATGGGCTTCGTGAAAGTCGACGTATATTTCACCGTGATGACAGAAACTGCCATCAAGGTGGTGCCGGTGGGCAAAGTGGTGGAATCGGGGGACAACCTACCTCTCAGCGCGGCTAAGGCGCTCGTGGAGGGCCCCGGGAAGCAGGCTGACGGC
>Ga0116177_10003229_pt1 | contig 11944 bp, 10 predicted proteins | sample AD_STIC10_MetaG_FD_89750 | JGI IMG/M metagenome (GOLD analysis project Ga0116177, IMG submission 89750) | Active sludge microbial communities of municipal wastewater-treating anaerobic digesters from USA - AD_STIC10_MetaG | ecosystem: Engineered > Bioreactor > Anaerobic > Digestate | place: USA...
AAACGGCGCTGAACAGAGCCATGGCCCTGTGCGCATCACGCGAATACTGCAGTGCAGATATCCGTTCGAAACTGGAATCATGGGGCATCTGCACCACCGAGGCCGAAAAGATAATCTCCGGGCTGATCAGGGAGAAGTTTCTTGACGATTCCCGTTATGCCCATGCTTTCGTCAGGGATAAGTTTAAATATAATAAATGGGGCAGGATGAAGATCGCAGCCGGACTGAGACAGAAAAAAATCGCCGAGGAAATAATCCGCAATGCGCTTGGGGAAATTGATGAAGCCCGGTATATGGACATGATCAGGGAAACCCTGAACTTACACCGCAAATCTGTCAGGGCAAAGAACCAGTATGAGCTCAGGGGGAAATTATTAAGATACGGACTGTCGAAAGGTTTCGAGAACCATTTTCTTTATGACATACTGAATGATCTGGATCCATAAATCAGGAAATGCATACTGTAAATCCGCCATCCGGAAAGAATCTCAGGATTCTTATAATAAACCGTGTTCCTGAAATAATAATTTCCTGTGGCACAACCACGGATCCCCGTAGGAGTATTTTGCATCCGGATGACAATCTGCCATCTGCAGACATGGATCTGTACGGAAGAAAGCTTTGTCAGCGATTGTATCAACAGTGCAGTCAAAGGGGTTATTTACCGGGCATGACATTCGCCGGTCAATAGCGGGTTCATTGCTAATGAATGCCCGACAGGCTGAAGATATTGATGAGGAATGGGAAAAATGCCACCAGGAACAACACGGTTGATCCGGATATGTCATATATGATCAGCTCTTTCCCGGTTGAGGGATATTTTACCCTGCAGGCTGAAAACAGTATCCTCATGATCAGCTGGGCGGCAAAGAAGATGAATATGGCCGGACCATTGGCATTCCATGTACGGGCTTCCGCAATTCTTCCCCTTATCATCAGGGAAAGGCTGTGCGACAATCCGCAGGATATACATGGTTGTCCCGTAACTTTTTCATGTATGCAGACTACAGGATAATTGTCTTTTCCGGGTGAAAATATACCGGAATAAATAAAAACAAGCAGAATTACGGTGGCCAGAACCAGGTTTATAACAAGATAGGAATCCCTGTCCGCAGGGACATATCTGCTGATTGCCACCCCGGTCATTTTTTAACGTTTGTCCCGGAATTCAGGGAATCGGTTCTTTCCAGCTCCTCAAGCTCCTCAATCCGGCTTCTGCTGCCTGTATCTGCTTTTATCTCCACCTTATCCCCGTTGCTTTCGACCTTGATCGAGATTTTTGCATCCTCAAGGTCCTGCAGTACATCTTTCTGTACATCCCTGATAATGTTCTCAATATCGCCGCCGAAGCCTCTTTTTGCCTTTTCTATAATCTTTCCGGCAACAAACAACTGGGAAAATGAGATTATTGAAGCAACCACGGCAATAACCAGTCCTGCGATAAGCACACCCCGCGATTCGCTTTCCGATGCGCGTGAAAGACCCACCACTGCAAGGACAATTGCAATCACCCCCGGTATTATTGCAATAAGTCCGACACAAGGTATCACCGCGAACACAAATGTCACTATGGCGGTAATAAGTGCAGCAATTCCCAGATTCTGTCCGGTCCGTGAACCTGTATATCCAGCACCAGGTGATGAACCTGCTGATCCCTGCCCGGTATTGTTAATCTGATCTTCCATGTCTACAAGATGTTTTATGCGTTATTGTTTTCCTGTCAAAATATTCAGCAAATCCTGTTCTAAAGACGTCACCGGATTCTCAATGATGCGTCCGAGTTCAACTTTTTTTTCATAAACGATAAAAGTCGGCACGCGTTCTATTCCAAGCTTCCCGTAATCCCCCAACGGTGACAGTTTTTCATTGTCCACACCGATAAATGTCAGCTGCCGGACGGGAAAACCGATCGAATCAATGATTTTCATGAAACGGGGTACCTCTCTCCTGCTGTCGGGGCACCATATTCCGAGCACAATCACGATCGTCAGATCGTTGTTCCCCAGGGAAGAAAGTTTTTCCACAACATCGTGACGGGGCTGATATCCTTCATATTCACTGTCATACCACTCCGAATATGGTGGTCGCAGAAGGAGTGAGGGACTGAAGTAGCCCAGAAGCCAGACCGATTGTTCCGCCCAGTTGGTGGAAGATGTTCCCTGCTGTGTTGCCACTCCGGGATCACCATTATTTCCTTTGCTCTTCTTTCCGGTCCCGCAGCCACAGCTGATCAGCAGTAAAATGAAAAGGACAAGTCCCTTTGCTGATATCCATGGTAATATTTTCATATGCTAATCAATAAGTTCCGAAGTTTCCTGTACCCTGTAACTTCTTTAATCGCTGTTATGGAGCAATATTTCAAGAATCTGCCTGGCAGCTTTTGAAACAGGGGTTCCCGGACCAAAAATGGCTGCCACTCCAGCATCGTAAAGGAACTGATAATCCCCCGGAGGAATGATTCCCCCGGCAACTACAAGAATATCTTCCCTTCCCAGTTTTTTCAATTCAAGGATAATTTGCGGAACAAGGGTCCTGTGACCTGCTGCAAGGCTTGATACACCCAGAACATGGACATCATTTTCAACTGCCTGTCTCGCAGCCTCGGCAGGAGTCTGGAACAACGGGCCTATATCCACATCAAATCCGATATCGGCATAGCCTGTCGATACTACCCTGGCTCCGCGGTCGTGTCCATCCTGTCCGGTCTTAGCGATCAATATCCTGGGCTGGCGTCCCTCTTTCGCAGCAAATTCCTCAACCAGGACCCTGGCCTTGGTGAACTCTTCATCTGACTTATACTCAGAAGAATAAACGCCTGAAATTGTTCTTATCACTGCTTTGTACCTCCCTGTTATTTTTTCACAAGCAAAAGTTATTTCGCCGAGACTCGCCCTTTTTGCAGCAGCCTCGACGGCGAGTTCGAGAAGGTTTCCCTTCCCGCTGCGTACACACTCTGTTATGGCATCGAGCGATCTCATGCACTCATCCTCATTCCTTCCCGCCTTGAGCATTTCGAGTCTCTTAATCTGCGCCCGGCGTACCATGCTATTGTCAACTTCAAGGATCTCAACAGGTTCTTCATTGTCCGGTTTGTATTTGTTTATGCCGACAATTGTCTGAACTCCCGAGTCAATACGTGCCTGGACCCTGGTTGCAGCTTCTTCAATTCTCATTTTCGGAAGCCCCGTCTCAATTGCCTTTGTCATTCCGCCCATGCTTTCAATCTCCCCGATATGCTTCCATGCTGAGCGGGCCAGTGCATCAGTAAGGCTTTCAACGTAGTATGAGCCTGCCCACGGATCAATTGCCCTGCAGATGTCAGTTTCCCGCTGAAGATAGAGCTGGGTATTCCTGGCAATTGCGGCAGAAAAATCGTTCGGAAGGGCAAGGGCTTCATCAAAGGCATTTGTGTGAAGACTCTGGGTATTCCCGAGAACTGCAGCCATGGCCTCGATACAGGTCCTTCCCACATTATTGAAAGGATCCTGAGCCGTAAGGCTCCAGCCGGAAGTCTGGCAATGGGTACGCAGTGCAAGAGACTTAGGATTCAGAGGTCCAAAAGTATTGACAATCTTTGCCCAGAGCAGTCTGGCGGCCCGTAATTTGGCAATCTCCATGAAATGATTCATGCCCGTTGCCCAGAAAAACGAGATCCTCGGTGCAAAATCATCGATATTGAGCCCGGCCTTTATTCCCGTTCGCAGGTATTCGAATCCGTTGGCCAGAGTATAAGCCAGTTCCAGGTCGCATGAGGCACCGGCCTCCTGCATATGATACCCCGAAATGCTGATGGAATTGAATTTCGGCATTTTTTCGGAAGTATAGCGGAGGATATCGGCAACGATCCTCATGGAAAATTCAGGAGGGTAGATGTAGGTGTTCCTGACCATGAATTCCTTGAGGATATCATTCTGGATTGTCCCGGAAAGCTCATCGAGCCTGGCTCCCTGTTCCAGGGCCGTTACTATGTAGAATGCCATTATGGGAAGAACGGCGCCGTTCATTGTCATCGAAACCGACATCCTGTCAAGGGGGATCCGGTCGAAAAGAATCTTCATATCCAGAACCGAGTCGACGGCAACCCCGGCACTTCCCACATCACCTGCCACACGTTCATGATCGGAATCATATCCCCTGTGCGTCGGCAGATCAAAAGCCACCGACAGGCCTTTCTGCCCGCAGCCAGATTCCTGCGATAAAAGGCATTCGAGTCCTCAGCCGTGGAAAAACCGGCATACTGCCTGATCGTCCACGGACGTACGATATACATTGAAGCATACGGTCCGCGCAAGAATGGCGGAATGCCGGCAGCATAATCCATATGTTCAATCCCTGAAAGATCAGCTTTTGAGTAAAAAGCCTTCAGCGGTATCTGTTCCGCCGTAATTATGGGCTCCGCCTTTCTTTCTGACATCACCCTTTCATCTGCAGATCCGCTTGAAAAACAGTTGTGCAGATCATCAAAATAGAATTCCGGCCTCATGATAATTTATAGTTTTCTCCCTTCCGGTCACCAGCTTTTTCTCCGTGATCCTTCCGGTCATGAAGCAAAGTATGTATCATACCGGAATTCAACGCCTGAAGAAATCCTCCCTTTTTCTCAATCTGGAGGAAGATGTTCCACGCATTTTCAGCAATGTGGGAAGTAATGGTCTCAATATAATACGATCCGGCAGAAGGATCGGCAACCCTGTCAAAAAAAGCCTCTTCTTTCAGCAGCAGTTGCTGATTCCTTGCAATCCGCTCCGGGAAATCCCCTGTCATGCCATTCCTGTATTCAACGGGGTGAACCGTAAGGGAGTCGGTACCTCCGATAATTGCCGACATGGCGGCTGCCTGGGATCCGATCATATTCAGGAACGGATCTCCAGCAGCAGCATTCAGGACTGTTTCAGAGTGGATCTCCATCCTTGCAGGAAAATCATCCGTAACGCCGAATTTTCTGCAAACAACCTCCCAGAGCAGACGGGCGGCCCTCAGCCTGCCAATTTCCATAAAATAAGACGGCCCTATGCCAAAACTGAAACGAATCGCACTGGCTGCCGTACCAGGATCAATACCCCTTGATGTCAGCTGATCAATGTATTCAACCGCCATTGCAATGGCAAGAGCCAGTTCAAGCACCGGACCCGACCCGGCCTTCCTGAAGTATGTTCCATGTATATGGATCGAACGGTAATAAGGAAGGTCCATGGCTTTACGGACCAGTGCAGCGAGATAGTCAAGTCCGGCGTCTACAGGAATGCAAAGTTTTCCCTGAATCATAAGCCGGACCAGGGGATCTGCTTCAACGGCGCCTCTCACCGATTTCCGACCCGGTTCCTTATCAGCCAGTAAATCACTGACAAGCGAAACTATTTCAATCGCTTTGCCTTCGGAAGAAAAATTAATTTCTGCACATGAAGGATTAAAATCTCTGAGAAGCATAGCAAAATTTTCATTGCTGATTGTGTCAGGATCACCTATCAGAAATCCAAGGGAATCAACTCCCCTTTCCAGGAGAGAGAGGGCCTGCTCATTCGCAGACGCATAACTCTGAACCAAGACATCCTGCCGGACAAGCCAGGATGCCGCTTTATCCCCTTTACTTTTTCCTAGTTGTCCCGGATCCTCCTTGCTATTACGGCATTTTAACCCATCCTTTCCAAGATACAACGGCATAAAGGCATCTGTGTAACGCAGCTTTTCCATGTCTTCCCGCCGGTAGAACGGCATCAGATCAAAGCCTTCTCCGGTTTTCCATAGAAGTTTCTCATTTAAATCGGCTCCTTTCAGTTCGGCCCTGATCCTATCGAGCCATTCGCCTGTACTCGTGGCAGGAAATTCTTCAAATAACTTTTTCTGTTTCACCCGGATGCTGTTTGCATTTATAATAATGGATTTTCATTTTCCCGTTCCGTATCATGAGAGTCGAACCCTCAGGGTTTCAGGTGCGTACAACAACAGCTATTCCTGATTAAGTTCAGTCTGCTGTCAGTTTCCGCCAAATTCCATCAGGTATGACCTGATAAATGAATTCAGGTCACCGTCAAGAACTGCCATAACATCTCCCGATTCCTTATTGGTTCTGTGGTCCTTAACCATTTTGTACGGATGAATGGTGTATGACCTTATCTGCGAACCCCATTCGATCTTCTTCTTGCTGCCCTCGATCCTGGCCTGTTCTTCCCTCAGCTTTCTCAATTCGAGTTCATAAAGCTGCGACCTTAGTATCCTCATTGCATTTTCCTTGTTGTTGAGCTGGGATCTTGTCTCCTGGTTCTCAATAACAATTCCTGTCGGATGATGTCTTAGCCTCACGGCGGTTTCAACCTTGTTCACGTTCTGTCCTCCTCTTCCGCTCGACCGGAATGTTTCCCATGTGATATCTGCAGGATTGATTTCAATTTCGATGTTGTTGTCGACAAGCGGGGAGACAAAAACAGAAGCAAAGGTGGTCTGGCGTTTTCCCTGTGCATTGAAGGGGGAGATTCTCACAAGCCGGTGCACTCCGTTCTCGCTTTTCAGATATCCGTATGCCCTCTCACCATCTATTTCAAGTGTTACTGACTTTACCCCCACTTCATCCCCTGATTGAAAATCAAGCTCCCTGACTTTATAGCCGTTCCTTTCGGCCCATCTGAGATACATTCTCATAAGCATCGACGCCCAGTCGTTGCTTTCAGTGCCGCCGGCACCTGAGTTGATCTTAAGGATTGCCCCCAGCTGATCTTCATCTTTCCTCAGCATGTTGCGGACTTCCAGATCCTCAACCAATCCGAGGCTTTGCTCATACTGGTTATCCGCATCCTCCTCACTGGCCTCGCCTTCCTTGTAGAAATCATACATCACCTGAAGATCGTCAAGGCTTTTGGCAACCTTCTCAAATTGTGTAGTCCAGCTTTTTATCCGTGAAATCTCCCGGAGAAGATCCTCTGCCGCCCTGGGATCGTTCCAGAAACCGGGTGCCCGGGTAAGGGCTTCCTTTTCAGCAATCTGCAATAGTTTCCCATCCACGTCAAAGATACCTCCTCAACGCCTCGCAGCGTTCTGAAAGATCTTTTATCTGCTCATTGGTTAACATGATGAATTAATTTTCCGCAAATTTATTTTAAATCAGGTTCTTTGCAAAATAAACTTTCTTTCCCGGAAGAAAGACAAACAATGGTTTGGGTATCAGATCCCGGAAACTGGTGGTGTGCCTCCGGTTTACTCACCCGGTATATTTCAGTCTCAGGCTGTTGCTTACCACGCTTATACTGCTGAGAGCCATGGCCGCGCCCGCGATCATGGGATTGAGCAGAAAGCCGTTCAGCGGGTATAACACGCCCGCGGCTATCGGGATTCCGATAATGTTGTAAATAAAGGCCCAGAAGAGGTTCTGCCTGATGGTCCTGACCGTGTTCCTGCTCAGCCTGATGGCGGCAGGGATTACAGCCAGATCGTTGCTGATTATGGTCATCCTGGCAGCGTCGATGGCAATATCCGAGCCTTTGCCCATGGCTATGCTTACATCGGCCCTGGCCAGGGCCTGGCTGTCATTGATCCCGTCGCCGACCATCCCGACAATCCTGTTTTCCTTTTGAAGAGCTTCAACATATTCTGCCTTTGCAGCCGGGAGCATTGACGCTGCAAACTCCGTTATTCCCGCCCTGGCAGCGACAGCCGCGGCTGTCTTCCGGTTGTCGCCTGTAACCATCCTGACATCTATTCCAAGCTTTTTAATTTGTCCCACGGCATCGGCGGATGTCTCTTTCAGGCTATCGTTAATCGATAAAACTGCAAGCACTTCAGTCTCGTCCGCGAACATGACAACTGTCCTGGCGTTTTCTTCCCAGGTTTCTGCCAGGCCCGAAAGCCGCGGGGCAACAGGTATCTTATTTTCACTGATGAACCCCTGTCCGCCGGCCAGGTATTTCCTGCCGTTATGTAAACCCTCGATCCCTTTTCCCGTGATGCTTTTAACGTTCTCAAACCGGGTCTCCGGCATGTTGTTATCAAAATGCCTTACAATTGCTTCCGCCAGCGGATGTTCCGACAAACGTTCCAACCCGGCCAGTATCGCTGCAAGCTCTTCCTTGTCTCCCGGAGTTTCCCATTCAATATTTTCAACTGTCGGTCGGCCTTCCGTGAGGGTTCCCGTTTTATCAAGTATCAGGGTGTCCATTTTGCAGGCCAGTTCAAGCGCTTCGGCATCACGGATAAGAATATTGTTTTCAGCTCCCTTTCCGATCCCCACCATTATGGCCGTGGGCGTTGCAAGGCCCAGGGCACAGGGGCAGGCTATCACCAGCACGGTTATCATCGAAAGGAGTCCCTGTACAAACCCGTTTTCCCCGCCCGCGATCCACCAGACTGCAAGTGTAATCACTGCCAGGACAGTGACCACCGGCACGAATATACCTGCAATCCGGTCAGCAAGTTTTTGCACGGGAGCCTTGCTCCCCTGTGCCTCCTTAACATATTTTATAATGCTGCTGAGCAGGGTGTCGGCACCAACTTTCTCGGCTGTGAACCGGAAAGTTCCTTTCTGGTTTATCGTACCCGCGAACACCTTTAAGCCTTCCTCCTTGTAAACGGCAACCGGCTCGCCCGTTATCATGCTTTCATCCACGTAACTGCCGCCCGAGGTGACAGTGCCGTCAACCGGGATCTTTTCACCCGGCCTGACGAGGATAATATCGCCCGGTTTGACTTTTGAAATAAGAAACTCCCTTATCTCGCCCGAAGGAAGGACCTTGAACACTGTTTTGGGCTGAAGGCCCATCAGCTTTTTTATGGCTGAAGAAGTATTTGCCTTCGCTCTCTCTTCAAGAAATTTCCCGAGCAGGACAAGCGCTATCACCACTCCCGAGGCTTCAAAATAAATATGCGCCTGGAGCCCCCTGCTTTCCCAGAACCCCGGGAAAAGCGTGTTGAACACACTGAACAGATAAGCTATGCCGGTGCTAAGGGATACCAATGTATCCATTGAAGTGGCGCCATGAATGATCTGCTTCCCGGCATTGATGAAAAATGAGCGCCCGAACAAGAAGACGATGGGAGTTGCCAGGGCCCACATTATGTAGGGGGCATGGGGAATATTCATGAACACCATGCTTATCAGCACCAGGGGAACAGCAAGTATAACGGCCCATATTGTCCTGCGGCGCATCGTCCTATATCTTTTTAGCTGGAGACTCTCAAGTTCTTCCTTTGCCGTTTCCGACTCGTCGGTTATCAGGTCGTAGCCAATCGAGGTGACCACTGCCTTCAGATCTTCCGGGCGAACCATGGAACTGTCAAACTCCACCGTTGCCGCTTCAGAAGCAAGGTTCACGAACACATTCAGCACCCCGGGCTGCTTCCCAAGCATCGTTTCCACGTTCGCTGAACAGGAAGCACACGACATGCCTGTCACAGGATATTGCTTCTTTACAATCTTCTGAACTGTCTCTTTTTTTTCTTTTATAGTGTCTGTATCTGACATCTTTCAATCAAAATTGAATCTCCCGTATTTCTCCTGAAGCCCCGGTAATTAACAGTTGAGCCAGATTATATCACCCGTCAGCAACCGGGATGCAAAATTAAGGATATTCTGTTGTAACAATGCAGAAGCGCTTAAGTTTACCGGGATGGATGGATTTCGCTGGTTATAATGCAGGGAAATTCATGGAAATGATTCTCATCGGCATTGACGCGACCACCCGGCGAAAAAAGTTGTTTCGTTGGTATTGCCGCCGGTAAAAGCTGATCATAGCCTCTGACATGTCAGGCAAAAGTACACGGCACCTCCCAGGTAAGCTTCTTTCCTGATCTGATCGCCGCACACCCGGCACGGGTGCTGAAATGTGTTCCTGGAGAGAATGGTTTTATATCCCCCTTCATTCCCGAAAAAATCCTTCTCGGTATCCCTGCCTCCTTTTTCGGTCATTATTTTAAGTGTATCCCTGACACTTATGAACAAGTCGGCTTTGTCCCTACCGGAGAGAGACGATTTCTTCCGTTTCGGATGGATTCCTGCATTGAAAAGGATATCCTGCAAGACCCCGTTCCCGAGACCGGGAAAGCGTTGTTCGGTCGCTAGCAGGGCCTTGACAGAAATATTTTCCGGCGAATCGTTCAGGATGACATCAAAATAATCTTCATCAAATGCATCGTCAAGGGGTGAAATGCTGTTAAGACTCAGCTGGTGATACCTGTTTTCAAAAATACCTCTGTACGCCCATATCCCGCCATACATCGCCACGTTAAATGCAACATGGCTGTTATCATCAAATGTTATCAGGAGCTGGTATTTCCCGGGAGGTTCTTCAGAAGGAGCATGATACCTCATAATGGTTCCTTCCCCGATTGTAATGCAGGATTCCCCGTCGCAAAGGATGTCAACGAACATCCCGTGTCCAAAGGTTGATTTCACGGTTTTGCCTGAGAGAAGCCTGGCATATTCAGCGGGATCGCCTGAAAACCACGCGAATTTATGATGACTGGTCGGACTGAAAACATCCGTTATTCTCCTGCCGGACAGTATTTTTCCGGCCTGCAGACTGATAGTTTTTGATTCGGGTATCTCGAGCATACAAGTTTAATTAGCAATTTGTTAATCATTTAACAAATACTTCTGTTTTAATTTGATAAGGTCCGCCTGCCCCGGGCAGGTAATCCGCGTGTTGAAAATAGCATTTACCTATATTGGCGAACGGGGTGTATGGGAAGTTCATAACCAATTGGCCCTGATGTGATTTATTCATCCTGCCTAACAGCAAATTTCAACAATTCTCCGGAAAGATACAGCAGCAGCCCGAAAAAAAGAAAAGGATCTTCCGTGAATGAATTACGGCTTCTTATTTACATGCTTACTGAAACTCAGCACCAGAAAGGATGCCGCGACAAACGGGAAGGTAAGCTGAGTGATATTGAAATGATGCATTATAAAACTTATAAGCAGGGAAAGCAATACCGAAATGAATACCCCGATCGCGTCTTTTAATTTTTTACCGGCGAATACCATGGCGCATAACACGGCATTGAAACTGTACAAACCGCTGCCAACTGGCCCGGCAGGAGCTCCTGAAAGTGTTGCAAGGACACCCGATACCAATGCCCCGGCAATGCCATAAAGCGCCGCGACCGGTGAGCTTATAAACACTGCCAGGAAGAAAAGGACCGATGATATTACATTCTCCTGAAAAATAACCTGCCCGAATCCCCTGATTGAATATGATAAAGGATTGGCAACATTAACAGGCAACGCCCCCGGGGTTGCCAGCAAGTCAGGAGCAAACCTGCCAAAAAGCACGAGAGCCAGCCAGGTAACCAAAACAAAAGGTAAGGTGAAAACAGGGATGTTCATTCTAAGAAAAAAGTGCTGCATTACCGTTGCCAGTACGGAGCCTGCTACCACAGCCATCCATGTCACCGGAGCCGGTTTAAAGAAAAGCATCATGGCCACCCCGGTCAGGGAAGCACTGAAGCCGTACAGGCCCTTGTTCAGGTTTCCCGTATCATATTTCAGCAAAACGGCAGTTAACGTTCCGCTGGTTACGGCCACCAGTGCTGCCAGCCCCATCAGTGCCGATCCATAAAATATTCCAGCCAGGAAAAGCAACCCGGTCAATGCATTCTCCTGAAGCATTATCTGTCCAAGCCCTTTCAGTATGAGGTTTAACAGATGAAAATCAATTCCGGGGATTACCTTTTCTTTCTGGTGTTTATTATCCATACAAGATTGAGCAGGGAAAAACCTGAAACAGCTGACAAAGTTACATTAATAATCATGTCAGGGATTATTTACTTCCTGAGAATGAAAAACTTTAGCTGCTAAAAACAGCACTCCTCACAAACTAAATCCCTGAATATACAGATTTTATGAAAAGGCTGCATTTCCGGGACAGATGTTTGTCCACCACTATTGATACCCGTTATTTCGGAAGTGCCGGCATGAGGCCCAGTATCCATCTGACAGTCAGGTTACCCTGGAAAGCCG
>Ga0116177_10003231_pt1 | contig 11941 bp, 8 predicted proteins | sample AD_STIC10_MetaG_FD_89750 | JGI IMG/M metagenome (GOLD analysis project Ga0116177, IMG submission 89750) | Active sludge microbial communities of municipal wastewater-treating anaerobic digesters from USA - AD_STIC10_MetaG | ecosystem: Engineered > Bioreactor > Anaerobic > Digestate | place: USA...
CCGGCGTCGCGAAAGGGGCGTTCATACGCTGACGACCCCGGTGCAAGGTTGACCACCGCGACCACCATCGACGAATCGGTGCCAAGAGCAGCGTCGACCGCGATGTAGCTCGGGCCGAGGAAGTGAATCAGCAGGTTGAAGGTGCCTGGCGTGGAGGCGCGCGGCGGGAGGTGCAGCTCGATGGGGCGGTTGACGATCCCCTCGAGCATGATGCGCTGCCTAGTCGGAACGTGTGGCGCCACGCGTCCGTGCGCGCGCGTGGTTTCCATCATCGGCGATGGGTTCTGCGCGGCGGGGGGCGGCGCGGTACCCGGCGCCGCGATCGGCGCCGGCGCGGCCGATGGAGTGGTCACGGGTGCGGCCGTCGGCGAGCCAGCGGCCGTCACGGTCGGCGATGATCGCGTCGTCGAGCAGGCGACCGCGGCGCCGAGGAGTGCGGCGACGCCAAGGAGTTGGCGGAGTGATCGGCGGAGGCGTCGGCCGAGGAGTCGTTGAGCGACCGCGGCGGTTGCACGGAGGGTGGTCACGCGACGAAACTGTCCCGCGCGCCGCGCGCTGACCAGTATCGGCCTTGCGCAGGGCGGCTACTTTGCAGAAGGTCACCGGCGCCGCGCGAACACGGCACCGGACACTCGCCTCCCCCGAGCCCGCGTCGACACATGAGCAACGAGAAGCATCCGCCGCGCGTGGAGGAGCTGGCCAATGCGCTCACGCACGGCATCGGGCTGCTCGCCAGCCTCGTGGCGCTACCGATCCTCGTGATCACGGCGCTGCGTCGCGCCGACCTGCTGCAGATCGTTGGGGCGTCGATCTACGGCGCGACGCTGATCATGCTGTATGGCGCCTCCACCGCGTACCACGCGGTCCCGCCGTCGCCCATCAAGGCGGTGCTGCGCCGGGTCGATCACTCGGCCATCTACCTCCTGATCGCCGGGACCTACACCCCGTTTGCCCTCGGGCCGCTGCGCGGCGTGTGGGGGTGGGCGCTGCTCGGGGCGGTGTGGAGCATGGCCATCGTGGGGGTGGTCATCAAGAGCGTGAAGGGGATCCGCAAGCCGTGGCTCTCGACGACGCTCTACGTGCTGATGGGGTGGTTCGCCGTCGTCGCCATCGGCCCGCTCGTCTCGCGCGTGGGGTGGAACGGGCTGGCGTGGCTGCTCGCGGGGGGGCTGTGCTATACCGGGGGCGTGGTCTTCTACGCCACCGACCACAAGGTGAAGTTCGGGCATGCGGTCTGGCACGTCTTCGTGATGGCCGGCAGCGTGTGCCACTTCGCGGCGGTGCTGCTGTACGCGGGGGCGCCGACCGCGGCGTGACGCGCGCGCGGCGTGCGGCGCGCGCGGAGTCGCGCGCACGCCGCATCGTCGCGAGGACTGGAGGGGGGGCGAACCGCGCGTAGCTTGTCGTGGTCCATCACCCCGCAACCTCATGAAGCGTCTCGCCCTCTCCGCCGTCGTTGCCGGCGCGGCACTCCTCACCGGCGGTGACCTCCCCGTCGCTGCGGCCACCGCACCGATGCCCTTCGTGTCGCGCGCGCCCTCGGCCGTGGTGGCCTCGCCACGGCGCGAGATGGCCTCGCCGCGGCTCGCCGTGGTGCAGCGGCTCAAGGTCACCGTCCTCTCGACCATGCTGGCGGGCGATCCCGGGCGGGGGATCGGCGAGTGGGGCTTTGCCGCACTCCTCGAGGTGGACGGACAGCGCCTGTTGATCGACACCGGCGCGCGTCCCGGGACGGTGCTGCAGAATGCACGCGAACTGGGGATCGACCTGTCGACGGTCGGGCACGTGGTGCTCACGCACAACCACGGCGATCACACCAACGGGCTGCTGACGCTGCGTCGCGAACTGCGGGCGAAGAACCCGGGCGCACTGCAGGTGGCCCACGTGGCGCCGGAGATCTTCTACAGCCGCGGGGCGAGCAACGGCGTCGAGCGCAACGGCGTGTTGCGGGAGCGTTCGAACTACGAAGCGTTAGGCGGCCGGTACGAAGTGCACGCCTCGGCGACCGAACTGCTCCCCGGCGTCTGGTTCACCGGGAGCATCCCGCGCGTGCACCCCGAGCGGAACTTCGGCGGCGTCGGGGGGCGCGGCATGGGGACGGTCCAGACGCCCGCCGGCGCGGTCGAGGACAACGTTCCCGAGGATGCGTCGCTGGTGATCAACACGGCAGAGGGGCTGGTGGTCATCACCGGGTGCGGTCATGCGGGGATCGTCAACATCGTGACCAAGGCGCAGGCGATGGTCCCCAACACCACGGTGCACGCGATCGTCGGCGGCATGCACCTGCTCAACGCCAGCGACGAAACGCTTGCCTGGACGGGGGGCGAACTCAAGGCGCGCGGCGTCGACTACCTCCTGGGCGTGCATTGCACCGGGGTGGAGGCGACGTACCGCCTGCGGTCGCTGCTCGGGCTCTCGCGCAGCGCGGCGGCGACCGGCGCGGTGGGGTCGTCGTTCACGCTCGGGGCGGGGATCGATCCGCTCGCCCTCGCCCGTTAGGCGCGCCCCATGGCCCTCACGGCGACGATGTACACGTTCGACATCTCCCTGTCGGACGTCGATCGCAACGTGTACGAGACGCTGGCGCTGCGCGTCGCCTGTCATCCGTCGGAGACGGAGGAGTATCTGTGGACTCGGGTGCTCGCGTACTGCCTGGAGTACACCGAGGGGATCACCTTCTCCAAGGGGCTCTCCACCCCCGACGAGCCGGCGGTGATGGTGCGCGACCTCACCGGGGCGCTGACGGCGTGGATCGAGGTGGGGGCGCCCGACGCTGCACGACTGCACAAGGCGAGCAAGGGGGCGCCGCGCGTGGCGATCTACACGCACAAGGACCCGCGGCTCGTCCAGCGGCAGTACGCCGGCGAGCGGATTCACCGCAGTGACGCGATCACGCTCCACGCCGTCGATCGCGAGCTGCTCGACGCGCTGGTTGCGCGCCTCGACCGGCGCATGTCGCTCGACCTCTCGGTGACCGAGCGACACCTCTACATCACGATCGGCGGGGAGACGCTGAGCGGCGAGGTGGTGGGCCACCCCCTGACGGCGGAGTAGCCCACGCGCCGCGCGCTACCGGTGGATCCAGAACCCGTCGCCGCGCCGTTGCCGGCTCCGTGCGCCGGCGCTGCGGCAACGGGTTTTTGAACCACTCTTAGTCGAAGCGGAGCGCGCGCATCGGGTCGACCTGCGAGGCCTTGAGAGCCGGGACGTAGCCGGCCGCCAGCGCCACGAGCCCCAGGACGATCGCGCCGCCGATCGTGGCGACGAGGTCGAAGCCCTTCACGCCGTAGAGGAGCGACTGCGCGCCGCGTCCCATGGCCAGCGCGGCGGCGATCCCGATGAGGCCGCCCACCACCACCATCATCGCCACCTGCCGCAGCACCATCCCGCGGACCATCCCCCCGCTGGCGCCTAACGCCATGCGTACCCCGATCTCGCGCGTTCGCTGCGCCACCGTGTAGGCGAGCACGCCGTACAGCCCCACCGCCGCCAGCAGCGTCGCCAGGATGGCGAAGGCCGCGCTCAGCGTGCTGATCATCCGGTCCATGAAGACGTTCTGGTTCACCTGCTGCGGCAGCGTGCGCAGGTCCTCGACCGGGAGGTTGGCGTCGAGCTTGGCGATGAGCCGCGGGATGCTCTGCAGGAGCTGCTCCGGCTCCGAGGACGATCGCACGTAGAAGTTGAGCGCGCCGATCGTCGAGTCCTGGCGCCAGGGGAGGAAGTACTGCGGCGGGATCGCGTCCTTCACCTGGCTGTACTTGGCGTCCTTCATCAGCCCGACGATCTCGATGTTCAACTCGCCCGTGGGGCCGTCGTCGGAGATGCGCTTGCCCACGGCGTCCTTGCCGAGCTTGAACTTGCGCGCGAACGCTTCGTTGACGATGGCGACGCGTGGGGCGCCGAGGGCGTCCGAGGCCGTGAACTCGCGCCCCGCGAGCAGCGGGATACCTAACGACGACAGGTAGCCGGTCCCGATCTCGTTGAAGCTGGCGCCCGTGTCGGTGTCGGGATCGGCCTGGAACCCCTCGACGCGCACGCTGTTGCCCCAGTTGTTCCCGGCCAGGATCCGCACCAGCCCCGACGAGACCGCGGTCACGCCGGGGAGCGCGGCCAGCTCCTCCTCGACCCGCTGAAAGAGCGCCTTCGATCGTGCGGGTTCGTAGCCGCTGCGACGCGGGGAGATGATGAAGGTGGCGACGTGGTCGATCTTCACCCCCAGGTCGACCTTGCTGATGTTGTCGAGCGAACGGATGAACAACCCGGCGGCGATGAGGAGCGACATCGAGAGCGCGATCTGCGCCGTGACGAGCGAGGTGCGGAAGCGCGTCGCGGCCCGGTGCGAGGAGAGGTTGCCGGCGTTGGAGCGAATGGTCCCGATGAGGTCCGCCCGCGTGGAGTGCAGGGCGGGAAAGAGCCCGAACAGGATCCCGGTCAACACGGCGGTGATGGCGGCGAAGAGCACGACGTTGGCGTCGAGCGAGAGGGTGAAGACTCCCGCCGCCTCGTCGGGGAGCATCCCCGCAATGGCCCCCAGCGTCCAGCGTGCCACCACGAGCGAGGCCGCCCCTCCAATCAGCGACAGCAGCACCGACTCGGCGAGGAGCTGTCGCATCAGTTGCCAGCGCGCGGCGCCGATGGAGAGGCGGACCGCCATCTCCATGGACCGGTTGGCGGCACGCGCGAGCAGGAGGTTGGCGATATTGGCACAGGCGATGAGGAGGACGATGCCGGTGATGGAGAAGAGGAGGATGAGCGGGAGTCGGGCCTCGGTGTGCAGGTCGCTCTGCCCCCGCGCCCCCGGCGTCAGCGTGACCTTGCGCGCCTTGAAGCGCTGCAGCGTCGCAGCGCTGATGTTCTCCTGCTGGGGGGCCTCCACGTCGGTGATGATCGGCCCATAGACCGCATTGATCCCCTCCGACGCCTGCGCGAGCGAGCCCCCGTCCTTGAGCCGCCCGAAGACGTACGCCCAGTAGGCATTGCGGCGATCGAAGTCGCCGACGTTGCTGCCGAGCGCCCCCCGCATAGTGAGCGGGACGAAGACGCGCGGGTCACTGCCAAGCGTCGTTCCCCTGAAGCCGTCGGGGGCAACGCCGATGATGGTGAGCGACTGCCCGTTGACGACGATCACCTGGTCGATGACGGCCGGGTCGCTCCCGAGCTGCGTCTCCCAGAAGCGATGGCTGAGCACGGCCACGGGGTGCCCGGCGATGTTCCGGTCGTCGGCGGGGCCGATGAGTCGCCCGCGTGCCGCCTGCACGCCAAGTGTAGGGAAGTAGGAGCCGGACACGAGCATCCCCTCACCGCTCAGCGTCTGGTTCTTGTAGGCGATGTTGGCCCCGAACGAGCGGTGCGCCGCCAGTCCGCGCAGGACCGTCTGCGATCGCTCGAGGTCGCGGAACATCGCGTACGAGAAGACCTCCTCGCACGTCCCCGCCTGGTTGCACGACGTCGAGCCGGGCTTGGGCCCCGGCGCCGAGAGGTTCACGAGCTGTTGTGGCGCCGTGACGGGGAGGGGGCGCAGCAGCATCTGGTTGAACAGGGAGAAGATCGCCGCGTTGGCCCCGATGCCCAGGGCGAGCGAGAGCACGGCCACCGTCGTGACGAACGGCGACTTGAGGAGCGTGCGGAGGGCGTACTTGAGGGTCAGCATGTCGCGAGTCGAGTGAGACCGGAGGGGGAGACGGGTCGTTGGACAGCCGCGGACGGACGGGGGTTTGCTCCTCCGGGCCGATGGCGTCGGTCCCGATCCGGCGACATCGTGTTGCGGTCGATTCTCCCGCGGGCGCTCCCCGCCGTTGCGACTCCCCTCATCACACCGTCGCCATGCCCGACATCCTGCACGACTTTCCGGTGCGCGCGCCGGCACTCCGCCTCTGGGCGATGTTCTCCACGCCGGTGGGACTGGACGCGTGGTGGACGTTACGAAGCGAAGGAGAGGCCACGTTAGGCGCGACGTACCGCTTGTACTTCGGCCCCGACTACGACTGGCGCGCCCGGGTCACGGCCTGCGAGCCGGCGCGCCTCTTCGAGCTCGAGTTCACCGAGGCGATGCCCGATTGGCGCGGGACGCGCGTACGTGCCGAGCTCTCGGAGCAGGATGGGGTGACGACGGTGCGCTTTGCCCATCTGGGCTGGCCGGAGCGGAGCGAGCACTTCCGGGTGTCGTCGTTCTGCTGGGCCATGTATTTGCGGCTGCTGCGGCGCCACCTGGAGGTGGGTGAGGTGGTCCCCTACGACCTTCGGCTGGAGGTCTAGCCGGGGGGGCTCGGGCGCCGTTTCAGGAGTGACGATGGGACGTCGATACTCCGGAGGGCACCCCCGAACGCCCCTCCTCCGACACCCGCCCGCGTGCCGCGCTCGTTGTTCCGTCGCCGCTCCTCGAGAATCCTCGCGCTCGCCCCACTGCTCGCCGCTGTGCTCGCGTCGTCGCCGGCGGTGCCGCTCGAGGGGCAGATCCCCCGGCAGGCGGATCGGGCCGCCGTCGCCGCCGTCGCCGCTGTCGCAACGTCGCCTGCTCGCGCCGGCGATTCACTGCCGGACATGCCGGCGGACTCGGAACTCGTCGGGCTGACCGGCGTGGCCCGCGCGCGTGCGCTGGCCAAACGCGTGGATGCAGAGAAGAACGATCGTCCGGCCGAGGCGGTGCGCCACGGGCGGGAGGCGCTCGCGATCCTCGCGAAGCGGCCCGACCCGGCGACCCATGTCGCCACGCTCAACGAGATGGGGTGGGCGTTGATGACGCTCTCCCGCTACCAGGACGCCATCATCCACCTCAACCTGGGGTTGGCGATCGCCGACTCGTCGGGCGACCAGCGCGGGAAGGCGCGCGCGTACAGCAACCTCGGCACGCTCGCGCAACGGCGCGGCGATCCGGAGGTGGCGGTGGAGCGGTTCACTCGCGCCCTGGAGATCCAGCGCCGGCTGGGACACGCGCGCGACGTGGCCAACTCGCTCAACAACCTGGGCTTCGTGTACTCGACCGACCTCGCCGAGTACGCGCAGGCGCTCGAGCTGCACCAGGAGGCATTGGAGACGCGCGAGCAGTTGGGGGACTCCAGCGCGATTGCGCTCTCGCTGAACAACATCGGGATCGTGCACGCACGGCTGCGGCAGCACGACCTGGCGCTCTCGTACCTCGAGCGTGCGCTGGCCTTGCGCCGGGCGCTTGGCGAGCGCGCGCGCATCGCCGCGACACTCAACAACATCGCCGACACGTGGGAGGAGAAGGGCGACTTCGCGCGCGCGCTGGTGGCGCATCGCGAGTCGTTCGTCCTGCGCCGCGAGATCAACGATCCGAGCGCGCTCGCGCAGTCGCATCGCAGTCTTGGCGTGGCGTTCCAGGCACTGGGGGCGCGTGATTCGGCGCGCGTGCACCTGGCGGAAGCGGCGCGCCTGGGCGATTCGACCGGCGACCAGGGGCTCATCGTGCGCAACCTCCTGGCGCTGGCGACGCTGGAGCAGGTGGAGGGGCGCCACGCACAGGCGGAAGCGCTGAGCCGACGTGCGCTCTCGATCGGCGAGGGGATGGGGGCGCGTGAGATGGTGCGTCGCGCGCTGCAGTCGCTCGCCGATGCGCAGGAGGCGGGGGGCGACTATCGCGGGGCGCTCGCCACGCACCGGCGCTTCAAGGCCGTGAGCGACTCCATCTTCACCGACGGCACGGGGCGGCGCGTGTCGGGGTTGGAGCGTCGGTACGCGGCGGTGCGGCGCGAGCGCGAACTCGAGCGCCTGCAGCGACAGGAGGCGGAGAGCGCGATGACGACGCAGCGGCGCACCGTTCAGCGCAACAGCTTTGCCGCGCTCGCGCTCTTGCTGGCGCTCGCGCTGTGGGTCCTGCATCGCCGGCGCACGGAGAAGGCGCAGCTGGCGGAGACGCTGAGCGTCACCGATCCGCTGACCGGCGTCCCCAATCGTCGCTACGTGCAACGCACGGTCCCGGGCGACGTGGCGGCGGCGTTGCGTCGGCATCGCTCGGTGCCGTTGGGCGAGGTGGCGCGCGACGCGGACATCGTCTTCCTCCTCATCGACATCGATCATTTCAAGCGCGTGAACGACACCTACGGCCACGCGGCCGGCGATCGCCTGCTGGAGAACGTGGCGAAGCAGCTGAGTGCGGTCGTGCGCGAATCGGATGTGGTGGCGCGGTGGGGGGGCGAGGAGTTCCTGGTGGTGTATCGTTTCACCAACCGCGACCGCGTGGCAGAGCTGGCCGAGCGCATCCGGGCCAAGATCGAGTCGCTGGAGACGGTGCTCCCGGGTGGGGCGGTGATCAAGGTGACCTGCTCCATCGGCTTTGCGGCGTTCCCCTTCACGCGCAGCGCTCCGGAGAGCGTGGGGTGGGAGGGGATCGTCTCGATCGCCGACCTAGCCGCCTACGCGGCCAAGCGCAGCGGACGGAACTGCTGGGCGACCTTCCGCGCCGCGACGACCGAGACCGGCGACGCGTCGATGAACGACGTGACGCTGGCCGAGATCGACGCTCGTGTGGCGGAGCGGCGCGTGGTGCTGGAGACCTCGTTGGGGGTGCACCAGACGCCGGGGGCGCTCGACGAGGCCGACGAGCCGACGGCGTTCTGAACGCCCGATCGACGGGCGGCGCGCGCCGGCGTTCGCGCTGCTCATGGCGTTGGTTCGGCGCAGGCCCGGCAACGGATCCCGCGCTGCGGTCCCGGCGGTTCCGGCTCTGACCCCAGCTCCGACCCCAGCTCTGGCCTCGGCTCTGACCCTCGCATTGCCTCCGGCACCGTGAGCGTTCGGCGCATAGCGGAAGCGCCGCACCCGCTCTATCGTATGCCGCGGCGACGTCTCCCCTGACGGGCGCCCCGCGCCACTTCCCTGGGAGTGGGGTGCCGCGGACTCCGGTCGCCATACGAGGTCGCGTACATCGCGGCCCCACGAGGAGGGTCAGCCTTGGCTCGTCGTCATCGCCCATCGCCGTTTCGCCCGTCGTCCGTGGCCCGTGCCCGCTGTGCCGGTGGGGCCGGTGTGCTCGCGTTGCTCCTGGCGGCGCCGTTCGCACTTCCCGCGCAGCAAGGCGGGGCGCCGGTCAACGAGCGCCCCAATCCGTTCACCACGATCGAGGGGTGGGCGAAGATGCCCGAGGGGCGCGCGTGGGGATCGACGAGCGCCGTGGACATCGATCCCGACGGGACGAGCATCTGGGTGGGCGAGCGGTGCGGGGCGAACACGTGCGTGGGGTCCACCCTCGACCCGATCCTCAAGTTCGACGCGACCGGGAAGCTGGTCAAAAGCTTTGGTGCCGGGATCATCATGTGGCCGCACGGCATCCACGTGGACCGGCAGGGGAACGTGTGGGTGACCGACGGGCAGGACAACCTGCCGCGCCGTCCGCGCGGCGCCCCGGCCGACGCCCCCCTCCCGCCGGCGCCGGCCAAGGTGGTCGGGCACCAGGTGCACAAGTTCTCGCCCGACGGCAAGCTCCTGCTCTCGCTCGGTGCCCCAGGGGGCGGGCGCGATGCCAACTACTTCTGGCAGCCGAACGACGTGCTCGTGGCCCCGGACGGGAGCATCTTCGTGGCCGAGGGACACGGCGGCGACAACGCGCGCGTCCTCAAGTTTGCGGCTGACGGCAAGTTCCTGATGGCCTGGGGGAAGAAGGGGACCGGGCGCGGGGAGTTCGACCAGCCGCACGCGCTGGCGCTGGACTCGCAGGGGCGCCTCTTCGTCGCCGATCGCTCCAACAATCGCCTCCAGATCTTCGACCAGTCGGGGAAGTGGCTCGACGAGTGGACGCAGTTCTCGCGCATCAGCGGGCTCTGGATCGACAAGAACGACGTGCTCTACGCCGCCGACTCCGAGTCAGGATCGATCGAGCCGTCGCGCAAGGCGTGGCTGCGCGGGATCCGCATCGGGAGCGCCAAGGACGGGACCGTGCAGTACTTCATCCCTGACCCCGACGTGAACTCCCGCAACACCTCGGCGGCGGAGGGGGTGGCGGTGGACAAGAACGGGGTGATCTATGGGGCCGAGGTGGGGCCCAAGGCGCTCAAGCGGTACGTGAAGAAGTAGAGGGCGGCACGGCCGTCGCCCCGGACTTTCCCCAGCGAATGCTGGGGTCCAGCTGTCGGCGCATCACGGGACCACTACGGAGGACGTTGGCATGACGGGAGCGACTCGACGGGATTTCTTTGGACGCATGGCGACCGCAGCGGGGCTCATCGCGCTGTCGCCGGCGGCGGCGCGCGCGGCGGAGGTGCTCATGGCGCAGGGCGGTGGTCCCGCCTTCACCGGACGCCCCTTTGCGGCTGACGACTATGACAGCTACGCCAAGCTGGCCTCCAACGAGAATCCCTACGGTCCCACCGACGTGGTGATGGCGGCGATGACCGCGGCGTTCAAGTACTCCAACCGCTACGCCTATCCCGACGCCAACATCCTCGAGGAGATCGCGCGCTTCCACAGCGTGCAGCCCGACCAGGTGTTGCTCGGCGCCGGCTCAGGCGAGCTGCTCTCGGTGGCGGCGCTCGCCTTCCTGGGCGAGGGGAAGAAGGTGATCGGCGTCGAGCCCACCTTCCACACCGTCTTCCAGTACGCCACGGGAGTGCACGCCGACCCGATCCACCTTCCGCTGCGTGCCGACTACTCGCAGGACATCCCGCTGATGGTGCGCACCACGCGCCAGAACTGGCGTGATGTCGGGCTCGTGTACCTCTGCAACCCCAACAACCCCACGGGGCGCATCGTGAGCGCGGCCGACGTGAAGGCGCTGCTCGACGGAATCCCCGAGGACGTGCCGGTGCTGATCGACGAGGCGTATCACCACTTCGTGGAAGACCCGAGCTACGCGACGTCGCTGCCGTTCGTCGCCGAAGGGCGGCAGGTCATCATCACGCGCACCTTCTCCAAGATCAACGGGCTCGCCGGGATGCGGCTCGGCTACGCCATCGCCCCCCGCCCGCTCATCGAGCGCATGCGCCCGCACGCCATCGGGAGCATCAACGCCCTGGTGAAACACGCCGGCGCCGCCGCGCTCAAGGACACCGAGGGACAGGCGCGCGTGAAGCAGGTCAACAACGAACTGCGAGCCAAGACAGTGAAGGCGGTGCAGGGGATGGGCTACGAGGTGATCCCCTCGGAGGGGAACTTCTTCATGGTGCACATCAAGCGCCCGGTGGTCCCGGTGATCGCCCAGTTCAAGACGAAGGGCGTGCTCGTGGGACGACCGTTCCCGCCGATGACGAACCACCTGCGCGTCTCGGTAGGGACGCCGGCGGAGATGGAACGATTCGTGGTGGCGTTCAGGCAGTTGTTCGCGGCATAAGCGCGAACAACGGGACGACGAGAAGACGAGAAGACGGGAAGACGAGAAAGTTCGACAGCATAAAAGCTCGACACGGAGGTTCACGGAGGTAACACGGGGGTTCACAGAGGAAATCGGCGCTGCCGAGAAATCCTCCGTGAACCTCCGTGCATCCTCCGTGAACCTCCGTGTCCTGCTTTTGTAGTTGATCTACCTCGTCTTCTCGTCTTCCCGTCTTCCCGTCTTCCCGTCTTCCCGTCTTCCCGTCTTCCCGTCTTCCCGTCTCTACCGCAGCGCCAACGCGGTGAGCGCCGTCGAAGACCCCGCCCCCGACGCAAAGACGATGTACTGCTTCCCCTTGTGCATGAACGTCATCGGCATGGCCGTCGTCTTCGCGGGGATGCGGACGGCGCCGACCTGCTTGCCGGTGGCCTTGTCGACCGCGAAAAGCTGCGGCGGCTGGCCGGGGACGCCGCCGTTGCGGCCGGTGCCGTAGATCATCAGCGACTTGGTGGTGATGATCTGCGCCTGCCCACGCGCGCCCTGCGGCGGGAGTGCGACGCCGGCAAAGAGCGGGTCCTTGCTGGTGACGGGGATCATCCCGCCGTTAGGTGCCCACCACTTCTTGTCGCCGGTGTTGAGGTCGTAGGCGGTGATGCCGCCGTACTCCTTGGGCTTCGC
>Ga0116177_10003240_pt1 | contig 11928 bp, 8 predicted proteins | sample AD_STIC10_MetaG_FD_89750 | JGI IMG/M metagenome (GOLD analysis project Ga0116177, IMG submission 89750) | Active sludge microbial communities of municipal wastewater-treating anaerobic digesters from USA - AD_STIC10_MetaG | ecosystem: Engineered > Bioreactor > Anaerobic > Digestate | place: USA...
GGAACCTGTGAAAACGACGCCGGCAACGCCAGGTTGTGCTACCAACGCCGCACCCACGGTTTCACCGGAACCGTGTGCCAGTTGAAGGGCGTCAACTGGCACACCCGCAGCGTGGAGCAGTTGCACCGCGACCTGGGCCACGCCGGGCGTCTGCTCGGCCGGTTTGGCCAGCACGGCATTGCCGGTGGCCAATGCGGCGGCGACTTGGCCGACAAAGATGGCCAGCGGGAAGTTCCAGGGGCTGATGCAGACCCACACGCCGCGCGCCGTCAGCGACAACGTGTTGGACTCGCCGGTCACGCCAAAGCTGCAACTGGCCAGCGCGGGCGGCAGATGGTGGATCTGCGGTTGCGCCAGCGGCTGCATGATGCGCTGGGCTTCATCGGCGTAGTAGCGCAAAAAGTCCACGGCTTCACGCACTTCGCTGACCGCATCGCCCCAGGTCTTGTGCGCTTCCTTGACCAGCAGGGCGCAGAACATCGGAGTTTGCTCCAGCATGGTGTCCGCCGCACGGCGCAGGATGGCGGCGCGCTCGGTCACCGGTGTACGGCTCCAGCCCTTTTGCGCTGCAGCACAGGTTGAGAACACTTCGACGGTGCGAGCCGGGTCGAATTCGGGAACCAATGGTACCGGTGTTGTGGCCAGCGCGGCCAGCAGCGGATCGCGCATGCTGGGCACGGTCAGGTCCAGACCGGTGCTGTTCTTGCGCGCACCGGGATGGGTGCCAAACAGATCCGGCGGCAGCGGCAGGCTGGCGTTTGGCTCCAGGCGCAGTGGGGAGGTCAGCAGGTCCTGCATATCCACCGTAGGGTCGGCCATCTGGTGCACAAAGGATGAATTGGCGCCGTTTTCCAGCAGGCGGCGAACCAGATAGGCCAGCAGATCGCGGTGTGCGCCCACGGGCGCATAGACGCGGCAGGCCACCAGCGGGTTCTTCAGCACCTCGCGGTAAATGCCCTCCCCCATGCCGTGCAGGCGTTGCAATTCAAACGGCGCACCGGTGCGCGCAGCCATTTGGAGGATGGCGGCGATGGTAGCGGCGTTGTGCGTGGCGAACTGGGGGTAGATGGCGTCAGGCACGTCCAGCAACGCACGCGCGCAAGACAGATAGGACACATCGGTGTGGTGCTTGTGCGTGAACACAGGGTAGTGCGGCAGGCCCAGCTCCTGGGCGCGCTTGATCTCGGCGTCCCAATACGCACCCTTGACCAGGCGGCACATCAAACGCACCTTGTAGCGCCGCGCCATTGCGGTGACGGCTTCGATCAATTCCAGTGAACGCGTCTGGTAGGTCTGCATGGCCATGCCAAAGCCGCGCCACTGCGGGAACTCGGCCGCCACCTTGGCCACCAGTGCCTCCAGCACCTCCAGCGTCAGCTCCTGGCGCTCCACCTCTTCGGCGTCAATGGTCAGATTGATGTTGGCGCTTGCAGCGTGCTGGCACAGACTCCAGACGCGGGGCACCAGCTCGGCCATGACGCGCGCACTTTGCGCATCCTCAAAGCGCGGGTGCAGCGCGCTGAGTTTGATGGATATGCCGTCATTTTCCTCCATAGCCCCCGTCTTATGGGCATGAACTGCTATGGATCCAATAGCATCGGTATAGCTATTCAGATACCGCAATGCATCTGCATCGGTGCGCGCGCCCTCGCCCAGCATGTCATAGGAGTAGCGCAGCGCCGTCTTCTTACGCGCAGTGTCGGCCTCGTGCTGCGCTTCCTTCATGGTCTGGCCCAGGACGAACTGGCGACCCAGCAACTGCACGGCGCGCAGCGTGGCAGCGACCACGGTCCTGGCGCCGAGCTTGGCCATCAGGCCGTGCTCAGTCTTGGGACCGGCACCGGTCTGTGCATCGGGCAAAAAGTGTTTGGACATGGCAATCGCGGTGCTGGACAGGCGCGACAGCACCTTGTCGCCACTGCCATCAAAGTCGGCGCGGCCCAGTTGGTCAGCGGTCAGCGCAATGGCAGTCTCGGCATCGGGCACGCGCAGCAGCGCTTCGGCCAGGCGCATCAAGGCGAGTCCCTCGGCGCTGGAGATCGGGTATTCCTTGAGCAGGCTTTCCATCGCCCAGAACGGCGGGGGGTTGTCGCGCACGGCCTGCACCCAAGGCGTGGCAGCGCGCGCTGCGGCGGCCCAGTCCAGCACCTGGCTGACATTCTGCAAATGGCGGGCCACCACTTCGGCCTCGGGGCGGTAGGGGAAGGGCAGGCGTTGGGCGACGGGCATGGTGGTCTCCGGGGATGCTTTTTGATAAGTCGCTATATTCTTCTATCTTTAAGTTAATTTTTCACTAAAATTTTGCTGTTTTATAGCAACTTGTGTACCCCACTCTCCCCCAACCCCTCTCGCCCCGCCGGGCGAAAGGGGGGCTTAACAGCCGATTTGATCTTGTCGCGCCGACTACGGAATTACTGGGGTGAGGCTGCGGTGCGTTGTGGATTACACAGGCTTCTGTAGTGACGGTCGTAGTAAACGGCTCTGACGGTGTATGCCAAAGCTGGCGGCTGCGCCTGCCAGCCAGTTCCGCGCGACATCGCTACGAGGCCTCTACGACCGCGACGCAATAGCCGTGGCGAACAAACACGGTGGCAGCGCCTCGCCAGTAATTCCGTAGCCGGCGCGCTGTCACCAAATCGGCTGTTAAGCCCCCCTCTCGCCCGGCGGGGCGAGAGGGGTTGGGGGAGAGTGGGGACACAAAAGTAACGAAATAAAAGACAAGAGAAGAGAAGAAATAATGGAAACAACGCTAGACCGCATAGACCTCAAAATCCTCACCTGCATGCAAGAAGACGGCCGCATCTCCAACCTCAAACTGGCAGAAACGGTATCCCTCTCCCCCACCGCCGTGTTGGCCAGGGTGCAGCGCCTCACCAAGGACGGCTACATCCTGGGATATGAAGCACGCCTGAACCCCCTGAAACTGGGCGCCGGCATGATGGTGTTTGTCGAGGTGCTGCTGGACCGCACCACACCCAATGTTTTCGAGGCCTTCAAGGCGGCCGTCCAGGTTCGCGGCGAGATCATGGAGTGCCACATGGTGGCCGGCGGTTTTGACTACTTGCTCAAAACGCGCATGGCCGACATGGCCGCCTACCGCGACTTTGCAGGCACCGTGCTGTGGCAACTGCCCGGCGTGCGTGAAACAAGAACCTACCCAGTGATGGAAGAGGTGAAAAACACCACCCGTTTGACACTGCGTTAGCGGCCTCGCCCGCGTTGGTACAAACGTGTGTGCTGCAGTTGCCGCCATTGAAAACCGCTGCCTATAATGCCCCGAAGGAAACCTCCAACCCTATGCGCCACACCCTGATCATCCTGCTTGCCAGTGTTGCGTTGTGTGGTGGAGCGCTGGCACAAGGCTTTAAGTTTTCCAACGAAGATGCCGCCGACAAGGCGCGTGAAGCCGAGCAGCAGGCCAAAGTGCAGGCACTGCTGGCGAGCCCGTGCCGGGCCAAGATCAAGAACCAGAAAATCATGGTGCTGATCGGCGAGAGCCGCGACGGGTATCTGCAAACTGCGCAGTCCAGCTACAGCGGCCACTTTGACGCCCTCAATGCACGCCTGCAAAGCTTGGGCTTGAAGACATACACGCAGGCTCAGATTACCGCCCAGATTGCGCAGGCCGAGATCGATGCGTATTTCAAGAACAACCCGGACGCCGCATTGAGCGCATCCAAACGCCTATCGGCCCAGTACATTCTGCGCGGCCTGATATCCAGCCAGGCCGGTTACAACACCATCGTCCGGGTTAATCAGGTCACTATCCGCATGGCCTTCACATTGACCGACGCCAACGGACGAATCCTGTCGCAGACCAGCGCCGACAACGCCAGTTACGCCGGCGTGGACACCAGCGGTATGGCCCTCAATTTGATCAATGAGAAGGCCGACGAAGTCGTTGCGCAGTTGTACAGTGACTATTGCCGCCTGGGCGGCTCGTAGTATTGAGAGTTTGGTGGGGGCTGCCGCAGTCGCAGTGGCCTGATTCTTGGTTTTTTATTTCGGGAGCAAGTCGATGAGTCAATCGTTTCACGCATTCAAGGGCGCTGCCCTGTCAGCCGTTTTGGTCATGGCCGCATTGGGAAGTGCCGTGCAGGCACAACCCAGCTTTGGCAATCCTTCTCCTACAGCCGGCACATCGACGTCAGACAAGGCCAATGCAGCAGCAGACTCCGCAGCGTACAAAGAGGTGGAGTACACCAACAAAAACAAACGCGGCCCGGCGCTCATCGTCATTCCCGGCGAGATCAAGAGCAACAACGCCAGCTTCACCCAGCGCTTTTTGCCCAACAACATTGCCGATTTCGCCGAGCTGGAATTGTCACAGGCTAACTTCCCGGTGCTAGAGCGCACCAACCTCGGCCCACTGGTCAACGAGATTTCATTGGCCTACAACCTGGGCGACCCCAATGCAGCCCGCAGAACCATGCAGATGGGCAAGCTCAAGACCACCAAGTGGATCCTGAAGTTCGACATCTTGAAAGCCGAGCAAATTTCCGAAGCCAAGAAAGGCTTTGATGGCCGCGCGGTGGGTGGCCTGCTGTCCCTGTTTGGCGGTGGCAGCATGGCAGGCTCTGCCGCAGGCACCGTCGCTGGCTCGGTCCAAACCGGCGACAGCACGGGCGTGTGGTTGATTGGCATGCGCTACAAGATCATGGATGCCAACACCACCGAGCAAGTGGCGCAGGGTTACAAGGATCTGAAAATGGAAGTGGGCGCCACATCCACCAGCGTGATGGGTGTGTCTGACTCGGCCAAGGGTGGCGTGGGTCTGGACACCATGGTTCAGCGCCTGGTGCAGACACTGGTTTGGGACATCGACTCCAAATATAAATGATATGACCCCCACGCTCGTCACTGCGTGTACAGCGCTGCCCCCCGAGGGGGCCCTCGCGCCTTGGGGCGGCCCTGCGGCGCTCAAGCTATGACCGCCTTTTCGCGCCTGGGTAAGTACACCATACGCCGGGAGTTGGGCAAGGGTGCCATGGGCGTGGTGTATGAGGGATTTGATCCACTCATAGAACGCACGGTTGCCATCAAGACCATCCTGCCGACACAGCTCAACGGCGACGAAGCTGCCAACGTACTGGCACGCTTCAAGCGGGAAGCGCAGGCTGCCGGTCGCTTGAACCACCCCGGCATAGTGGCGGTGTACGACTATGGCGAGGAAATTGCCGACGATGACCACACCATGGTCGCCGGCGAGCAGGCCCTGGCGCGCCAGCGGGTCGCCTACATTGCCATGGAGTTCGTCAAGGGCCGGGAACTGCGCGACTTTTTTGAGGCCAACGAACGCTTCGCGCTAAAAGATGTAGAGCGCTTGATGGGGGAAATCCTGGATGCCCTGGCGCATGCCCATGCGCACGGCGTGGTGCACCGCGACATCAAGCCGGCCAACCTGATTGTGCTGGCCGACGGCAAGGTCAAAATCGCGGACTTTGGCATTGCGCGGGTGGAAAAATCCGAGTTGACCCAGGTAGGTACTGTCATGGGCACACCGGCCTACATGTCGCCCGAGCAGTTCATGGGCCAGCCCGTCGACGGGCGCAGCGACATTTTCTCGTGCGGAGTCATCCTGTACCAGTTTCTGACGGGCGAGAAGCCCTTCACCGGCAACTCCACCACCATCATGTTCAAGGTACTGCACGAGGAGCCACTGGCGCCTTCGCTGCTGAATGTTGCCTTGCCTGCAGCATTTGACCTGGTGGTCAAAAAAGCGATGGCAAAAAACCCGGACGAACGCTACCAGAGCGCACAGGAATTTGCCCAAGCCATCAAAACGACACTGAGCGCGCCAGCCCCCGTTGCGGCAGGCGCAGCCACCGATCCGGACCGAACCGAACTCAGCATGCCGCCCGTTGCCCCGGTTGTGCCCAAGGTGACGCCTGCGCCAGCCCGTGCGGCCGAGCCAACGCCCGCCGTGCCCCAAGGCGGCCAGCCGAAAGCTAGGTCAAGCGCCACGCTGGTGGCGGCCGCACTGGCCGGCATCGCCGTAGTCGGCGCAGGCAGCTTCGTTTTTCTGCGGAACAGCAACGCACCCACCACGGTGGCACAAGTTCAGGCACCTGAGGCGTCACCCGCCGCAGTGAGTGCCCCCTCGGCGACCGTGGCTGTAGCAACCCAAGAACCCGCGCTGGAACCCGGCACCATGGTCATCAGCGCCTTGGGTCTGGTAGACCCTGCGGATGCGCGCTTCAATGGCGACGCCAGCGCAGCGCAGGCAGAATCACGCGCGGACGCGATGCGACAGCTGGTGGAAAAAGCCGTGGCACTGTATGTGCAAAAGGACTCGCTCAACAAGAACTACGCGGTGCTGGATCGCAAGCTGTTGTCCCAGCCGGGTGCCTTCATCAAGACGGTGATTAAAGAGAGCGCGTCCGCCACTGGCAAAGATGGCTTGCTGGAGACGGAAGCCCGTGCGGTAGTCAAGGTGCGTGATGTTCAAAAGTCGCTCAACCAGCTGTCCAAGGAAGAACGGGTGGACTTCATCCGCAACAACGGGGACCCCAAGGTATCCATCCTGATGGCCATCCGCAACGCGGACACGACCCAGGCCCTGCCGGCCGAGCGGTCGATGGTGGCGGAGAACGTGCTCAAGGAGCGCATCAAGTCGTTTGGCTTTCGGGTCTGGTCGGCAGACGGCGAATTGCCCGCCGGCGCCAAGGCGCAGCCCTCGGATTTTCAGATCGAGGGCGAGGTCAAAATCAAGCTGTTGTCAGCACGCTTGCCCGCATCGGGCCTGACCATTACCAAGACTGCGCTGACTTCCTGGACCATCAAAGCCATAGACAAGGCTAGCGGTGAAGAGGTTTACCTCAATACCGTCAACCCCAGTGGAAAGAGTTGGGCCACGGAGGACCAGGCCCTGGCCGAAATCGGCAAGCTGGTGGGTGACGAGTTCTCCAAGAACTTTTTCCTCGACCACTTCAACTACGGTGCGCAGAATGTCCGGCTCAACATCGCCGGCCTGCCGGATGACCAGAGCGCCAGCCAGTTGCTGCGTGAACTGCGTGGCTTCCGTCAGGTGCTGGATGCGCAACTGGTGGGTGGCTCAGGAGCCTACCAGTTGCAACTGGCCGACGGCAATGCTAGCGACCTGATCCTGGACGGAATCCTGAAGCCACTCAACGCCAAGCTTGGTCAGAATTGCTTTGCGCTGGCGGGCTCCAATGGAGCGCAAGTGAATGTGAGTTTCTCGACCGCCTGTGCAGATATTGCAGTGCGCGGCAAACTGGCCAACCTGCCACCGGCCGGGTTGCAAAGTGCACCCGGCGCTCGCGGGAAGTTACAGGGCAAACCGGTCAAGACCAGTACGTGAGAGCGCCTAAAACGTCTGAGGAGCCTGGGCGGCAGAGTGTTTTGCGCAGGTAAAGGAGGAGCCCGCGCAGCAGGTGGGGGACACGGAGCAGAACGCTCTGCCGCTCAGGCTCTTAACCTTTGACGGAAAACGAAACCGTCTCGGTCTCCGGCAAATCGACCGAATGGCCAAAACCGATGCGCCCGCTGCCGCGCAACATCAGTTCCTCTCGGCGCAAGACCACCTCCGCTTCATTGGCAAACACCACAAAAGAGCCATTGGTACTTTGGTCAACCAGGAAAAACTTGTCCCGGCGTCGCTCAATGCGGGCGTGCTGGCGCGAGGCATTGCGGTCGCTGATGACCACATTGCACTGCGGGTCGCGCCCCAGAACAATGCCGTCGTAATCCAGCTCCCAGGTTTGGCCGCCGTGCTTCAACTGCAAGATGATGGGCTTGGCAGTGAAGGCAATCGATGCGGTGGACATAGTCAGCTCTTCGCCGCCCTGCCAGATGACTTCGCACACATCGACTTCATCGCCTTTGCCTTTCACGGCCAATGCCGCAATCGATCGCGTCGACAACTTCAGCATGGGCGACAGGCAGGCCACGGTCGCACCCGTGGTGATGATCTGCATCCCCTTGGCCAAACCAGCCATTCGCGCCGCCAGGTTGACCGTGTCGCCAAAAACGTCGTTGTTTTCTTCGATCACCGGTCCAAAGTTAAATCCAATGCGGATACTGCGCTTGACCTTGGACACCATGGGCAAGGCCATGATTTTGTGGTGCATGTCAGTGGCAGCCAGGCAACCACTGTCTGCGCTGGGCAGCACGCACATGATCTCATCGCCAATGGTCTTGATGACGCGGCCGCCGTAGTGCTGAATGACGCCACGCAGCAGGTCCAGGCACTCATCAATCATGCGCTTGGCCTGATCGTCGCCAAACGTCTCGTAGAGCCGGGTGCTGCCCACGACATCGGCAAATAGCACGGCCAGTTGGGCCGTCGCACGCGTGGACAGGCTAGTAAAGCCAGCACTCACGGTGTCGCTCGAAGTGGTTTGGTGTGAATTGGGATGTGCCATGCGCCAATTGATTCTATACATTCACCTCGTGCTCAACCAGCCAAGCCATTCACAAAGGCAGCCAGTTTTGCCACAATGGCTTTTTTAGGGGGAAACCATGAAACTGCTCGCTGGTATCGCAGCCCTTGCATTTGTAGCCCTGTCAGGCGGGGCGCACGCTCAGACTATCAAGCCCGGCCTTTGGGAGTTCACCACCCAAATGTCGGGGGGCGACGGAAAGATGGCCAATGCCATGGCCCAGGCCCAAAAAGAGATGGCAAACATGCCGCCAGAGCAGCGCAAGATGATGCAGGACATGATGGCCAAGCAAGGCGTTCAGATGGGCACCGGAGCGGGTGGCGGCATGACGGTCAAGGTCTGCATGACCCAGGAGATGGTCGATCGCAACGAAGTGTCCAGTCACCAGGACGGCTGCAGCCACACCAATAGCCCCCGCATGGGCAACACCATGAAATTTTCATTTGTGTGCACCAAGCCACCCAGCAAGGGAGAAGGCCAGGTTACCTTCACCAGCGCCGAGGCCTACAACATGAAAATGCGAACCACGACAACTGTACAGGGCCGCCAGGAAACGATGGATATGCAAAACAGTGGTCGCTGGCTGGGCAGCAACTGCGGCAGCATCAAGCCGTTGGCGATGCCAAAAAAATAGGTGCTGCGGTGGAGCGTGGGGGCTAACCCCTCTGGCCGAATATTGCGCTACCCACACGCACCATAGTTGAGCCGCTGGCGATGGCAGCCTCCAGGTCTGCGCTCATGCCCATCGACAAAGTGTCCAGTGATAGACCACGCATGTTTATATGGTCAAATAGGTCTCTAGCCTTCATCAATACAGCACAAGCAGCTACAAAAGTAGGAGCAATATCCGGTATGCACATGAGCCCGCGTAAGCGCAACCCCGGCAGACTTGCGACCGCTTGCGCCAGTTCCAAGGCATCGCCCGGCGCTACGCCTGACTTGGTCGAACCACCGTCTATATTGACCTGAATGCACACCTGCAGGGGTGCCAGATGGGCTGGGCGCTGCTCACTCAGGCGCTGCGCGATCTTCAACCGGTCAACCGTATGCACCCAGTCAAAATGCTCCGCGACAAGTCGGGATTTGTTGCTCTGGATGGGGCCAATGCAATGCCACTGCAGGGGCAAAGCGCGCAGTGTCGTGATTTTTTCGACTGCCTCCTGGATGTAGTTTTCACCAAATGCCGACTGCCCCGCCGCATGGGCCTGCATGATGGCATCGACCCCAAACGTCTTGGAAACAGCCAGCAACGAGACGGATTCGACAGGCCGCCCGGCCGCGTTGCAGGCGTTTGCAATTCGGGCGCGAATCCCTTGGAGATTGGTGGCAATCGTGGTCATAATCTCCCAAGCGTAACAAACAAAGACCTTACCCAAAGAGGATCCCGTGGACATTACCCAACTGCTGGCATTCAGTGTCAAGAACAAGGCCTCCGATTTGCACCTTTCGGCCGGCTTGCCCCCCATGATTCGGGTCCACGGCGATGTGCGCCGCATCAACGTGGAAGCGCTGGACCACAAGATGGTGCATGGCATGGTGTACGACATCATGAACGATGGCCAGCGCAAACACTTTGAAGAGTTTCTGGAAATCGACTTCTCCTTTGAGATCGATGGTCTGGCGCGTTTTCGGGTTAACGCCTTCAACCACAACCGGGGGGCCGGTGCGGTGTTCCGGACGATTCCGAGCAAGATCCTTTCGCTGGAGCAACTCAATGCACCCAAGATCTTTGGCGATCTGGCCCTGAAACCGCGCGGCATGGTGCTGGTGACCGGTCCCACGGGGTCGGGCAAGTCCACCACACTGGCCGCCATGGTGAACTACCTGAACGAGACCGAGTTCGGCCACATCCTGACGGTGGAAGACCCGATCGAGTTTGTGCACGAGTCCAAGAAATGCTTGGTCAATCAGCGCGAAGTTGGGCCGCACACTCTGTCGTTTGCCGCAGCGCTGCGGTCGGCGCTGCGGGAGGACCCGGACTGTATTCTGGTGGGTGAAATGCGCGACCTGGAGACCATTCGCCTGGCCATGACAGCAGCCGAAACCGGCCACCTGGTGTTTGGCACGCTGCACACGTCGAGTGCCGCCAAGACGATTGACCGGATCATTGACGTGTTCCCGGCCGACGAGAAGGAAATGGTCCGCGCGATGTTGTCGGAGTCGCTGCAAGCCGTCATCTCGCAAACTCTGTGCAAGACCAAGGACGGCCAGGGCCGCGTGGCCGCGCACGAGATCATGCTGGGCACCAGCGCCATCCGCAACCTGATTCGCGAGGCCAAGGTGGCGCAGATGTATTCGTCCATTCAAACCGGCAACAGTGTCGGCATGAAAACGTTGGACCAGGATTTGACCGATCTAGTCAAGCGCAACGTCATTAGCGCAGCCGAAGCCCGATCCAAAGCCAAAATCCCCGAGAACTTCCCCGGATAACCATAAGGAGGTGCTCTCATGGAGCGCGATCAAGCCACAAAGTTTATCAACGACCTTCTCAAGCTGATGGTCGGGCGCAACGGAAGCGACCTGTTCATCACCGGAGACTTTCCCCCCGCCATCAAGGTCGATGGAAAGGTAACCAAGGTGTCGCCGCAAGCGCTGAACGCGGTGCATACGCTGTCACTGGCGCGCTCCATCATGAACGACAAGCAGGTCGCGGATTTTGAGCGCACCAAGGAAAGCAACTTCGCGATTTCCCCGCCTGGCATTGGGCGCTTCCGCGTCAACGCCTTCATCCAGCAGGGCAAAGTGGGCATGGTGCTACGGACCATTCCCACCGTGCTTCCAACCATTGACGGCTTGGGTGTCCCGCAAGTCCTGAAAGATATTTCGCAGTCCAAGCGTGGACTGTGCATTCTGGTGGGTGCCACAGGATCCGGCAAATCCACCACGCTGGCGGCCATGGTGGACTGGCGCAATGAAAATTCCTATGGCCACATCATCACCGTCGAGGACCCGGTCGAGTTTGTCCACATGCACAAGAACTGCGTGGTGACACAGCGTGAGGTAGGGCTGGATACCGACAGCTGGGAAGCCGCCCTGAAGAACACCTTGCGCCAGGCACCGGATGTCATTTTGATGGGCGAAATCCGCGACCGCGAAACCATGGAGCACGCAGTTGCCTTTGCGGAAACTGGCCACCTGTGCCTGGCCACCCTGCATGCCAACAGCGCCAACCAGGCGCTGGACCGGATCATCAACTTCTTCCCCGAGGAACGCCGCGCCCAGTTGCTGATGGACTTGTCGCTGAATCTCAAGGCGCTGGTCTCGCAGCGCCTGATTCCCAAACAGGATGGCAAGGGCCGTGTGGCGGCAGTCGAAATCATGCTGAACTCGCCCCTGATTTCCGACCTGATCTTCAAGGGTGACGTATCCGAAGTCAAAGAAATCATGAAGAAGAGCCGGCAAGCCGGTATGCAGACCTTTGACCAGGCCCTGTTCGACATGTATGAGAAGAACATGATCACCTTCGAAGACGCGCTGCGCAATGCGGACTCCGTCAATGACCTGCGACTTCAGATCAAACTCAACA
>Ga0116177_10003243_pt1 | contig 11926 bp, 10 predicted proteins | sample AD_STIC10_MetaG_FD_89750 | JGI IMG/M metagenome (GOLD analysis project Ga0116177, IMG submission 89750) | Active sludge microbial communities of municipal wastewater-treating anaerobic digesters from USA - AD_STIC10_MetaG | ecosystem: Engineered > Bioreactor > Anaerobic > Digestate | place: USA...
AACCCATTGAGATAAAAGATAAAGATGATGCTGTTGAGATCAGCACATTCAATGATGCTATTGAATTCAAAAATGTTGATTTTGCCTATAATGAAACCCCGGTACTGCAGGATATCAGTTTTACAATCCCAAAAGGAAAAACGATTGCCTTGATCGGTTCCTCCGGTGTGGGGAAGTCCACCATTGCCGATTTAATCCCCCGGTTTTATGATGTAAAAGGCGGCGCCATCCTGATTGATGATACCGATATCAGGGATTGCAAAATGGAATCCCTTCGCCAACTGATGAGTTTCGTTACCCAGGAAACCTTCCTGTTCAATGATACCATCTTCAACAATATTGCATTGGGAAAACCGGATGCCACCGAAGCTGAAGTGATGGCTGCTGCAAAAATTGCCAATGCACATGATTTTATCATGCAAACAGAAAACGGGTACCAGACCATTACGGGCGACCGGGGTATTCGTTTATCAGGAGGCCAGAGACAAAGACTTTGTATTGCCCGTGCCGTTTTGAAAAATCCTTCGATCCTGATATTAGATGAAGCCACTTCTGCCCTGGATACGGAATCAGAAAGATTGGTACAGGATGCGTTAGGCAAACTGATGCAGGGAAGAACTACCCTGGTGATTGCCCATCGTTTGAGTACCATCCGGGAAGCCGACGAGATCATTGTTCTTCACGATGGCCGGATCATTGAACGCGGTCACCACAATGAACTGGTGGAAATTGACGACGGGGTCTACCGCCGGCTCACAGCAATGCAGCAAACGGCCTGATCACCACTCTTCAAAAAATTTATTTTTCCTGTCCGGAATGCCCGAACTTGTTCGTTGTGGGTATGTCAACATTATTCAACAACCAACAAAACAATTTGTATGGAAAAATTCATGCTTATTTTTCACGGAGGTCTCGGACCCGACAGTTCACCAGAAGAAATGCAGGCCAATATGAACCAGTGGATGGGCTGGGTAGATCAGCTGGCAAAGGCCGGTACCTATGTTAGTGGGGAAGCCCTGCATCCCGGAGGTAAACTGGTCAGCGGCAGTGTGTCCAATGTAACCGATGGCCCTTTTACCGAAGGCAAAGAAGTAGTGGGCGGTTACTTTATCATCAATGCTGAAAATTATGATGCAGCCGTAGCCGTTTGTGCGGGTTATCCCGATTTTGAAAAGGGAGGAAAGGTACAGGTAAGGCAGGTGGTGAAATTTGATATGTGATTAATCGGTACCGGCAGGGAATTTTGTATATTCCCAATAAATCTGTTTATGAGTCGCCGTTCGGCCGACACCACAATCAAATTCAGGAAACTGTTAGTGATCATAGCAGTCTGGGTATGCATTGGCATCCTGATGACCTGCTATGATCACTTTTCTTATCAGTCAGAAAATGTGGAAAGCACCGGTCGTTTTTACGGCTTTGGCAAAAATCTTTTTTTTAATGTGTTGGTAGCATTTACAGGCGCCATTATGGGTGGAATATTCCTGGTGTACTATGTGAATGTAAAATACCGGAGTTGGCCCTATGGTAAAGTGATTTTTGCCGTGGCAGGCTCATTTGTACTCGTGGTTACACTGATCACCCTACTTTCCGGCTTTTTTATGGCATTGTTAAGAACGGGTCATTTTATTACCGATCTGGCTGCTCAAAAAGTATTCCGGCATTTTATCAGTGACCCCATTCACCTGAAGAATATGATTGGGTGGGCCCCGATTGTAGGCGGCACTCAGTTTGCCCTGCAGATCAATGATAAATTCGGACCCGGTATCATCTGGAAATTTCTGCGGGGCCATTATGCCAACCCTAAAGAAGAGCAGAGAATTTTTCTTTTTGCTGACCTGATGTCCTCAACAAGTATCGCTGAAAAGCTGGGAAACGAACAATACCATCACCTGCTCAAAGATTTTTTTGCCGACCTTACCAATCCCATTTTATTTAATAAAGGGGAAATTTATCAGTATGTGGGTGATGAAATCGTGATTTCATGGAAACTGAAAATTGGCTTAGAGGACTACCACTGCCTCCGTTGCTATTTCGAAATGCAGGAAGCCATCGAAAAAAAACGGGAGCAATACCTGCGCCGTTATGGACTGGTACCTGAATTCAAAGCCGGGATACATTCCGGTAGTGTTATTGCCGGTGAAGTAGGGATCATCAAAAGAGATATTACTTTTTCTGGTGATGTTCTCAATACGGCAGCCCGTATCCAGAGCAAATGCAATGAATACCAGGTAAAGATTCTCAGTTCAAACAGCCTGCTGGACCAGTTATCACTTGACAATAATTATATCCGGCTACCACTCGGAGATATTGAACTCCGGGGAAAAGGACAGCGGGTTGCCCTCAGTACCATTCAACGTTATCAACATTAAACAATAACCAACAAATTTCATATGGCAACAGTAAAAGGAAAAGGCACCAAAGAAAGCCCCTGGCAATTAACCACCCCTCCGGGCTCCTCCGATTACCTGATGTATAAAGAGGAGGAAATTTTAGTTTGCAAAGTAGGCAGTACAACGCTTCATTACCAATGGCGTTGTATCGATGACCTTCATGCCATGTTAAAAAAACACGGTGACTGGATGGAACTGGGGGGTGCTGATGAACAAAAGCCAGTTAAAGAGGGGACAGTAGAAGCCTGGGGGCGCTCTCCCAAAAATCCCGTGGGCGGATGGTATGGTTTAAAAAAAGGATTTCGCGGCCGTTTTGGGATATACGTACCCCCACTGATGGAGGCCCTGGGGAAGGCAGAAATCACCCATGAGGCCCGAAATAACAAAATGAAGGCACGCTGACTGTGGTAACGGAGCACCAATTACAGTCGGTTGCGGCGCATCTCTTTCGCCATGAATCGGGAAAAATAAAAGCTGTTTTATCCCGCATTCTGGGTATACAGCAACTGGAAACTGCAGAAGATATTGTGCAGGACACCCTGCTGCAGGCCATGCATACCTGGTCCTATAAAGGATTACCTGCCAACCCCGCCGCCTGGTTGATGAAATCGGCAAAGAACAGAGCTATTGATTTGCTCCGGCGTCAAAACAGATTCAACCAGATTAGTCCGGAATATGCCTACCTGCTGCAAACTGACTCCGAACTGGAACCTGCCCTGGATCAGTTATTTCTCGATCATGAGATCAGGGACAGCCAGCTCCGAATGATTTTTGCCTGCTGCCATCCGGCTATTCCGCATGAATCACAGGTAGCCCTGACCCTGAAAACACTTTGCGGACTGAGTAATGCAGAAATTGCAAGGGCCTTCCTGAATTCAGAAGAAACTATTGCCAAACGAATTTACCGTGCCAAAGAAAAAATCAATAGCGAATCAATTTCTTTGCAGGTACCGGCAGGTCCGGCACTCACCGAAAGATTGGATGCCGTATTGAATTCCCTCTATCTGCTTTTTAATGAAGGATATAATTCTTCTCACCCGGAACAACTGATCCGCGAAGATCTTTGTGCTGAATCCATGCGGCTCTGTCATCTCCTGACTGAAAATAAAGAAACGAACCGGCCAGGAACCAGGGCCCTGCTTTCATTGATCTGTTTTCAATCTTCCCGGCTGGGGGCCAGACTGGATGACCAGGGTCAAATTATCTTGCTGCAATACCAGGACCGGAGCAACTGGTACCGGCCCCTGATCAAAAAAGGGTTTGAGTACCTGGATACATCCATTCCAATTGAAGATATGGCAGATCCGATGCGATCCATTACCCCCTATCATCTGGAAGCCGTGATCGCCTCCCTGCATGCGGCTGCTCCTTCATTTGAAAAAACAAACTGGATAAAAATCCATCAGCTCTACCATCTTTTACTCCAATACCGGCCCGGCCCGGTGGTTGCCATGAATAAAGCCATTGCCGCTGCTTATGCCTTCGGGAGCAGGGAAGCTTTGGAAGAATTATTAAAAATTGAAGGATTGGAGAAATACTATTTGTATCATGCCTGTCTCGGCGAAATGTATTCGAATAACGGACAGTTTAAGGAAGCCCGTTTATCATTTGAAAAAGCATTGTCACTGGCCCCTAATCAGCGGGAAAGGGAACTGGTTCAACAAAAAATGGCAACCTGTCCCTTGCTCTGAATGAGACAGAATTTTATTTCCGGAAACAAACTCAGTTTTTGGTTCCGGATTTTGCTGTATATTGGCATGGTTAGCAGTACTACTGCAAGGTTAAGGACTCATTTTTTTTCATGCCTGATTCCGCTATAACAAAAGATATTTTCAGGCGACACAAAATTCTGACTGGCTTCAACCGGTTCATCAGTTTTGGGTTGATTGCCATTATTATCAATATCATTGACAGTCTGAGCGGACAATACAAGGATTATTATTCTGTGTATGTACTCACCCCGGCAGCGGTCTTGCTCGTGATTTGTCTTTTCCTGAATAAAAAGGGCTATACCCTGCTGGCAAAAGCCACAACCGCCCTCATCTTCAATGTTGTATTCCTGCTGATTTCCCTGCACCTGGGTATGAAAGGCGGCACTTATCTTTACTATTTTCCATTTATACTTGCTTTTATTTACCTGCTCCGGACAGAATCCAACCAATTGTTCACCTGGAGCTTCATGGTTATCAGTCTGATTTTTCTGATCATCTGTGTTATCGCCTCACCACCCGAACCCCGGAATTATCTGGTACCTGAATCTAAAATGCGGGAAATATATTTTCTTTCTTTTTTTATTTCCATGATCATGACGGTGTATTTTTTTGTGCTGGTATTTCAGTACCATGAACAACTGCATCAGCGGATCATGGATCTGGAAAAAGACAACCAGGCTGAACAATTGCGGTCACTCATCGAAAATCAGGAAAAAAATAATCAGGAACTGATGTTGGAAATCAGGGATAATATCAACCAGGTACTGGCCGCCTCCCGTAATTTCCTGGAAAAAAGTCTGGAAGAAAAGGAAAACAGCAGCTATATCCAGAAAAGCCGGGAACTCACCGGCCAGGCCATGAATAATCTGGCCATGCTCTGTGTGAATTTATACCCGGCAGTGATTACTGATATCGGGCTGACCGCTGCCGTCAATGAACTATTATCAGATGTCCGGAAATTCAGACCACTTAAAATACGATTCAACAGTTTTGGAAAAAACCTGGAAGAAATGAATGACCAGGATAAACTGACTGTTTTCCGAATTATCCAGGATTATATCCGGCTGATCCTGCTATCCACCCGGGCCACCCAACTTGAAATTGAATTGGATCACCGGCCTCCGGATCTCACTATTCATTTTTTACAGGATGATCCTGCTGTCAGCTTTGCCGATCAGTCTGTCGCAGGTCTGGTCCGGGAAATTGATAACCGGATCAGCTCCTATAAAGGTTCCATCCATAGCAGCAACACGGCTACATCCGGCAAAGCAATCATTCGCCTGCAGCTGGCTGAAGAAGCAATTGGTGGGCTGAAATGACCACTTCCTTATTTTTGCAGGATGCGATTGACTGAAGTACATGATTCCACTACAGCAAAAGAATTTCTGGCAGTGAATGTGGCCCTGAACCGGCAAAATCCCGCCTATATCCGTCCACTGGATAAGGATATCAGAGATGTTTTTGACCGGGAGAAAAACAAAACCTTTCGTCAGGGAGAAGCGACCCGCTGGATCCTTAAAGATGAGAAGGGTCAACTGATTGGCAGAATTGCAGCTTTTGTCAATAAAAAATATAAGAACAAAGGAGACGAAGGCCCCGTTGGGGGAATCGGATTCTTCGACTGTATCAATAACCAAACGGCGGCCGATATGCTTTTTGATGTAGCCAAACACTGGCTCATCCAAAAAGGCATGGAAGCCATGGATGGTCCCGTGAATTTTGGAGAAAGAGACCGCTGGTGGGGGCTGGTGGTAAAAGGGCATGAACTGCCCCCGATGTATTGCATGAATTTTAATCCGCCCTATTATGTGGAATTATTTGAGCAATACGGTTTCAAAAATTATTTCAACCAGATCTGCTTTGGCATGAAAACCAGCAGCCGTTTGCAGCCAAAATTCTATGATCGCCACGCAGAATGTGCCAGCGATCCGAATTACTCCTCTGCCCATATCCGAAAAAATCAGCTGGAGAAATATGTAAAGGATTTTACCATTGTTTACAATAAAGCATGGGCCGGACATGGAGGATTGAAACAACTGGAGGAGAAAGTGGTACTGAAAATGTTTCAGTCCATGAAACCAGTGATGGATGAAAGGATCAACTGGTTCATATATTATAAAGATGAACCCGTTGGCATGTGGATCAATCTGCCCGACCTGAATCAATGGTTCAAGTACCTGAACGGGAAATTTGGATTGTTGCAGAAATTAAAATTCCTCTGGTTAAAAGCCACAAAGAAAAATTCAAAATTCACCGGACTGGTTTTTGGCATTGTTCCTGAACACCAGGGCAAAGGAGCCGATAGCTACCTGATTGTGGAAGGCTGTAAACTGGTACAGGGGCTCAGCATCGTGAATGGTGAATATATTTTAGGGAAACCCATTTATGAGGATTATGAAATGCAATGGATTGGTGAATTCAATCCCAAAATGGTAAATGTGGCTGAAGCGATTGCCGGCAACCGAAGCCGGATCCTCACCACTTACCGGTATAATTTTGACCGGACAAAAGAGTTTAAACCCCATCCGATTTTATTGTAGTCCAGGGTACTTCGTCATTAGCCGATAGTCCTTCGGCTACCCTGACCAGAAAGACTTATTTTTGTTTTTTCGACTCAGGACTATCGACTAAAGACTACTGACTGACCTCATGGACAAATTCATCGTTTCGGCGCGTAAATACAGACCTCAGACCTTCGACACTGTCGTGGGACAATCGCATATCACCACTACACTGAAGAATGCCATCAGGCACCAGCAACTGGCCCATGCATTTTTGTTCTGCGGGCCAAGAGGGGTGGGTAAAACCACCTGTGCCAGGATCCTGGCCAAGACCATCAATTGCGAAAATCAAACAAAGGAAGGGGAAGCCTGCGATAAATGCCAGAGCTGTACTTCATTTAATGACGGCGCATCCATGAATTATTTTGAACTGGATGCGGCCTCTAATAATTCAGTAGATAATATCCGCGACCTGGTGGACCAGGTTCGTTTTGTACCGCAAACAGGAAAGTATAAAGTATATGTGATCGACGAGGTACACATGCTGAGTTCATCAGCATTCAATGCTTTTCTGAAAACACTGGAAGAACCTCCACCCTACGCCATCTTTATCCTGGCGACAACGGAAAAGCACAAAATTCTTCCCACCATCCTTAGTCGTTGCCAGATTTTTGATTTCAAAAGAATCACCACCAACGATACGGTACAGCATCTCGAAGAAATCTGTGTAAAGGAAGAGATCAAAGCTGAAAAAGCGGCCCTGCAAATCATTGCTCAGAAAAGTGAAGGTTGTATGCGGGATGCATTGAGTATCCTGGACAAGATTGTAAGTTTTACCAATGGCGAACTGAACTATGCCAATACCCTGGAACACCTGAATATCCTGGATGCGGATTGTTATTTCAAATTACTGGATTGCATGATGCAGCAGGACCTTTCCGGTGCATTGATCCAATACGATGATATCAACCGCAAGGGATTTGAAGGGGATTTGGTATTGAACGGGTTTGCCGAATTCATCCGCAACCTGCTGGTATGCAAAGACAGTAAAGCTGCCGCCCTGCTGGAAGTAGTGGAAAGTTTCCGGGATAAGTACCTGGAGACTGCCAAAAAAGTGCCGGCTGCCCTGCTGGTGAGTGGATTGAATATTCTCAGCGAAGCAGAGATCAGTTATAAAAGTGCCCGCAATAAACGCCTGCATGTGGAGCTGGCCCTGATCAAACTTTGTTATTTGCAACAGGCCCTGCAACTGACTAGCGAAGGCGGCGCAAAAAAAAAAATAGCTGATGCTCCGCTGGCCTTTCGCAACAGCCCCATCAAACTTTTCAGCGGGCCGGAAACAGAGAAGGAGCGTCCATTAAAACCCTCCGCAAATACCGGAGGCGCCAAACTGATCATCGAAACCCCGGCCACGAGAAAGCAGGAACCTAAAGCTGAGGCTCAAGCGGTCAGCGCTCCGGTCACAAAAACAAACCCTTTACCTTCAACCGGGAAATTATCTGCTCTTGATAAAATCCGTAAGCAGTACCAGGGCAATGAAAAAAACGGGAACCAGACTGATCATCTCCCTCTGGAAGAATCGGTACTCCGGCAGGCATGGGCAGAATATATTGTCCGCCTCAAAGAAGAAAAAAACCCGGCAGCACAGCCCTTTGAACTGGCCCTGCTCCGTATCAGGGATGAAAATAGTTTTGAAGCCGTTACGGCCAATAATATCGAAAAACAGTTTATAGAGCAGGACCGTAACAAATTGTTCGCCTTCCTGCAGGGAAAACTCCAGAACCGTTTCCTACAGTTTAGTGTCATTGTGGAAGAAAAGGCAGAGAACCGCCCGGTTATTGAGACCACTATGACCTCCAAAGAGCAGTTTCTGAAGATGGCGGAGCAATATCCGCTGGTGAGGGAACTGAAAGACAGGCTTCGTTTGGATCTGGATTATTAATCATCCCCTTTCCTATTCCCCTTTTTGCCTTAATTTCGGCCAAAATTGAAAAGGCAATGGCCGAAGTGATATTAATGCCCCGACTCAGCGACACTATGACCGAAGGAGTGATCGCTGCCTGGCATAAAAAAGTGGGCGATCCCGTTAAGAAAGGTGAGTTACTCGCAGAGGTGGAAACAGATAAAGCCACCATGGAGCTGGAAAGCTATAAAGATGGCACCCTTTTGCATATTGGCAGCGCCAAGGGAGGTAAACTCCAGGTGAATGATTTGCTGGCGATTATTGGTGCGCCTGGTGAAGATATTTCCAGCCTGATTAGCGGCTCAGGTAACGCGGCAGCTCCGGCTCCCGTGGCAGCGATCCCCGCCGCTCCGGCTGAGGCAAAGGCCGAAACAACAGCTGCCAAAACAACTTCCCCGGCAGATGCAGATGAAGTGGTGCTGATGCCAAGGCTCAGTGATACCATGGAAGCCGGTGTCATCGCCGCATGGCATAAAAAAGTGGGTGATGCCGTTAAGAAAGGAGAAGTGCTGGCGGAAATAGAAACAGATAAAGCCACCATGGAGCTGGAAAGCTACAAGAATGGTACGCTACTTTATATTGGTGCTGAAAAGGGAGAAAAAATACCCGTGAATGCACTGCTCTGTATCATTGGAGAAAAAGGAAAAGTGGATGTGGATGGGATAGTTGCCGCCGTGAAAGCAGGTGGTTCAGCGCCGGTTGCAACGGCCACTGCCCCCAAAGAAGCTGCAGCTACCGCTACTGTTGCAACCGTTGCCGCTTCCGCAGAACCGGCTGCAACCAATAACGGAAGAGTGAAAGCTTCTCCCTTAGCAAAAAAACTGGCCAAAGAAAAAGGTATTGATATCAGCCATATTTCCGGCAGTGGCGATGGCGGCCGAATCATCAAAGCTGATATTGATCACTACCAACCCGCAGCTGCTCCGGCCGCACCGACAACAGTAAGTGCAGCAGCTCCGGAAACAAAGGCAACCGTGCCGGCCTTTACCCCTATTGCGGGACAGGAAGGTTATACAGATATTCCGAATTCGCAAATACGGAATGTCATCGCCAAGCGACTGGCAGAAAGTAAATTCACGGCCCCGCATTTCTATCTGAAGATGGAAATCAATATGGACAATGCCATGACGGCCAGGGCTCAGTTGAATGAATCCAGTCCGGTAAAAATCAGTTTCAATGACCTGGTGGTAAAAGCAGTAGCGATGGCGCTTCGTCAGCATCCTGCTGTGAATGCTTCCTGGATGGGAGATAAGATCAGAAGACATCACCATGTACATATTGGTATTGCCGTGGCTATTGAAGATGGTTTGATCGTTCCGGTAGTACGGTTTGCAGATCAGAAAACACTTCCACAGATCGCTGCAGAAAGCAAGGAACTGGCGGGAAAAGCAAAGAATAAAAAGTTACAGCCGAATGAATTCTCCGGTAATACTTTCACCATTTCCAATCTGGGAATGATGGATATTGAAGAATTCACCGCTATCATCAATCCGCCCGATAGTTGCATCCTGGCCGTGGGCAGGATCAGGGAAATCGTTGTGAAGAAAGGAGATGGTTTCGCTGTGAGCAATGTAATGATGCTGACACTGAGTTGTGATCACCGCAGCGTGGATGGAGCTACAGGTGCCGCATTTTTACAATCAGTAAAAAAATTCTTGGAACAACCTATTACCATGCTTCTGTAAGTAATTATACGCTTACCTTATTGAAAAGCTGCCCGAAAAAGGCAGCTTTTTTATTCTCAGCCATTGATTGGCAACATTCTTGATGGTTTTTTACATAGTCCGGCTTAGGTGGTTCTGCCTATTTTTAAAAAGTGAATCCTTAAGGATCAGGCAGTTATTATAAAAAAACGGAATTTTAAAAAAAATCCTATGGATTTCCAAGACGAAAAACTGTCAGTCATCAGCATCCTGATGATCATCGGAATCAGCTGCCTCTCCTTTACCGGATTACTGAAAATACTGGACGGCGATACACATTCCATCTTTCTCAAAGTCGGACTCATCAGCACCTCCATTGCTGCCGTATTATATCTTACAAAAAAATTATTGCTGATGATGGGTTCAAGGAACAATACCCAGAAAATACATTAAGCTGCCATCAATACGCAGAAAATTTTCCGCAATCTAAATTTCAGATCGTAACGGTCATCATTTAACCGTGGAATGCTTATATTCGGTAACAAATTTATTGCGCGTATGGATATTGCCGGCATCTCCACCTGGTGGCAATCTTTGGCCTCCATTGAAAAGATTTTCTGGGCTATCGCCCTGCTTTTTTCATTCTTGTTCCTGATACAAACCCTGCTTTCCTTTATTGGAGGAGATGGGGCCGAGGCCGGAGGTGATGCAGATGCCTCCATTTCAGGTGACGATGGAACCGGTCACCAGTTTTTCACCATCAAAAATCTGATTGCTTTTTTTACCATTTTCGGCTGGACGGGCATTGCCTGTCTGAAAGGAGGCATCAACCAGGGACTATCCATTGGACTGGCCGTACTGGCCGGATCAATAGTGGTACTGATCATGGCGCTTCTTTTTAAAAGCATGAACCGTTTAAAACAAAGCGGTACCCTGCAAACAAAGAATGCCATTGGCCTGATTGCAGAAACCTATCTCCTTATCCCGGCAGCAAGGGAAGGTTTTGGGAAAGTACATGTGAAAGTGCAGGGTTCCCTGCATGAATTACAGGCTATGACAGATGATGAGCAACCGATTGCTACCGGCAAACTGGTAAAAGTAACCGGTGTGATGAATGAAAGTATCCTGCTCGTTTCAACACAGCTTCAATAATCAAAAAATACAACTAACTGTTTATGGCAGAGAATCTCCTGATTGTCGTCGCGGCATCGATCCTGTTTTTCTTCATCCTTGTTTATTCGATGTTCCGCAGGTACAAACGTTGCCCCTCAGATCGCATCCTGGTCGTGTATGGTAAAGTAGGACGTGGTGCAGAAGGGGTCCATACCGCTAAATGTATTCATGGTGGTGCAGCTTTTATCTGGCCCATCATACAGGATTATTCTTTTCTTGATCTCACACCGATTTCCATTGTGGTGAACCTGACCAGTGCCCTGAGCAAGCAGAATATCCGCGTGGATGTTCCCTGCCGCTTTACTGTGGGTATCTCCACCGAGCCCGAAAGCATGACCAACGCCTCCGAGCGTCTTCTTGGGCTTACCAATTCTGCCATTCAGAGCATCGCAACCGATATTCTCTTCGGTCAGCTGCGTTTGGTGATTGCTACCATGAACATCGAGGAAATCAATGCCGACCGCGATAAATTCTTGGCCAATGTATCTGCTAATGTGGAGGCCGAACTTCGTAAGATAGGCCTTAAGCTCATTAATGTGAA
>Ga0116177_10003260_pt1 | contig 11902 bp, 9 predicted proteins | sample AD_STIC10_MetaG_FD_89750 | JGI IMG/M metagenome (GOLD analysis project Ga0116177, IMG submission 89750) | Active sludge microbial communities of municipal wastewater-treating anaerobic digesters from USA - AD_STIC10_MetaG | ecosystem: Engineered > Bioreactor > Anaerobic > Digestate | place: USA...
AGGATGCCCTTGGACGAGTAGGTTGCTCCCGAGACCGTGTCGACGCCGGATACCCCGTTGGCCTTGATTATCCTGGCCGAGAGGTCCTGGAAGGCGGGCACGAAGATGGCCTCGGTATCGTGGTACTCGAGCGCCTTGATCGTCTTTATGCTTCCCTTGTCTATAGTGAGCTCGAGTCTTATCTTGCCTAGGTAACCGTCGGCCTCACCGAGGAAGGCCCCGTCGGTGTAGGCGAGGGCGATGGCGCACGCAACCGCCACTACCAGTACCGCGAGGACAAGCGAGAATGTTTTGCGCATACGAACTCCCCTTTCTTGTCATCTTAATAGCTTCGTGTCCTTTAGTGTTCCTCCGTTGTCCTGTTCACTTCTCACATAGTCAATCATCGATATTTATATGGCACTATTTTCCTGCAAGCCGCCCACGCCGTCAACGGGAAATTTGTACCCATGATTAGCTGGTTGGATGCCGCAACCGCAGCCTTTAATGGCGGCTTGTGCGCGATGCGGGCGATGATTGGTGAAGGGGCCGTATCCGGTTTAATCCCGGGATACGGCCCCTTTTGATCTTGATCGGATTCGTCCGGGCATACTGCGGAAGGCGCCCTTATCGCCGGCGCCTGATTCAGCAGACTATCTTTACGCTGCTTCCCCCCGACTTCTCCTTCTTCACCTGGATCTGCTTGTCCACCTTCTCCTTGAGTTCGGGAACGTGCGATATGATCCCCACCAGGCGGTTGCCTTCGGTTAGCCCGTAGAGGGCCTTCATCGCCTGCTGCAGCGACTCCTCGTCCAGGGAGCCGAAGCCTTCGTCCACGAACATTGTATCCAGCCTCACGCCCCCCGAAGAGGACTGGATCTCGTCCGAAAGCCCCAGGGCCAGCGAGAGCGACGCCTTGAAGGACTCTCCGCCGGAGAGAGTCTTGACGCTCCGCTCCGTGCCGTTGTAATGGTCGACCACGTCAAGGTCCAGTCCGCTCTGGCTGCGCGCGTCGATCCTCTCCAGGTGGCGCTTCAGCTCGTACTGCCCTCCCGACATCACCATGAGCCTCGTGTTCGCCCTGGCGAGTATCCGGTCGAAGTAGGTCATCTGGATGTACGTCTCCAGCATGATCTTGTCCTTTCCGGCTATGGCGCCGTTGGCAGTATCAGAAAGCGCTTTCACGTACGTCCACCGGTTTTCGGTCTCTGCCGACTTCCCCCTGTTCCTTTTTATGTTCTCGAGGGCTTTCCTGTTCCTGTCCAGGCGGGAATGCACCTGCCTGATACTGCTGTTGAGGTTCTCTTTCTCGTCGACGAGGCCGGCCTTGCGCTCCTCCTCGGCCCTGACGTCGATCGCTTCCGCTCCCCTCAGCCGGGCGGCCAGCGCCTCGACGGTCCCGTTCAGCTCGTCCGTTTTCGTCTTGCACGCATCCATGGCCGTCCTTGCGTTATCCAGCTCGTCTTTGAGCCCGTCCCTCCTCTTTTCGATGGCCGCGATGTCATCCTCCGCCTTGTCCTTGCTGTCGAACTCCAGCTCCCCCAGGAGCTTCAGGATCGTCTTCTCGCAGTTCTTTATCTCGGTCCCGAGCGTCGCGGAGTCCGTCTTCGCGCCGCTTACGGCCTTTTCCAGGTCCTCGATGCTTTCATCGTCCTTGGGCATCCGGTCTTCGAGCTCCATGGCGCGCTTTGCCCTCCGCCCTTCTTCATCGATCCTCCGTATCAGGCCTTCGAGCTCTCCGGCCAGCTCGGTCAGCCTCTCTTCGACCCTGGCCTCCAGCCCGTCGGATACATGCTCTCCCATGCATTCCGAGGCAAGCTCTTCTACGACCGACCTTTTAAGGTCCGCCTTGCCCTTCAGCTCCCCCGCCTTGGCGCTCACCTTGCCGGCTTCAGATAGCGCCTTATCGGATTCTTCCTTTGCGAGCTTCAGCTCATCCTCTCCGGGCGCGCCCTGAGGCGGTTTTGCGGGCTCAGGGTGGGATAACGACCCGCAGACCGGGCATTTCTCCCCTTCCGTCAACACATCACGCGCCAGTATCCCGGCTTGGGCATCCAAGAAAGCCTTGTATTTGGCGTTGTACGCCGCCTGCAGCCCTTCCGCCTTGTTCATCGCGGCGTCGTATCCGTTCGTCTCAGCCGTGTGGTCCGCAAGCAGTTTCCTATATTCTTCCAGGTCCTTCAGGAGCTTGGATACCTTGTCCCTGCCCTCCGACACCGTCTTCTTTTGGCCGAGCAGCCTCTCCTTTTCGGCGGCGGCTCCTTTGAGACCCTCCAATTCCTTTCTGTTCTCGGCCCTTCGGGCCTTCAGCGTCTCGGCCGAAGCTTCCAGTCTCATACGTTCGTCTTCTTTCAGATCTCTGTCCCGGGTTCTGGAATCGAGCCTTGCTCTTTCCTCCTCCAGCTCCTCGTATTTTGACAGCTTCTCCTTCTTGGTCGCTATGTCAGCGGAGAGCCTTTCGATCTCAGGTTCCCCCGCTTTCTTCTCTTCATAATCCTCACGAAGCTCAGCCAGGCGCGTACTTGCGATTTTGAGGCCTTTTTCGGCACTTACGAGGCTTGTCTTGGCCTTTTCGATTTCATCTGCCTTGCCCAACAGCCCGATTACCCTATTCAGCCTTTCTTCCGTTTCCTTGAGCCCGGCTTCCAGCTCCGAGCACTCTTTCGCGTCGTCTTCGATTATCGATTCGACGAGCTCCAACGTGTCCTGTATCGGAAGGTCGCCGTCTGCGGCCCTTACGAGGTCCTCGCTCCTTTCCCAGCCATCCTTGCAGGCGACTGCGCCTACTTCCTGCAGCGTGCTGCGCCTGAGCTCCTCATACTCCCTGCCGAGCCCGGTGGATTCCTCCTTCAGCCTGTCCTGCAGCGTCCTGTAGAACTCGGTCCTGAATATCCGGCGGAATATCTCTATCCTCTCCTCCGTCCTGGCAAGCAGCAGCTTCAGGAAATCCCCCTGGGCTATCATGGCCACCTGCGTGAACTGGCCGCGGTCTATGCCGATGATCTCCTTGACCATGTCTGCCACGTCCTTGGCGCTTGTGAGCGGCTTTCCCTCCGGGAGGATGAGCTCCACTTCGGCCTTCTGCTTCGTCGTGCCCCCGCCCCGTTTCGCCGACCGCTCATATTCCGGCTTCCGCCTGATGCCGTATCTCTTCCCGGCACAGACGAACTCCAGCTCGACGAAAGTCTCGGCATCATTGTCGGCGTACTTGCTCCTTAGCATCGAAGCTTTCCTGTTGTCTCCGCTGGCCTCTCCGTACAGCGCGAAGGTGATGGCGTCGAAGATGGTCGTCTTGCCCGCGCCCGTGTCGCCGGCTATGAGGTAGAGCCCACGCTCGCCCAGCCTGTCCATGTCCAGCTCCACTTTCCCGGCATATGGCCCGAAGGCCGACATCGTAAGTCTGACAGGTCTCATTTCCCGCCCTCCCAAATCCGTTCTATCAGCCCGGACACGAAACCGCGCTGCTCTTTTGAGAGCTCCTTGTTGTTCTGCGCCTCGTAGAACTCGGCGAACAGCTCCAGTGGCGTCTTCTTATCGAGATCGTCCGCCGCGCCCACCTCGGCGTTGGAGCGCGTGCGCTCGTTGTCGTAGTCCAGCCTCATGATGTTCGGATAGATGGCCCTGAGCTTCCCGATGGCGTCTAGTACGTCCTCCTCGTCGGTCAGTGTTATGTGGAAGTAGTCCCCGGTGTTGAGATCCTTGTAGTACCCCCTGTCAGTTATCCGCATGTAGCTGCCCTTGATCTCCCTCATGTCCCTAAGGGGCGCGAGCAGCACCTCGCGGACTACCACGTTCTCCTTCTCGAGCAGGTCCACGACCGTGACCGACTTCCTGTCGCCGGCCTCCGAGAACGAGTACTTTAGCGGCGTCCCGCAGTAGCGGACGCTCTTCCTCCCGACGTGCTGCGGCCTGTGCAGGTGCCCCAGAGCCACGTAGTCGAACTGCCCGAACACGTCAGCGTCTACGTTGTCCGAGCCTCCGACGCTTATGTCCTCGGAGTCGCACCTGGTCGCGCCCGTGACGAACTGGTGTGTCACGAGCACGTTCCTGTTACTTCCGTCGATGTCCATGCGCCCTATCGCAGCTTTGACGGCGTCGGAGTAGTTGGCGGGATCGGCTTCTGGAATACACGCCCTTACATGGGCCGGCTTTATGAACGGGAGCATGAATACGTCCACCCTGCCGAAGCCGTCCTCCATGCTCACGGGCTTAACGAACCCGTCGTACACGGGCGACATGTGGACCCCGCCTATGTCCATGATCTTGGAGCCGAAAGCTATCCTCTCCGGGGAGTCGTGGTTGCCGCTGATGACGAACACCTTGTCGACGAGCCCTGAGATCTTCACCAGGAAATCATCGAGCAGCTGCACGGCCTCGGCCGAAGGGACCGTCTTGTCGTACACGTCCCCTGCGATGAGCACGGCGTCGGGCTTCTCGGCGAGTATGCAATCGACGATTCTATCCAGCAGGATGTACCTCTGGTCATCGAGCATGGAGAATTCGTTGACGCGTTTTCCTATATGAAGGTCTGACAGATGGATGAATCTCATGATAGCCTCCCTTATGCTTTCGGTACGGCGGCCCCGCCGTACATCGCCTATGTATCGGATGCGCGCCGCGGTCTTACGCCCGCTTAGGAGCGGGGAGCCCGGTTTCTTTTCGCCTTGTATGCGCACATTATGGCACGAGTATGCGGATTCGCGTTCGTAACTGGTCTTTTATGTATCAGCTACTATTATATAGCATCGGCGCGGCCCTTGGGCCGACCGGGCATCCGAAAGGGGTGCCGCAGGCAGTACTGGTACGCGCCGGCCCTTCCCGTCCCGATCGCCGCGGATCTTTCTTCCGTGCTCGCTAAACGGCGCCTTGTCCCCATATCTCCCTGCTAACCTTCGATAGCCCCGCCGTCGGCTCGGGCTTGGCCGCCTTAGGGATGCGTCCGGATCACGCGCGCACAGTTGACAGGTTCGGCTATTGGCTCTAGTCTTTCAGTGATGATTTGATTTTCCGGACAGCAGACTGCGGCGGTGATGGTTTTATCCGAGGCCCGCGCTGGTGCGCCGGCCCCTAGAGATGGGGAGAAATCCCAAATGAAGGAACGTGTTGTGGAATGAAGCTGGAAGGTAAAGTGGTAGTAGCTCAAGGAGGCGGCCCGACGGCCGTCATAAACCAGTCCCTGGCGGGAGTGGTCCTCGAATCCAGGAAATTCGGCCAGATATCCAAGGTGTACGGCGCCGTGAACGGCGTCGAGGGCATAATCAACGAGGAATTCGTGGACCTGACTCAGGAGACCACGAACAACCTCGAGAGCGTCGCGAAGACGCCGTCGTCGGCCCTGTTCTCCACGAGGGACAAGCCGGACGACGAATACTGCAAGGAGATATTCAAGGTATTCAGGGCGCACAACGTCAGGTACTTCTTCTACATCGGCGGAAACGACTCCGCCGATACGGTGAGGATAGTCAACGAGAAGGCGGAGCTTTCCGACTACGAGTTCAGGGCCATCCACATACCGAAGACGATCGACAACGACCTGGTCCTGAATGACCACACGCCGGGATACGGCTCTGCCGCCAAGTTCGTGGCCCAGGCTTTCATAGGCCTCAACCTGGACAACAAGGCGCTGCCGGGAGTCCACATAGGCGTCGTCATGGGAAGGAACGCGGGCTTCTTGACCGCTGCGTCTTCCATCGCGCAGAAGTACCAGGACGACGGGCCGCACCTCATCTACGTACCCGAGAGGCACTTCAGGATGGACAGCTTCCTCGAGGACGTCAAGGCCGTGTACTGGAAGTACGGAAGGTGCCTTATAGCAGTATCCGAGGGCATCAGGGACGAAGCCGGCGTTCCCATAGTCACCAAGCTGGGCAAGTTCGGCCAGGACGCCCACGGGAACGTGCAGCTTTCCGGCACCGGGGTGCTGGGCGACCTGCTGGCGCAGTACGTGAGGGACAACACGGAGATAAGCAGGGTCCGGTCCGACACCTTCGGCTACTTGCAGAGATGCTTCTTGGGCTGCGTATCCGACGTCGACGAGAGGGAGGCCCGCGAAGTCGGCGAGAAGGCAGCCCAGTTCGCCATATGGCACAACATAGACGGGTCGATAACCATAAAGAGGACCGGCTACTACTCTGTGGACTACGAGCTGAAGCCGCTCGAAGAGATAGCCGGCAAGACCAAGTTCATGCCGGACGAGTTCTTAAACGCCGAGGGGAACAACGTCACCGACGCGTTCAAGTACTACGTCACCCCCCTGCTGGGCTCCGATATGCCGTCGGCCGGCGGGCTGAGGGCCCCCAAGGCGGAGAAGATACTGAGGAAATAGGGCGCATTTGCGCGTTCAACAAGAGGGCGGGCCTAGCTGGCCCGCCCTTTGCCATCCATCCCCGGACGGGCGTCTTGCCGCGATGATGCCTCCGGCGGAAGGCGCATGGAGGAATCTCGTCCCGACGGTTGAAATACACATAAAACCCATAGGCGGATGGCACTGAAGACCGAGTACTCTTTGAGGGAAGGTGTCGCAATGAGGCGCTTCAGGACTTTGATCGCTCTGGTCATCCTCGCGGCCGCCTTGACGGGGGGCTGCTTTGAGAAGAAGGCCGGAAAGGCTCCCGTCGTGGTCGCCACCATGATAGACTCCGAGGGCAGCGTCCTCGGCAAGGCGATAGTGCTGCTTCTGGAGGACGCCAAGATAAAGGTCACGGACAAGGTCAATTTCGGTACCCCCGACATACTCAGGAAGGCGCTTGAGAACAAGGAGGTCGACCTCGTGGTCGACTATACTGGCTCCGGCCAGTACTACCATCCTGCGGAAGCTGCGGATACCACGGTCTGGAACGACCCGCAGAAGGGCTACGAGATCACGGCGAAGCTGGACAAGGAGAAGAACGACATCATCTGGCTGACTCCCGCCCAGGCCAACAACACGGAGATGCTAGCCGTAAAGAGGCTGTTCGCACAGGAGAACGGCCTGAAGGACATGTGGGACTTCGCAAGGTATGTGAACTCCGGCAAGGAGGTCAAGCTCATATGCTCCGCGAGCTTCACGGAGAACAAGCTGGGGCTTCTGGGATATGAGGAGAAGTACGGCTTCAAGCTCAAGGACAGCCAGCTCATAATCCTCTCATCGGGAAACACCGCCGAGATGCTAAAGGCCCTTAACGAGGGCACCAGCGGCGTAAACGCCTCGTTGGTGTACGGCACCGACGGGGCGCTGGACAAGATGGGCCTCGTCGTCCTCGAAGACCCCCTGCACGTTCCTCCGGTATACCTGCCGACGCCGGTGATCCGAGGAGAGGTGCTGAGGGCCTATCCGCAGATCGAGGACATGCTGCGCCCCGTCTTCGAATCCCTGACGCTCGAGAAGTTGCAGAAGCTCAACTCCCAGGTGGCCTACGACGGTAGGGACGCGACTGCGGTTGCGAAGGAATACCTCCGGGATAACGGCTTCCTCAAATGAGGGTTTCCAGGAGCGGCGCAAGGGATGTCGTCGGCTACGTCCTCATAGCCCTGCCGATCGTTCTCCCTATAGCCTCCGTCAAGGCTAACAGGCTGGCCAGCGGCGAAGCCGTATGGCTCTGGGGGCTAGGCTGGAAAGGCGTCCTCGCACTCCTTGCCGTCCCGGCTTTCATGTCCCTGGCGGCGCTCCTTGCGAGCTCGTCCAGGAAGGGCGCAAATCCGTACGCCATACTGAGGCCGCTCTGGTCCTTGATGCCGGCCGCGGCGCTAGTCGCCGTATCGTCCCTGACCCCTGCCGCAGGCCTTGCGGCCGGGGCGCGTTACGGGCTGGGGGCCGGGTTCTGGCTCATGTCCGCGGGGGCCGTGCTCCTTAGCGGCGCAAGGCGCGTCCCGCTTTCCGCGCTCCTGCTCCTTGCGGCGTCCCTAGCCCTTGCTTCGCTTTCCGGGTACGCAAGGGACGTGTCGCTGTTCATGGAGTTCGAATCAAGGAAGGCGATGTTCTTCGCGGAGCTTTCAAAGCACCTCAAGGTCGCCCTGCTGTCGGCCGCCGCGGCCGTGCTGCCCGGCATACTGCTGGGGTATTGGTGCCACGCGAGCGAGAGGGCCGGCAGGCTCGTCATGGGCTTCGTGAACCTCATGCAGGTCCTGCCCACCCTCTCCCTGTTCGGGCTGATAATGCTGCCGCTGACGTACGTCTCGCGGAAGATCCCGCTCCTTGCGGATCTGGGAATAAGGGGAATCGGCTTCGCCCCGGCGTTCATCGCCCTCTGGCTCTATTGCCTGCTGCCCATCACCGTGAACACCATGGCCGGGTTCGACGGCGTCGACCAGACGGTGCTCTTTAGCGCGAGGGCCGTGGGCATGACAGAAAGGCAATCCCTCATGAAAGTGCAGCTGCCGCTGGCATCGCCCGTCATATTCTCCGGCATAAGGACCGCCGTCGCCCAGAACCTGGGCAACGCCACGATAGCCGGGCTCGTAGGAGGAGGGGGCATGGGGTCCTTGATCTTCCTCGGCCTGGCGCAGGCGGCCCCGGACTTGGTGCTGCTGGGCGCGCTTCCCGTGATAACGATGGCCCTCGTTGCGGATGCCGCCTTGGGGCAGGCGGAAAGGATGATAAAGGTGGCCGTACTGCATGGCGATGATTAGCATCGAGAACCTTCATAAGAGCTACGGCAGCCAGGCTGCGCTCGACGGCTTCAGCCTCGAAGTCGAAGAAGGCGAGCTCATGGTGCTCATAGGCCCTTCCGGCTGCGGCAAGTCCACGCTCCTTAAGTGCGTGAACAGGATGGTAGCATCCGACTCGGGAAGCATCGCGCTTGCGGGAAGGCCGGTAACGGACTACAAGGAGGAGCTCCTAAGGCGCGGCATCGGCTACTGCATACAGGAAGTCGGGCTGTTCCCCCACCTGGACGTCTACGAGAACATAGCGGTCGTCCCGAGGCTCCTGCGCTGGCCCGAGGGGAGGATAAGGGAAAGGGTCGACAGGCTCATCGCCATAAGCGGCCTTTCGGCAGGCCACCTGCGAAAGCATCCCAGGCAGCTTTCCGGCGGCGAGGCCCAGAGGGTCGGGGTATTAAGGGCGCTGGCCTCGGACCCTCCCGTGCTTCTCATGGACGAGCCCTTCGGCGCGGTCGATCCGCTGAACAGGCACACCCTGCAGGCTGAATTCCTAAAGATGCAAAAGGAGCTCAAGAAGACCGTGGTCTTCGTGACGCATGACGTAGACGAGGCGATACTCCTGGCCGACAGGATAGCCCTGATGGAAAAGGGCAGGCTCGTGGCTGTCGATGCGCCCCAAGGGCTTGAGGCCCGCCTGGACGAGGCCTTCATAGGGGATTTCCTTGGCAGCGAGTATCCGCTGAGGTTGCTCGGCCGGTATGCGGTCAAGGAGCTCGGCCTTTGTGGAAACGGCGCCGAAGGCGGGCCTGAGGGTGATGCCCTGCGGCTGGAGATGGAACCGGGGATGACCCTCAAGGACCTTCTTTCCGGTTTGATAAGGGCGGAAGGGGACTATGTGCTGGTGACGACTCCCGAAGGAAGGGACATAAGGCTTTCCTTCTCGGACATCAAATGCCTTATGAAGGGCGCGAGAAGATGATCTGGGTGAGGAGGTCTGCCATAGCGGCGCTGTTTATCCTGTTCGTATTCGGCTTCAAGTACATAGAGGCCCTGTACGGGCTATTCGTGCCCCAAAGGCCCGCGATTGTGGAGAGGACCGCTATGTACGTGCTCGTATGGCAGCATCTGGTAATAGCCCTCGTCCCCACGCTTGCGGCGCTGGCGGTCTCGGCCACGGCCGGATGCCTGCTGCACGTCTACGGCAGCGAGGAGACTAAATCCCTCGCCGTCTCGCTGGGCTCGATAGGCGAGACGTTCCCGAGCGTCGCCATCATCGCGCTTTCAGTGCCCGTGCTAGGATACGGCAACCTCCCATGCATGCTCGCCCTTTTCGTATACGCCGTGCTCCCTATATTAAGGAACACCGTCACGGGCCTCGCTGAAGTCCCCCGGGGGGTCACGGAAGCCGCCAAGGGCATGGGGATGGACAAGCTCCAGATGCTGTTCAAAGTCGAGCTGCCCCTCGCCTGGCCCGTCATGGCGGCGGGCCTTCGCGTAGCCCTCATAATCAACATCTCGGCGGCAACCCTGGGCGCGACCGTCGGAGCGGGCGGGCTGGGGATACCCATAGTGGCCGGGATAAGGACCTACGATACCCTGATGGTGATGAAGGGCACGATGCCAGTCCTTCTAATGGCGCTGTTCGCCGACAGCATGTTCGCCGGCGCCGACGGGAAACGCAGCCGGAACGGATGATACGGCAGGGGCGCGCTCACTTGCCCTCCATGCGGGCGAGCGCCTCCCTAGCCTCCTTCCTGAACCTCTCGTCCTCTATGGGATCGTCCGTCCTCACGGGCAGGGAAAGCACCTTCGCAAAAGCCCTTCTGGCCTCGGCGTAACGGCCCCCCGCCTCCAGGACGCCTCCCAGGACCCCCCAGAAGGCCGGGTTCTTGGGCTCGAGGCGCACCGCTATGCCCGCCTCCTCTATCGCCCTTGCTATGTCTCCGCCAAGCATGCCCGGCAGCTTCCACAGGAAGAGGGCATAGAGGTTGTGAGCATCGGCGAAGCTGTCGTCTATCCTTATGCAGTCTTCTATGTGCCCTCTCACCACCGGAATAGCGAAGAGCATCGTAAATAAGCCTTTCTCAAGGGCGAGGCTGCCGTACGACGAGGCGAGCCAGTAGTGGCCCTCGACGAGCCCGGCGCCGGAGCGCACGGCGGCCTCGGCGAACTGCCTCGACTTCTCGAACAGCGCGACCCTTTCCCTGCCGGTCGCCTTGTCGCCCATGAACCAGAAGATCCTGGCGAGCCGCCAGCTTGCGTCGTAGTCGCCCGGTTCGATGACCGTCACCGCTTCGAGCAGGCCTATCGCCTCGTATACGTTCTTGATGTCATACCGCCTCTCGTACAGGCCGTCGGCCTTCTCTATCGTGGACTTCGGGGCGGCGCTTGCGGCATTGGAGAATGCGAGCAAGAACACGGCGAGCACCACGGCACGCCCTGCTACAATGGCCGTCCTGTATGAAATCCCGCGGTCCGTCCCGCCCGTGCCCATGGCCGCACCCCCTGCGACAAGCTGCCGCCGTGACGGGCGAACGGGCCCAAAACAGCGGCGTCACACCACGATTATACCTTCAAGGAGGCTTCATCGGTGATTTACATAGTCCATAACTTGCTTTTTGTCGTCCTTGAATTAGAATGAATAGAAAGACCCACCGATCCTAAGGCAGAATTCGCATAACACGGCCGCCGCATAGCCTGGAAGAAAGTTGGTGGCGACATGGCAGAAGGAGTCGTGATCGCAGCGGGCCTGTCCTCCCGGATGGGAGGCGCGAACAAGCTTTTACTCGACCTGGCCGGGCAGACCGTCATCGCAAGGAGCGTGTCGAGCCTGGTCCCCTATTGTGAAAGGATCTACCTGGTCACAGGACACCAAGACGATGAGATCAAGGCGGCCGTGGAGGCAATCCCCGGCGTCGTGACCGTCCACAACCCCTGCTACCGGGAGGGCATGCTGTCATCTGCCATCGCGGGACTTTGCATGGTGCAGGCGGACAAGTGCGTCTTCCTGCCCGGCGACTGCCCCATGGCGTGCGGCTCTGCCATAGAGCGCATGCTCACAATCGACGCCGACATAGTCGTGCCGAGATACCTGGGATCTGCGGGCCATCCTGTGATACTGGGCAAGAAGGCGATAAAGTGCCTCCTCACGGGGCGTGAGTACCCCACGCTGAGGGACTTCATAGAATCGGAGGGCGCGACCTACGTGGACGTCGACTGCCCGGGGATACTAGAGGACATAGACACCGAGGAGGACTACCGCCGCGTAGCCGAAGCCCTGGCGAAGGGGCCGAAAGAGGTAGCCCGATGAAGGACGAAGCGTGGATCGGAATACCGGTGAGAA
>Ga0116177_10003269_pt1 | contig 11892 bp, 8 predicted proteins | sample AD_STIC10_MetaG_FD_89750 | JGI IMG/M metagenome (GOLD analysis project Ga0116177, IMG submission 89750) | Active sludge microbial communities of municipal wastewater-treating anaerobic digesters from USA - AD_STIC10_MetaG | ecosystem: Engineered > Bioreactor > Anaerobic > Digestate | place: USA...
ACGACCAGGTTCAGCGACAGGAATGCGGCCACCAGCACCACCAGGGCCATCGACCAGACCTTGGCGACCATGATCTGTACCGGCCTGACGGGCATCACCAGCAGGTGCTCGATGGTGCCGTGCTCGCGCTCGCGGATCAGCGCCGCGCCGGTCAGCACGATGGAGAGCATGGTGATGTGGTTGATGATCTGCGTCAGCGCCCCGAACCAGGATTTCTCCAGCGCCGGGTTGAAGCGCGCGCGCAGCGCCAGCTCCACCGGCAGCGCGTCGGCGCCGCGATAGCGGCGCAAGAACTCGCTGACCTCACCCATCACGATCTGCTGCACGTAGCCGCTGCCGGTGAAGGCCTGGCTCATGCGGGTCGCGTCGACGTTGAGCTGCATCTCCGGCGCCCGCCCGGCCAGCACATCGCGCTGGAACCCCGGCGGAATCACCAGTGCGAAGGTGTAGCGCCCGGCGTCGAGGCCCGGGTCCACCTGCGTGTTGGCGATCATCGCTGGCGCGATGAACTGCGGCGGATAGAAGGCTGAGGCGATGCGCTGGGACAGCGGCGAGCCGTCCTCGTCAACGATAGCGATGGCCGCGTTGTGCAGCGTCTCCGGCATGGCCGTGGCGGCGGTATACACCGCTGCGGTGAATACGTACACAATCAGCACCAGCATCATCGGATCGCGCCACAGGCTCCATAGCTCCTTGACGCCGAGGCGGTAGACATTGGCAAGCCAGGCGCCGCGCATTTTCAACGCTCCTGCTTGCGCAGCAGCAACACCGCCACGCCGAGAATCACGGGCACCGACAGCAGCATTGGCCACAGCGCGCCGGTCAGGTCGCCGAGGTGCAACGCCTTGCTGAACACCCCGCGGCTGATGGTGATCATGTGGGTGGCCGGGTAGCCCTCGCCGATCCATCGCCCCGCGCCTTCCAGCGACGACACCGGATCGGTCAGCCCGGCGAACTGTGTTGCCGGGATCAGCGTACCGATCATCGTGAGGTACAACGCGGCGATCTGACTGCGCGTGACGGCGGAAGCGAGCAGGCCGAATCCGGTAGCCGCAACGCTGTAGATGGCTGCCGCCATCACCAGCACCGGGAAGCTGCCGGTGATGGGCACACCGAACACGGTCACGGCCAGCAGCACCATCAGCAGGAAATTGAGCAGCGCCAGCCCCACGTACGGCAGCTGCTTGCCGAACAGGAACTCCATGCGAGTGACGGGCGTGACGTAGAGGTTGACGATCGAGCCGGTCTCCTTCTCCCGCACCACCGCCAGCGCGGTCAGCATGGCCGGCAACATCAGCAGCAGCAACGGGATCACCGCCGGCACCATCGCCGGCAGACTGCGCACATCCGGGTTGTAGCGGAAGCGGGTCTGCATGACGGCGTCGGCCGCCACGTCGGTGCCAGTGCGCTCGCGCAGCTGCTCCAGCAGCCAATGCTGGTGAATGCCCTGAACATAGCCCTGAATGGTCTCAGCGCGCATCGGCATCGCGCCGTCCAGCCACGCACCGACCTGCACGTTCGCACCGCGCAGAACGTCGCGCCCGAACCCGGGCGGGATCTCCACCGCCAGCGACAGCTCGCCGCTGCGCATGCGCCGGTCCAAGTCATCGTAGTCGATGATGGGCGGGCGCTCGATGAAGTAGCGCGATCCCGCGAGGCTCAGAGCATAGCCCTGGCTCAACGTGGTCTGGTCACGGTCCAGCACCGCATAGCGCAGATTCTCCACATCCATGGTGATGCCGAATCCCATCACGAACATCAGGATCAGCGAACCGCCCAGCGCCAGCGTGGCACGCACCGGATCGCGCTGCAGCTCCAGCGATTCGCGCCACGTATAGCTCAGCATGCGCCGCAGACTGAAGCGCGCCAGAGCGGGAGCCGGCGCCGGATGCGGCGCGGGGCCTGCGGCGACCGGCTCCACGGGCTTTTCCGCGGCGGCGCTCTCCTCGGCCTCCACCAGGTAGCCGATGAACGCCTCCTCCAGCGTCCGCGCGCCGCGCTTGCGCACCAGCGCTGCCGGTGCGTCGCTGTCCAGCACCTTGCCCGCATGCATCATCGACATGCGATCGCAGCGTTCGGCCTCGTTCATGAAATGGGTGGAGATGAAGATCGTCACCCGGTCATCGCGCGACAACCCGATCAGCAGCCGCCAGAACGCGTCGCGCGCCACCGGATCGACGCCGGAGGTGGGCTCGTCGAGGATCAGCAATTCCGGCTTGTGGACCATCGCCACCGCGAGCGACAGCCGCTGGCGCATGCCGAGCGGCAGTGCTTCGGGCAATGTATCCAGCACCGGCTGCAGGCCAAAGCGGCCGACCATCTCCCCTACCCGCGTGGGGATCTGCTCCGCGGGCACGCCGAACAGCTGCGCGTGCAGCACCAGGTTCTGGCGCACGCTCAGCTCCGCATACAGCGAGAACGCCTGCGACATGTAACCCACGCGCCGGCGCGTGTTGATGTCGTGCGGATCGACCTCGCGCCCGAACAGCCACGCGCCGCCCTCGCTGGCCGGCAGCAGGCCGGTCAGCATCTTCATCGTGGTGGTCTTGCCGCAGCCGTTGGAGCCGAGAAAGCCGAATATCTCGCCGCGGCGGATGCGGAAGCTGACGTTGTCGACGGCGACGAAATCACCGAAGCGCATGGTCAGGCCGCGCGCCTCGATCGCGATGTCGTCCGCGTCGGCCTGCAGCGGCGGGATGTGCACCGGCTCATGGCCGCGGCGCTTGGCCTCCGGCAGCAGGTGGATGAAGGCCTCCTCCAGCGAAGCGGCGCCGGTACGCGCCAGCAATTCAGCCGGCGTGCCGGTATCCAGCACCCGGCCATCGTCCATGGCCACCAGCCAGTCGAAACGCTGCGCCTCGTCCATGTAGGCGGTGGCCACCAGCACACTCATCCTTGGCCGCTGCCGGCGGATGCGCGCGATCAGATCCCAGAACTGCGCGCGCGCCAGCGGATCGACGCCGGTGGTCGGCTCGTCGAGGATCAGCAGGTCCGGGTCGTGGACCAGCGCGCAGCACAGGCCGAGCTTCTGCTTCATGCCGCCGGAGAGCTTGCCGGCCGGCCGCGACAGGAACGGTTGCAGGCCGGTGCTGGCCGTCAGTTCGTCGATGCGCCGGCGGCGTTCGCCGGCATCGTGGCCGAACAGGCGCGCGAAGAACTGCAGGTTCTCCTCGACCGACAGCGTCGGGTAGAGGTTCCTGCCCAGGCCCTGCGGCATGTAGGCGATGCGCGGACAGACGGCATCGCGGTGGCGCTTGCGCCGCATGTCACCGCCCAGCACCTCGACTTCACCCTGCGGCACGGCGCGCGCACCGGCCAGCAACGACAGCAGGCTCGACTTGCCCACGCCATCCGGCCCCAGCAGGCCCACCATGCACCCGGCGGGCAGGTCCAGGTCGATGCCGGCCAGCGCCTGGACCTTGCCGTAGCGCAACGCCAGGCCGCGCACGCGACACACAGGCGGGATGGCGCCGGCGTCCACCGTGTTATCCCGCTGTATCAACATTCACGGCCAGCGAATCCGGCCATTGCGCCTTCGGATCGATTCTTAGCCATACGACACCAGGCAGACCTGTCTTGACCTGCTCAAGGTGCTGGCGCAGCAGTTCAGGTGGAATCTGTGCCCGGACACGGAACATTAGCTTTTGGCGCTCGCTGGCCGTCTCCACCGTCTTGGGCGTGAACTGCGCACTGCTGGCCACGAACGATATCGTCGCCGGAATCACGAACTGCGGCGCAGCATCGAGCACGACGCGCGCCTCGCTGCCCAGCGCGACGCGACCGGCAATCGCCTCCGGCAAGAAGAAGGTCATGTAGACATCGGACAGGTCGATGAGATTCAGCACTCGACCGCCAGCAGCTAGCACCTCCCCAGGCTGGGCGACCCGCAACTGCACTCGCGCGTCGCGCGGCGCACGCAGTTCACTGTCGCGCAGGTCCGCCTCCACTCGCGCTACTGTAGCGGCAGCCGCAGATACCGTCGAACGTGCGCCGACCAATTGCGCACGCGCCGCCTCGACCGCGGCCCGCGAAGAGGCCGCCTGCGCACGGGTCGCGGCTAACGCCGCAGCCGCGCCACGCATCCGAGCTCTGTCGTCATCCAGTTCCTGGACCGATGAAGCACCCTCACGCGAGAGTGTCTCCGAACGGGTCAGACGACGCTGTGCGGCATCTAGTTCCGCTTCCCGCTGCGCGATCAGCGCCTCCCCGGCAGCAACGTCACTCAGCCGCAGCGCCACCTGGGCCTCCGCAGCGGTGACGCCATGCTCTGCCTGCTGGCGGCCAGCCTCGGCCTCATCACGCTGTGCCTGCAGAACTTCGATCTGCATCTTGGCAAGCGGTTGGCCGGCGGAAACGAAATCCCCCTCGCGCACCAGGACGGCTTCGACGCGACCCGGCAGCTTGGTGGCGACGTCGATCTCAGTCGCCTCGATACGACCGTTGCCGCTGACGAAGCCGTCCCCTGGATCAGACGGACTCAGACGCATCCAACCCATGACAATCAAGACCGCCACCAACACGACCGTCACCACGAGCGCCATGGTCCGGAGTTGTGGAACCTTCCAATCCATCATTGGCTCCTCATGTTCATTCGAGACCACCACCGAGCGCGGCATACAGATCGATTCGGCTGCTCAACACAGAGCGCCTCAGGCTAACCAACTGTTGCTCGACGGTAAGCAGCTCGCGCTGGGCATCCAACACTTCCAGATATGTGGCAGCGCCATTGTCATAGCGCAGTTGTGCCAAGCGAGCCCTCTCGGCCTGCGACGCCCGCAGGCTGTCGTAATAGCGCAACTGCTCAGCAAGCCACCGCCGAGCAGCCAGCGCATCGGCCACTTCACGAAATGCCTGCTGCACGGTTTTCTCGTAGTCGGCGACTGCAAGGTCGCGCCGCACTTCGGACAGCTCAAGACTGGCGCGCAACCGTCCGCCGGCAAAGATCGGCAACGTCAAGCTGGGTGAGAAAGTCCATACGCGGCTACCCGCTTGAAACAATCCGTCTAACTCGGCGCTGGCCGTGCCAGCGCTGGCGGTCAGCACTACGTTCGGCAGGAATGCGGCCCGAGCCGCGCCCACATCGGCGTGAGCGGCCTGCAAGCGATGCTCAGCTGCGACCACATCCGGACGTCGTAGCAGCAATCCAGAAGGCAGACCCGGCGCCAAGTCGGCAGCAACTACTTGCTCATCGAGGCTCCCGCGTGCCGAGGCCGAGTCCACCGGCGCCCCGACCAGCGATGTGAGCAGGTGAGCTTGTGTCGCGCGCGCCAATTCCAGCTCCGCGCCAAGAGCGCGGGCCTGATCCAGCAGTGCCTCCACCTGCGCCAGATCCAGGCGGGAAATAGAACCTTGCTCGAAACGCAGCCGGAATATCCTGCTCGACTCGGCGCGGCTTCGAATGGTGTCCTGTGCCAGCGCGATTCTCTCGTCGAGTTCGCGCAGACCAAGGTAGGAGTTCGCGATCTGAGCCACCAAGCTCACCGTGGCAGCGCGTCGGGCAGACTCGGTAGCGAGGAAGCGCTGCAGCGCCGCTTGCTTGAGATTGCGGATACGCCCCCAGAGATCGAGTTCCCAGCTGGAAAGCGCCAAGCCAACTTGGTACTGGCTCGCCAGCAGCGGTGCTCCGGTCATGCTCAAATCTCTCGGCACGCGAGAACGATCCATTGCCGCGACGCCGCCCAGCGACGGCACCTGATCGGCACGCTGGATGCGGTAGGTCGCGCGCGCCTCCTCGACATGCAGCGCCGCTGCCCGCAAGTCGCGATTGTTATCGAGGGCGAGTTCGATGACCGCCAGCAAGGATTTATCGCGGAAATACTGACGCCATCCCTCCGGCACCCGCCCGTCAATGGCGCCCAGTCCAGAATCTCCATCGGGATAGACGTCAGCCACGGGCGACGCGGGCGTTGGGTAGCGCGTTGGCGTGCACGCCATCAACAGCAGAATCATCAACGCAGCAGCGGAGATACTTCGTCCGTTCATTCCCGCTCACAACAGTCGGACATTGTTGGTAGTCCAAATCATCCGCCCTAATCTTTTGCTATTATATGGACATTATTGTCCGTTTACAATGAATGACATTGGGTGAATCCGATAGCCAATTGAGATATCTACTGAGAGCGCAACCACCCTTCCTCATGAATACTGAAAGCAACACCGCGCCGGACGACCTGATCCTAGTTCTCAATTGCGGATCATCTAGCATCAAATTCGCGTTGTTCGAAACCGCCAAGCTACACGTTTCGCGAGCGCCAGCGTGGAAAGGGCAGATCCGGGAAATCATGAGCGCTGCACAGGTTCTCGAGGAAGACAGCCACGCCGCCGTTCTGCTCCCGGCCGGCGGAACCCAACCCTACCACTCAGCACTTGAACGAATCCGCGAACGCGTCAGCATGCAACTGGCGGGAAGGCGCTTACGAGCTGTAGCGCACCGTGTAGTTCATGGAGGAGGTCGGTACTCGGCACCCGTGCGTATAGATGCTGTGGTGCTTAGGGACTTGCGTGGTTTGATACCGCTCGCACCACTTCACCAACCCTTTGCGCTGGAGGCCATCGAGATACTCTTGGACCTCTCGGATCTTCCGCAGATCGCCTGCTTTGATACAGGCTTCCACCAGGACTTGCCACCAGAGGAACAGATGCTACCGCTGCCTTGGGTTGCCTGGCAGCGCGGAGTGCGTCGCTATGGCTTCCACGGACTTTCCTACGAGTATCTCGCCAGTGTATTGCCAGAAAGACACGGCTCCCTTGCTTGGAGCCGTGTCATCGCTGCCCACTTGGGGAACGGCGCCAGTCTGTGTGCAATTCGGGACCTACGTAGCGTCGGCACTACGATGGGATTCTCTGCTCTCGACGGATTGATGATGGGAACTCGCTGCGGAACGCTCGATCCAGGCGCCGTGATCTACCTGATGGAGGTCGAGAAGTGGAGCCTAGAGCGAGTTAGTCATGCGCTGTACCACGAATCCGGACTGCTCGGAATCTCGGGCATCTCTGCCGACCCACGCGTGCTACTGCAACACGAGCATCGGGACGACGAGGTCGGTGAGCGCGTGCGGGCCGCATTGAAGCTGTATGTCCGGCGCCTGCTGCGCGAGATCGGCGCATTGGTGGCCGTGCTGGGCGGGGTGGATCTCTTAGTCTTCACTGCCGGTATCGGCGAGCACAACACCGAGATCCGCCGCCGGATATGCGCCGAACTCGCGTGGCTGGGTGTGCGACTCGACGAGCCGGCGAATATTGCGAGTCAGCCGATAATTTCCACGCCCAATAGTCGGGTGACCGTAGCTGTGGAACCAACCAACGAGGAGTGGATTGCCGCGCGGCATGCCGCTGCCCTACTCAGCACATGAGAACCCGACACCCGTACATCACCCCAACCCTCATGGTAATGGTACTGGCCCTGTCGGGCACCTCGCGCGCCGACATCCTGCTGTCCTCTCCGACGACAGATCTGCGGCCACATGCACCGCTCACTATCCGCGTTACCGTGACAAATTCCGGGCCGACACCTCAGACGACCGAATTGCCGAAAGAATTACAAGCAGAAGTCGCGATAGGCGCAAAGATCCGCCAGATGACGCTGACCCGCACCAGCGGAGACGGAGGAATCGAGAAAATCACACTAGTTCCCGGAGAGTTCCTCAGCCGCGACTACATTGGCCCGCTACCCAGTAGTTTCTTCGGCAGCATTGTGCTGACTCCCTCAAATCTGCCGGCTCGGCCCCTGCTACTGCAGGTTCTGGATTCGCCAACCGCCGAACCACCACCGCTAGCGGTATCCGTATACGAGCCTGTGTATTTTATTGCCGGAGGTGATGGGGGTCTAAATGCGAAATTCCAGATAAGCTTCCGCTTCCAGTTGTTCGACAGCCACAGTTCGCTGGTGCGCCGGATTCCGGTACTGGACAATTTGTACCTCGGCTACTCGCAGACTTCCCTGTGGGACCTGCACGAGACTTCTGCTCCATTCCGCGACTCCAGCTATCGCCCACGCCTGTTCTACGCGGACTACAACCTTGGGGGCAGCCGAGACGGATTGTGGCATTTTGGTATCGAGACCGGCTTCGGGCACGAGTCAAACGGCAAGAGCGGCGAGGATTCACGTAGCCTGAATATGATCTACGCGAGGCCGACGCTGATGGTTGGTGATCCACTCGGCAAGCGATTTTTCGTCGCACCACTGATCTCCACTTACGTCAGCACAGAACAGCACGATATCTACCGCCACCGCGGCTATGTCGATCTCGCCTTGGGATATGGGAGCAAGAGTAGCTGGAACTTCTGGGCTACACTGCGCCAAGGCACAGACCATTTCGGCAGCGTCGAGTTGAATCTGTCATATCCGCTGTCCCGCTCCGGCGGAAGCAACCTTTCTGGTTGGGTACTGCTGCAGTACTTCAGCGGCTACGGCGAGAGCCTGCTCGACTACAATCGCAAACTGCGCTCGCAACTACGACTTGGCATCGCCGTAGCACTGTAGAGCCAAGTCGGCACTCAGCAGCCAGAAAGCCCAAATGCAAACTCCACGAGTTTGCGCCCGTCGGCATCGAAACGGCGGATGCCATCGGCCAGCTTCTCCGTGGCCATCGCGTCCTCATTGTGCAGCCAGCGGAAGCGCGCCTCGTCCAGCGCCAGCCGCTGCAGGTCCATTGCCTGCGCCGCCGCAACCGACAGGCGCTGCGGCACTTCTCCCTCAGTCGCCCGCAACTCGCCTAGCAGTTCGGGGCTGATGGTCAGCAGGTCGCAGCCAGCCAGGTCGAGTATCTGCGCGCTGCGGCGGAAGCTCGCGCCCATCACCTGCGTCGGGTAGCCGAACTTCTTGTAGTACTGGTAGATGCGGGTCACCGAAGCCACGCCGGGATCCTCCGCCGGAGGAATGTCCGCGCCGCCACGCTGCGCGCGATACCAGTCGTAGATGCGGCCGACGAACGGCGAGATCAGGGTCACCCCCGCATCCGCGCAGGCCACGGCCTGGGCGAAGCTGAACAGCAGCGTCAGGTTGCAGTGGATGCCCTCGCGCTCCAGCCGCGCCGCGGCGGCGATGCCCTCCCAGGTGGCCGCCACTTTCACCAGCACCCGCTCGCGCGCAATGCCGGCGCGCTCGTAGAGCTCGATGAAGCGCCGCGCCTTGCGTTCGGTGGCCTCGACATCGAAGGACAGCCGCGCATCGACCTCCGTGGAAACGCGCCCCGGCACCAGCTCCAGGATGCGCCGGCCGATGGCGACGAACAGTTCCTCCACCAGCCGCTCCGCGCGCACTTCCTGGTCGCGGATGTCCGCCACCGTGGCCAGCGCCGCGTCGACCAGCGGGCGGTATTTCGGGTTGCGCGCCGCAGCCAGGATGAGGCTGGGATTGGTCGTGGCGTCCTGCGGCAGGAAGCGTTCGATGGCGTCCAGGTCGCCGGTATCGGCAACGATGACCGACCAGCGCTTCAGTGAATCCAGTTGCATCGCCACATCAATCCCCATCGCGCTTTGTTCAGTACAAACCCTCGCAGCATATCTGTGCTCGTCCAATAGTAATCGACGCCACTGGAAGTTCTCATAATCGGACAATATTGTCCGTTAATATCAAGTCTATGCTACAATAGTGAATCCATGGCTCGATTCGATACGGTGATCATTGGCGCTGGCGCAGCAGGCATCGCCGCGGCAAGACGGCTCGTCGGTGCTGGCCGGCGCATCTTGCTGCTAGAAGCGCGACAGCGCGTTGGGGGTCGCGCAGTGGTGGATCAGTCGCTGGGCGTACCGGCTGACTTAGGAGCCGCCTGGTTGCATTTTGCCGAGGCCAATGCTTGGACGGGATTGGCTGAAACACTGGGTTTCCACATTCTGCGTCGTGACCCGGGCTGGGGTCCGGGCGCCCACATAGGCGCGCGCGCACCGAGCGAACCCGAGCATGACGCGGTTATCGCTGGCTATGACCGCTACCGGCAAGCTGTCGAAGCCGCAGCGGAGGCCGGCCAAGACGTGCCCCTCTCTGACGTATTGCCAGAGGATGACTTCCGACCGCGGTTCGACGCAGTAATGAACTGGGCGGTAGGCGCAGAGACCCAACAGGTCTCCACGCTGGATCTGACCCGCTCCGCCGAATCCCGCCACGACTGGGCAGTGCGCGAAGGACTAGGAGCGGTAGTCGCTGCGGCTGCGCACGCGCTGCCAGTGCAACTCGGCACTATGGTCACAGCCATTGACTGGTCCGGCAACGTCGTCCGCGTCGATTCCAGCGCTGGCCGCATCGAGGCCAATAGCGTAATCGTCACTGTCCCAACCTCGGTACTGGCTCGTGGTGCGATCAACTTCCATCCGTTGCTACCACCACGCTACGAGGAGGCCTTTGCCAACCTGCCGCTCGGCGTCGCCAACAAAGTGTACTTCCGCATCGAGCGCGGCCTATTCCCCGATGACCGTTCGCGCCAATTCCTTGGCACAGCCTCGACCTCGCGCACCTGCCACTGGATGGTAAACGTCGCCGACCAACCCCTGCTGATGGCGTACTTCGGCGGGTCACTCGCCCAAGAATTGGAGCGGCGCGGCGCGCTGGTACAGTTCGCACGCGAAGAACTAGTACGGCTGTTCGGCAGCGACATGATGCGAGAGCTGGGAGCCTCTCTCAGCACAGCATGGGGAGGCGACCTGTACTCGCTCGGGTCCTATTCGGTGGCGAGACCAGGTTTCGCCCATAGCCGAGAAGACCTCGCCACGCCGGTGTCGCCCCAACTGCAATTCGCTGGCGAGGCCTGCTCAGTCAATTTCTACGGCACGCTGCACGGCGCGTGGGCTTCCGGCATCGAAGCCGCCGAGCGCTTGCTGTTGCCTCGACAAAGATGAGGCGCGGAAAAGGAAGAAATCGTCGAAGGAATCAGCCACGTACACGCTAGACCGCGAAGCGATGGAGTTGCATGAACCTTGACATCCGGAATCCGCAGAGGTGGGCCGCCATACAGCCACCGGTCGACGGTTGCACTGATTGCGCGTTGATGGAAGCGACGATAGCAGCTTGGGTGCCTGCCTGTATGACTTTCAATCTAACGCGTGTACTAGCCCGCCCACCAGTAGGAGCTTGGCGTGCAGTTGAAGTGCAGCAAGGCGCGCGTCATCCGCAGACAGCGCAGCTTGAAGCAACTCCTGCCAAAAGCGGATATTTGTGTCCCACCGAATCTGCACCGCCGACGACTGCCGCCCGGCAATGCCGCGCACATCCTGCGGCGTCAGCTCTGAAATCAGGTCAACAACGGACGGTGACATCCCAAACGAAGTCTGGGCCACAGTCCGATTGGCGCCGACCATTTGCCAACAGAACATCAGGGTTTCGTACATGAGATCTCCGGACAGATCCGAAGGCAATCGGCCGCTCGCAACCGACGGGCCCGGCTCCCTGCCCTGGCGGTGGGCCACTTCGCTCCACCACACGTTGTCCTGGAATCGGATGTCCAGCAACACGAACGGCGTTCTCGATATGCGCCGGACTGCTGAAGTATCCATTGCCAACCATAAGGCGACGTTCTGCCTTATGGCAGGCGAATGCACATCGTCCCGCCCGGCCACTTGGCTCAACAACTCGATGCAGTGCTCATTGAACTTCTGCACCGGCACCAAGTTCCGTGCACCTGCCCAGCGCGGCTGCGATGGTGCCTCTTGGGCTGCCGACCTCGGTCCCTCAACCTCCAACATTCATCATCCCCGGCGCCATGCGAAAGCAGGGAATTCTGATTGGCCGGGGAGACGCTTTCTCTAGCAGGTATCCGGTAATTTTCCCCCAATACTCCCGACGTTCCCCCGCTTTTGAGTAGCACAACGATTTAGAGTCTGACCGGCCGAGGATCGGAGGTTGGACGTGAAGAAACGGTATACGGAAGAGCAGATCATCGGGTTTCTGAGGCAGGCGGA
>Ga0116177_10003289_pt1 | contig 11866 bp, 12 predicted proteins | sample AD_STIC10_MetaG_FD_89750 | JGI IMG/M metagenome (GOLD analysis project Ga0116177, IMG submission 89750) | Active sludge microbial communities of municipal wastewater-treating anaerobic digesters from USA - AD_STIC10_MetaG | ecosystem: Engineered > Bioreactor > Anaerobic > Digestate | place: USA...
CCTCCTGATGGGGCTCACCACCTACAAGAAGCCGCACATCCTCATCCTCGACGAACCGACGTCCCACCTGGACATCGACAGCCGTGAAGCCCTGATCTATGCGCTTAACGAATTCAATGGCGCGTTGTTGATCATCACTCACGACACCTATCTCGCCGAAGCCACCGCCGACCGCCTCTGGCTGGTCAACAACGGCAAGGCCAACCCATATGAAGGCGACCTTGCCGACTACAAGGCGCTCGTCCTCGCAGCGGATCGTCCCGAAGAAAACAAGCAGCATGCCATCGCGCGCGCCGAACTCGCCGCCGCTGCCGCGAAGGAAGAAGAGCGCTCAGCGAAGGCCGAGAAACCGAAGTCTGCGCCCAAAATGTCTTTCAAGCAGAAGCACCGCATCGAGCAGGCGGAGAAGGACGTCGAGAAAGCCCGCGCCGCTCTGGAATTGCTCGACCGGGATCTGGGCGATCCCGACACTTTCACTCACAAGGCCGACGCCGAAGCCAAGCTTAAAGGCCGCGCCAAGCTGCAGGCGCAACTCGACGCGGCCGAGGCCGAATGGCTTGAAGCTCTCGAGGCGGCTGAAAGCTAGGCTGCTCCACCACCGCCGCCGCCTCCACCCCCCCCGCCGCCCCCACGGCTCTGGGTTCTGCGAAGCATCTGGTTGTGGCCGCCGCCAAAATTGCCTTTGCCGCCGCGAACCTGTTTGGGGTCGAAACCCTTCTTGCCCGGCGCGCCCGGAACTCCGCTCTTGTTCTTCGGGTCGGACGCGCCGTGCAGCTTCTGGAACAGCGCTTTGGCATGCTCGCTTTGGCTTGGATGGTCGCGGCCGGTCGCTTCGGTGTGGTCGCCGGCCTTCGCACCGGCCTTTGTCGACGGCCCCTTGGCGCCCTGTGTCAGAGCGGCGGGGCGTGTTGAGCCGGTATTGCCGGACTTGGAATTCACCGGATCCGGGTTCTCTTTCGAGCTCACAGGCGTGTCGTTGCTGGAAGTGGCGGACCCGCCGAGTTTCTTGTCGGTCTTTCCGGACTTGCCGCGGTCGCTGGCGCTGGGCATTTGACGCTCCTTTTTATCGGGGCGTGTAAACCGCCCTTTGTTTCAATGTAGGCCGCTCGATCTCCAGACGCGAGGGGGAGACGCCCTCAGCCTTCATTCTGGCTTCGATCCAGAGGAGAATGTTCTCGAAGGTAGGCTTTTCAAGCCCCGGAATGTCGTTCAGCACAGCGTGATCTAGCTGGATCAGCGTCCGCCGGAGCAGGTTTTCGAGCTCTCCGAGGTCCATCACCCAGCCGTCGTCGTCCGGGTTCTGGCTTGCCACGCTGGCGGTCACGACGAAGGAATGGCCATGCACTTTGCGATAGTGCGCGGCGCCGGTTTCTGCCTCGATATAGTGGCTCGCCTCAAAGCTCGCCGATGCGCTGATTTCGAACATAGCCCAAACTCAAACATCCAGGTCCCACCACGGGAAGCCGGGAAGCGAGGGGCCTAACCGCGCCATGCGGCAGGCCACGCCCGCGACGTCGGGGTATACGTCGGCCTTGTCGGTCTGCACAACCGCTCCCAGCACGCCCGGCTGCCGCAGGCAAAGGTCCAGAATCTCTGCGCAAAGCGTCTCCTGCAGGTTGAAATGACGCGTGTTTACCAGCCCCAGCACGCCTTCCAGCACGAAGTCATAATCCTGCACGCCCGCAATCTGGTCGCCCAATGGCGGCGGGGGCAGCATCAGGGTGACCGACACGTACAGCTTCTGGCGCGCCGCCTGCTCGAAACCATGGATGCCGATCGACGCCGAGGTCTCGATCCGGCTGATGCGGATGAGGTAGAAGGGCGGGTAGCTCATTTGGCCTCCCGCGTGTCGAAAATCACATCGCGCGCAGATGCCTTCAGCCGCTGGCCATTATCGACATGGATCACCTGTGCGGTCAGCGAGGCATTGCCCATCAGGAATTCAACCGCCGAGACAACATCATCCAGCGCGATCGGTCGTTGCATCGGATTGCGCGAGGCGACGGTCTCGAACTCCGCCAGCGTCTGGTCATGGCTCGGCAGCAGCAGCCCCGGCGCAATCGCATTCACGCGCACCGCCGGCGCGAACGCCCGCGCCATCATGTCGGTCGCCGCCAGCAGCCCCGCCTTGCTCATCGTGTAGGAATAGAAATCCGGGTTCATGTTCCAGAGCTTCTGGTCCAGAATGTTGACGATGCAATTGTCACGCGCCGGATCAGCCTGCGCCGCAAAACGCTCCGAGAGCAGGGCAGGCGCGCGCAGGTTCACCGCAATCGCCCTGTCGAACGCCGCGATATCCATCGCCCCCGGCGTGTCATGGTCAAATACCGACGCCGAATTGACGAGACCTGACAGCGGCCCGCCCGCCAGCTGGCTCGCCTGATCGATCAGCGCACACGCGGCAGTATGATCGCTAAGATCCGCCGCGATCGCCCAGACATGCGGATTGTCGCCACGCAGCTGCGCACACAGCTGCTCCGCCTCGGCGGCATTCGCGTTCGCATGGATCACCAAACCATGTCCCGCCGCCGACAGCTGCTCGACAAGCCGCCGCCCGACGCGCTTTGCGCCGCCCGTCACCAGAATGCGTTTTAGGCCCGCGGTCATGGGCCTGTCTTGCGGCGAGGCCCGTCTCCGGGTCAAGCCTTGCCCGCCAAATCAGTCGGAGAACTTGCCGCTGATCATCGCCTTGGTCGGCTTCTCGCCATCGAGGCGCAAGCCCTGCCGCCAGTCCCAAGGCGAGATGAACTGGCCGGCCCAGATCCCGACCTTCGCCTTGCGCGCCTTGAGCTCGGACTCAACATATGCCGTCGAATAGTCCCGATAGGCGAGGGCGTGGCCGTTGGTCACAAGCCATTCCTGGATGTTCGCGCCGCGCACCGAACACTTGCCGATGAAGCGGCCATAGCGATCCTTGTCCTCGATCGCGCATGTCACCGGATTGCGGCTAAGCCATTTATCGAGCGCGTTGGCCGCGATTGACCCACAGCGCACGAAGGCATGCTTCGCATCGAGACATTTCTGTCCTGACTCCGGCGCATCGACGCCCGTCAAACGGATACGTTCGCGGTTGATTTCCAGCGTGTCCGCATCGATCACCGAAGCTGTCCCGGAGATAGACGCCGGCAATCCCTTGCGCGAGGGCGCGGCGTCGCCTTCCAAGGGCGCGAGCGCCACCGCAAGGCCCAGAAGCGCCGGCGCCGCCCACATGATAGGGGCGTTCCAGCGGCCAGATCGCGCGTGTTTCGAATGTTCCTGTCCCATAACACGCACGGTTGGGGGGAAACCTTGCGAATCCGTTGACTGCGGCCGAACGGCCCCTCGTCCACAGGGGTGGATTCATGCTTGCGCGCGGGTAGGCATTCGTGTCCTTTGCGCCCGGATTTGAGGAGTTTTTCATGACCGGCGTCGTGGTGGTCGGAGCCCAGTGGGGCGACGAGGGGAAGGGCAAGATCGTCGACTGGCTGTCGAGCCGGGCTGACGTCATCGTCCGCTTCCAGGGCGGCCATAACGCAGGCCACACGCTCGTCATCGACGGCAAGGTGTTCAAGCTGAACCTGCTGCCCTCAGGCGTCGTGCGTGGCGGCAAGCTCTCCATCATCGGCAACGGCGTCGTGGTCGATCCATGGCACCTGCTCAACGAGATCGAGTCAATCGGCAAGTCCGGCGTCCATCTTGGACCCGACGATCTCATCCTCGCCGACAACGCCGTCCTGATCTTGCCCTGGCACAAGGACATCGACGCCGCGCGCGAGGAAGCCGCCGCCGGCGCGCAGATCGGCACGACACGTCGCGGCATCGGCCCCGCTTACGAAGACAAGGTCGGCCGCCGCGCCATCCGCGTCGCGGACCTCGCCGATCCCGCTGCGCTCGATCTCAAACTCGATCGGCTGCTGGCCCACCATAAACCGCTGCGCCTCGGGCTAAACCTACCCGAACCGGATGGCGAGCAGCTCAAGAAAGACCTGCTGGCCATCGCGCCGCAAATCCTCTCCTATGCCCAGCCCGCCTGGGAGCGCCTCGACCAGGCCGTACGTCTCGGCCGGCGGATCCTGTTCGAAGGCGCGCAGGGCGTGATGCTCGACGTCGATCACGGCACCTATCCGTTCGTCACTTCGTCCAACGTGGTGTCAGGGCAGGCAGCCGCCGGCTCCGGCGTCGGCCCCGGCGCGATCAACTATGTGCTCGGCCTCGCCAAGGCTTACACCACCCGCGTCGGCGGCGGCCCGTTCCCCACCGAGCAGGACAATGAGATTGGCCAGCGCCTTGGCACGGTCGGCCACGAATTCGGCACCAACACCGGCCGGGCCCGCCGCTGCGGCTGGTTCGACAGCGTGATGGTGCGTCAGGCCTGCTCTGTCTCCGGCGTCACCGGCCTCGCTCTGACGAAGCTCGACGTGCTCGACGGTTTCGACGAGATCCAGATCTGCACGCACTACAAACTCGGCGACAAGATCATCAATCACTTCCCTTCCGGCATGACCGATCAGGCCAACGTCCAGCCTGTCTACGAGACCGTCAGAGGCTGGAAAGGCTCCACCCGCGGCGCCCGCTCCTGGACCCAACTTCCCGGCGAAGCCGTCAAATACGTCCGGCGCCTCGAAGAACTCGTCGGCAAACCCGTTGCGCTTCTCTCGACTTCGCCGGAACGCGAAGACGTCATCCTGATGCGCGACCCGTTCGAGAAGTAGGGAGTTTGGTTGGGGGACGGCGAAGTCAGACGTGGCTTGCGACCATTTCAAAGTAGCGCGCAAAGCCGCAAGAGAGATGCACAGAGGCGCGGGCGGCGCTTGCGCTGTAAAACTCTGCGAGGCGCGATCCAGAATGCCGCGCTCAGCTTGTATCAAGGATCAATGCATTCTCACCAACGTCGGATAGGTCACAAGCGCTGCGGTGCTGCGGCAAGCGTTCATAAGCAGAACGTTTCAGTACTTTCGCGAGTTGAAACCTTCGAGCAGCTTTATCAAACGATGGAGAAAGCAATTGGCGGCATGAAAGAAGTCGGACCGCTCTCTTGCTACGACGTTGCGCATCGTATCGGGATTTCTGGCAAAATCTCCCCCACAGAAGTCTATCTGCACGCAGCTACGCTCGATGGCGCCAAGAAGGTTGGTGCGACGATAGGCAAGCTCACAAAGATCCCGATGTCTGATCTGCCGCGCGTCCTACGATCACCGACGGCTGAAGAAGCCGAAGACTTTCTTCGCCATTGTTCCAGTGGTCGGTTTGGCGGCGATTGCGCCGGTCGCAGGTTGAAAGGCGCCTGATGGTAAAGGTTCGAAAATGCAGCGGGCGTCATGCCAAACGGCGTACAGAGGCGGCGACAGCGCAGCCTGAAAGCGTGATTGTCCGCTTCTCATCGCCCTTTCGGCCTAAACGCGATCAGCACATTGCCCGGCGGCTCGCCGAAGCGCGCATAGCCTGATTGCACGAACAGCGTCCCGTCCCCCGCCACATACGGCGCGGAATCCAGGCCGCCGCCATGGCCCGCAACGCCGTTCACAGTGTCGGGAAAATCGCGATTGGTCATGTATTCGAACAACACGTCACCCGTCTCGCTGTCGAAGATGCGCAGCATGCCCTGCGTCGTCCCCGTCACCACCGCGCCGTCCACCAGGAGCGGGGCAGGCGACATGCCGAGCCGGCACACCGCCGCGCGCTCGGGCGGGCGCACGGCCACCGCGCTCTCCGATGTCGTGACGCGTCCCTGCGCGCTGGCAGGTGTGGCGGCCGCGGCTGCCGGCGGCGTCGCAGGCCGTGTTGGCGCGGGCGTGACGCGCGGCGCTGGCGGAAGCAGCGGTGCAGTCACTGCCTGCATGCGCCATTCCGGCGCGGGCTTGCGCGCCTTCGCTACCGGGAATTCCTGGCCGCAATCGCGCGCATTGTTGTTGTACGACCACTCGATCTCGCCGGTCATCGCGTTGACCGCGCTGATGCCGGGCCCCCAGGCCGGGTTCTCGGTCGGGCTCGCGGGCCGGTTGCTGTCATTGTTAGGAACGAAGATGCGCTGCCCGTCATAAGCCATGCCCCAGTGCACGCCGCCATTGGCCGACCCGCGCCCGACCTTGTTGCCCCACACCTGTTTGCCGGTGTCGGGATCGATCGCCCACAGGACGCCGGATTTTTGCCCCGCGATCACGAGCTCCGAACCATCGGTTCGCTTGATCAGCATCGACGTCGCGCCGAAATCATGGTCCGGGCTGTGATATTCCCCCGGCCAGTCGCAATTCGCGGCCTTGCGTCCGCACGCGTAGTTCCAGATGTCCGCCTTGGTCGCCTGGAACACCCAGCGCTTCTCGCCGGTGTCCATATCGTAGGCAATGATCGAGTCGGATGTATCTGTCGCCGGCCACGACACGTTCTCGCCTGTGCCGGCATAGATGACATTGCGTTTCGCATCGATCACCGGCGTGGACCAGACGATCGCGCCCGACGGTCCCCATTGCTGCGTGCCGGTGCGGCTCAGCCTCACGGGCTGCGCCGGCTCCATTGTTTTGCCGGTCCACAGCTTCTTGCCGGTCGCGAGATCGAACGCGATGACCGCGCCTTGCCCCTTGCAGCACTCGTAATCGTCTTGTCCCGCATAGTTCACCTCGATCGCTGAAACCGGCGTGATGACCTTGCCATCATGCACCACCGGCGCGCCCGTGATCCGGTTGTATTCATTCAGCCGCGCGTTCGACACCCACAGTTTCCGCCCTGTCTTCGCATCGACCGCGTGCACGAATCCGGCCGCATCTCCCATCACGATTGACGCGGGCGACCCGTCCGTCGCCTCCGCGAAGGTGAGGGAAGACCGCAGCGTCATCTCAGACGTGTACTGCCACTTCACGCACCCTGAATTCGTATCGAGCGCATAGAGTCGCCCCGTATCCGTGGCCGCAATGAAGATCGTGTCGCCGATGATCACCGGCTGCGAACGCATGGTCGGCGTCTGCGGGAAGGCGATCACCCAGGCTATCTCCAGATCCTTCATCTGATCGCGTTTGAGCCCCGTCTGGTCCGCCGTCTGCCGCCGGTTCGCATCATCCGTCACGCCGAACGTAACCGCCGTCCGTGGCGCGCCCTCCAGCTTCACCTCCCGCACCTTCACCGGGCAGCGTGCAGAGTTTACCCACGCATCATTGCTGCCTTCCGATTCCGGCAGCCAGTTGATCAGCTCCGCCAGTTCTTTCTTGGGCACGTCCTGCGCCTGCAGCTTCATGTAGCCGAGTTCAAGCGCATATTTCACCGTCGCCCGGTTCAGCGTGCGGATCGCCGCAAGCGACGGCGCGCCGCTCGTCTGCCCGTTGTCGTGGCAGGATGCGCACCACTGGTCGTAGACCGCCTTGCCGGGATGCTCCGCGCCCTCAGCCGCCGTATGCTCCCCGCTCCCTGCTTCACCCGGCCGTGGTGCACACCCGGACGCGCCCAGCACAACAGCAACCGCGAGCGCAAACGCGCGAACATGGCTCATGGAAAGTCCTCCCGAGGAGTCTGCGCTCCCTGGCCCCAACCGTACCGCGGCGCCCCGCCGTTGCAAGGCGTCGCGGCCGGGTCTTCAACGGATGAAGAGGCTTATTCTGCCGCGATCGCCGTGCGCCGCGCCTGTGAGGCCGCATGGCTCGCCAGCGCCCAGCTCAACAGCCGGTCGAGCCCCGTATGGAAGCCCTGCGGACGCCAGCCCAGGTCGCGCTCCGCCTCAATCGTATCCAGCATCGGGCCGGCCGAGGCTCCTGCGCCACCGCCGTCCACGACCAGCAGGCTCGACCAGGACTGACGTGTCATCGGCGAACGCTCATCCAGCAACGAGCAAACAGACTCGGCGATATCAATATCCCGCCGCTCGGCCCCAACCGACAGGTCAAACCGCGACAACGGCGGGGCTGCTTGCGCCGCCAGCAGGAGCCCCGAAGCAAAATCCCGGATCGGCAGCCAGTCGCGCACCGTTTCGCCGCTCGCCGCCATCTGGAATGGCTGCCCGTACAACAGTGACGCCACCAACCGCGCCATGAACGACGCGTTCGCCTGCCATGGCCCGAACGCTTCGCCCGCAACACAAGTCACCAGCGGCACGTCATTCGCCCGCGCCCACCGGTCGAGCAGGGCGGCTGCAGCCCCCCGCGCCGCGTGGGATCGCGTCGGCGTTTCCGGCACATCGCTCTCGCCACGCTCGGCATGCACCAGCCGAAACCGCCGCCGCGCGTCGCCTGTCAACTTCTCGCAATACTGCCGCGCCGCTTCAATAACCGCGAATGCGCCGCCGATCTCGCTATCGACCATGGCGCCCGGATCATCGTCGACGCTGGCCGCGAGGTGGATCACCGCGTCCGGCGCAAACTCGCGCATGATCGCGCGGATCATCGCGCGGTCAGTGACATCAGCCTCGAGCCGCGCATAGCCTTCGCGCTGCGCAACAGGCCCCAGCGCTGGAACGGCAATGTTCTTCTTCCGGCGATCCAGGTTGAGCACTTGGTCGCCGCGTTCGACAGCCAGCCGCACCACGGCCGCGCCGACAAACCCACACCCACCTGTCACGAGGACGCGCATAGGGCCCCAACCCTTCAACCGAAAAGGTATCCAACCGTTAACGGATGGGCTTCTATGGTTAGCGGGTGGTTAACAGCTGTTCGTGAGCGTTATTGCGCCGGTGTCGACGGAGCGGCAGGGGCGGTGGGGGGCGCCGCTGGCTCCGCGGGAATATCAGCCGTCGGACGGTCGAACTGATAGACCACTTCGCCAGCCTGCATCAGCAGGCGATCCTGCTTCACCAGATGATAGATCTGCACCGCGCCGCCACTGGCCGTGCATGTCTGCTTCAGCACTGCGACGCTATCGCCCGCAACGCCCAGCGTCGACGCAGCCATCGCGGCGTCCGTCACTTTTCCGTTGAATAGCCCAACCACCGGCGCCGTTTCCACCACGCCCGTCGCGGCCGCACAGGTCAGCGCCGCCGGCCCGGACGACGCCGTCTCGCTGAGCGTCAGCGTCTTCTCCAGGATTTCTGGATCAGCCTCGGGCAGGAATCCGTCCCCCGCGAACCAGGGCGCAACGATATGGCCGCTCACCTTCCACTCGCCGATGAAGGACGCAGGCGTTGCATCGCCCGCCTTCACGCTACCGCCGCCAGACGATTCAGATCCGGAACAGGCCGCCAAGGCGAACGGCGTCAACACAGCAACAGAAAGAAAGCGCATCACGTCACCCACCTACGAACCTGAAGGTATAAAGCACGTTGTCGAGCCCGAGCATGATCGTGCTCGGGTCGACCATCGGGAAATCGAGCGATACATCGGCCGCGCCCGATGCGCACGTGAAGTTCAGTGTCACAATTCCGTCCGGCTTGAAGCCCAGCGCCGCCGCATCATTCACCGGGTCGGGCAGGTTGCCTACAAACAGTGTCTGCGGCTGCACGGTGTTCACCGTGTAATGCGGATTATCGCACATCAGGATCGGTGGCCCGGATGTCTTGTTCGCGCCCAGCACCACCTTGGCCAAGGCTGGGTCCGGCGCGGGCTCCTCGCCCTTGCCATCCCACCACGGCGCGATCTTGGCGGCAGTCATGCTCCACGCGCCGAAAAACGGATTGCGTGGCGTGACCGCTTCGGGTCCGACTGCTGGACCATCCACAGGCGCCTCGACGTCGGCGGCGTCAGGCTCATTCGCCAGCCCGCAGGCCGACAGCATCAGCACGGCCGCAAGCGCCGGCACACACGGGAACCTTCCAGCTCTCATCTTTCGCTCCGCCGCATCCTGCCTGATCCTGTCCTTCGCCCGGTTTGTCAAACCGTCAGCGTCCACCCTGCCGCGGCGCAAACACGTGCGACAGCGCAATCGCCCCCGCCGTCGCTACATTGAGGCTGTCGATCCCCGGCGACATTGCAATCGACACCCGCCTGCATCGCTCCATCAGGGCAGGCGGCAGCCCAGGTCCTTCCGCTCCCAGCACAATCGCCAGCCGCTCAGGTCGCGCCAACGTGTGCAACGGCGCGCCGCCCGTCGGGCTCAGCGCCCATGGCTCGACGCCAGCTGCTTCGAGCGCGGCGATCATCGACTCGCCATCGCCCGAACGCGCGGACGGCAATGATAGGGCTGTCCCTGCGGAGACGCGGATCGACTTGCGATAGAGCGGATCGCAACTCGTCGCATCCAGCAAGACCGCATCCGCGCCCAGCGCCGTCGCGTTGCGGAAACACGCGCCGACATTGTCATGGTTCGACAGTGCGATTAGCGCAAGCAGGGTCAGCGGCCCCGCCGGCAGCGTCGCTGTCAGGTCTTCCACTGTCTGCTCCGCTTCGCGCCGCGCCACGGCAAGCACGCCACGATGAATGTGAAATCCGGTGATGCCATCCATCACACACTGCGGCGCCGTGTAGACTGGCACGGCGGGACCAAGTTTCGCCAGCAACGCGGTCAGCGGCCCGACCCGGTTCTCGGCCAGGAACACCGATTCAACCGGAAACCGCGACGCTTCCACCAGCCGCGTCAGCGTCACCTTCCCCTCGACAATGAAGCGCTGCGCATTGCGCAGAAGATCGCGCTCCTTCACGCCCCGATAGGGCGCCAGTCGCGGATCGTCCGCGGATGTCAAAGGAATGATCATGTCCGCTTTTGACCCGCACGCACCGCGCGCGCAAGCGCGTCGACAGATGTGCGCGCTCATTGGCACTGGGCGCAATCGCCCTGCGGGACGCTGTCGCTCCGTCCCAGATGAAGGGCCGGGGACGTGGGCGCCCCCCGCTGATGGGCTGCTGCTTCAAGGCGGCCTACCGACAAAAAAGGAAGCGGTTTCCCGTCGATGCTGCGCGTCAACCCTCGCAATCGCTTGTCGCCAGCGGGCTCTTGTAGGTGTTGCGCCTCTTGGATCCCCAAGGCCCCTGCGCCGTGCCTGCCTGTCTCAGCGACAAGGGACCCAGCGCTTTTCCTCGCAGTGGATGTGTGGATGACAGCATTGCGGAGGACCAAACTGCTCGATCGCATCGCCCCTCGCGCCGTTGAACATCGCGACAGGCCTTGATGCGGGGGCGACATGGGAAATATCTCACGGGGTGGGACAAGGTGGGGAGCGAGGCTTTATCCCCATCTGCTTTCGCGCCTGGGCGTTGAGACTGTTGGGAGAGCTGGCTTGCCGGCGGGATTGGATTCCGCGGAGTTGCGAGTGTGATGGGCGGGGGCGTCTTTGGGCGAGGCCTAAGCCTGTTTCCGCCTCAACAGCTTCAATCCCGACCAGTCCGCATCCACCGCGCAGACCTTCACGTCTACCAGTCCCATCGGCAGGCATACCTTGCGGATGCCGTCTTCGGTCAGATCGACGAACAGCTTAGATGTCTTCTTCGGCCACGACACCCAGATCATGCCGCCGGTCGCAAGGCGCGGCTCCAGCTTCGGAAGATCGCGGGCAAGAGCCGTTGCATCCTTCAGGAACAGATGGATGAAGTCGAAGCTGCCCGTTGCTGGCGCGGATTTCTTCACCGCGATCGCCGCGCCATCCGTCAGCTCGGCATAATCGCCAGGCGGCGCAATGACGATCGCTTTCAATCCGTCCTTCCAGCCCAGCTTGGCGATCAGGCTCTTGCCCGAATACCCGGCCGCGCGGGAAGCCGACTTTGGCATCAGGTATGGCCCATCAGGCGCGCAGCAGCTCGTTCACGCTGGTCTTCGAGCGTGTGCCCGCATCGACCTGCTTCACGATCACGGCGCAGTAGAGCGATGGCGCCCAGTCCTGTCCCGGCATCGGCTTGGTCGACGGGCGGTTGCCAGCGACTACGACAGAGTAGGGCGGCACTTCGCCATACAGCGTCTCGCCCGTTTCGCGGTTCACGATCGGCGTCGACTGGCCGAGATAGACGCCCATGCCGATGACCGAGCCTTCGCGCACGATCACGCC
>Ga0116177_10003291_pt1 | contig 11859 bp, 8 predicted proteins | sample AD_STIC10_MetaG_FD_89750 | JGI IMG/M metagenome (GOLD analysis project Ga0116177, IMG submission 89750) | Active sludge microbial communities of municipal wastewater-treating anaerobic digesters from USA - AD_STIC10_MetaG | ecosystem: Engineered > Bioreactor > Anaerobic > Digestate | place: USA...
AGCCCCACAGCACGGAAATGGGGAGAATCATCAACAGCACCACTGATACCACTTGTCGCAGCGCCGATTGGACGCGACTGTGTTGCCAACGCGCCGCCTGAATCTGCGTTGTCGTGAAGAATCTCATGGGGCTTCCGCTCCATCGAGATTGCGTACAGCCGTGGTAAAGCTGGCTTCGTTGGTTTCGTAGTACAAGTTCACCAGATCGAGACGCTCGACCAGATCTCCAACAGCGAGAATGGTATTGCGATTCGACTCGGAGAAGGTTCCGCTCAACGAGGTGTCAGCCACCGGGGTGAGGAAAGTCCAGGTCGTTCCCCGCCCGTTGAATCCTTCGAAAAGATCAACGTAGGTCTGTTCCAGCGTCTGGGCCGCAGGAGCCGGACCGGAAACCAGGTTCTGATACATCTGTGGCCACGCCGAGACGCGGGCGTCATTCACGGTGTAATCGATTTGATCGGCGTGATCGAATCGTCCGTTGTGATTCGTGTCAAACTTGTCCAGCAACAGGCGAGCGCTCCAGGCCAGCGCCCAGAGACCCCGGGCCAAACGGTCGGCTCGCGGCACACTCGGTGCGTCACGCAACGCCTTGATTCCCTGCGCTAACAGGTCGCGGTCCGCGATCATGCGTGCCAGGCCGAAGATGACCGGAGCGTGATCATACGGCCCGGTGCCATTCTGCAGAATGTCGAGAGCGGTCAACAGATTAAAGCCCGCCGCACCGGCCATCGCTTCACCTCGACCGATGCACACCTCTGAAGATCGCTCCCCTTCGGAATACAGGGCGTTGAAGATCTCCATCGCCCGCGAAAACTCCCCTGAGGCCAGAGCCAGCTTTCCTTCCGCAATGCGGTCTTCGATCGGGCGGGTAACCAGTGACGTATCGATCGTGTCGAACACGTTGCATCCGGCCAGCAACAGGGTCGCCCCAAGCAGGCAGAGCGACCCGACAAGCACGCGCCACCCCTGCCGCGAGGCTGAAGTGCGACCTGCCAAACCACGGTGTTTCGAGCTCATGCTTCGTTCCGATACGAGAGAAGGTAAATGAAATCGAGGACACAACGACACGATTCCACGTCATTCATCGGCAGATCATCGATCAATGTGAATCGTTCCGATACAGAAAACCTTTCAGGTTTTGCGTGGTAACATGGAGTGAATATGGTTCAAGGGAGGTCTTGCATGTTTTCGACACCCATCCGCCGTCGAGTGTCCGCCTTGATCGCGGCACTGGTTCTGCTGTTGTCCCCGGTTTTGTTCGCCGCCCCGTACGGAGATACCGCGGTCGTCACCGGCGACGCAGCCGATGCCGCCGGCTCGACGAGCGCGCCAACAACGGGAGTGACCGTTCCTGCGGCGGGTTTTCCCGTCAAGATCGCGACCTATAACATCGCGCATGCGCGCGGCAAAGAGACAGGCGGGCTCGATGAGGTCGCGAAGTACAAGTTCCTCGACGGCATCGCCGATCTGCTGAAACAAGAGAAAGTCGAAGTCGTCGGCTTCACCGAGATTTCGGGTGGGCGGAATCTGCGCGCCAAGTTTCGCGATCAACCCCAGTATCTCGCGAAGAAACTCGGATTTCATCATTGCTACGGGGAAAACGTCAAGAAGGGGTGGTTCGGCATTCTCGCCACCCAGGGCAATGTGATCATGTCGAAGTATCCGATTCTCTCCTGGAAGAACCACAAGCTGTACCGCAGCGATCCGAAGCATGAGCAACGGGCCTGCGTCGAAGCCTTGCTCGATCTTGGCAAAGAACGCCGGCTGCGGGTTTTCTGCGCTCATCTGAGCACCCAGAAAGAAGAGAGCACCAAACAGGTCGATGAACTGTGGGGTCTGATCAAGAATTGCAAAGAACCGGTCATTCTCATGGGGGATTTCAACCTGCGACCCACTCACGAAGCCATCATCAAGCTGAGCAAACTGATGAAAGACACGACGGCCAATCTGAAAACCAGCCACCGTGGCGGAACGAACGTAAAGATCGACTACCACTTCACCCTGAACGGCATAACCCCGGGACTGGCCTATAACCGAGGCGAGAAAGAGGGATACTCAGATCATCTGTGCGTCATCAATCAGTACTGGTTGAAGTAACCGTCAGAGCCCACTGATCGTGCATTTACGCCCCGCCTTTAAGGCGGGGCGTCTGCTTTTTCACGGAAACACGATCGATGTTTTTTCGACACAAGGTTAACGAAACGGCGCAAAAACCCGACGTATGAAGTGAGCCTGCGGCAACATGTCGTTTGTTTCCGCATGCAGACTTCATTGACGCTCATCTTGTACGTTCTTATAATGGAAACATCATGAACCGACTATTGACCGGCTTTCTCGTGGTCACGGCCTTCGCCCTCGCTCTCGGATGCGGTGGCGGCGGGTCGAGTCCGACTAACGCCATCATTGCCCCACAGATCGTCTCGATCAACCCCGCAACCGGCGGTCCCGGAACCATTGTCCAGATTCAGGGCAGCGGCTTCGGCAGCGTCCAGGGAGCCAGTACCCTGAGCTTCTCCGGCGTGACGATCGTTCCCAACAGCTGGAGCGACAACGTGATCTCCGCCACCATTCCAACAAACGCTGCTGCTGACGGTTCTTTCGTCATCAGCGTCAACGGCCGCATTTCAAACCCCAGCACCATCTTCACCCTGGGGAACCCGACGATCTATTCATTGAGCCCAACCTACGGGAACCCGGGAACACTGGTCACAATTTACGGGAACAACTTCGGGACCCTGACCGGCGAATCTCGCGTTACCTTTAACGGGCAGACCGCCACCGTCAGTTCCTGGCAACCGAATCAGATCACCTGTACAGTTCCAACCTCTCTCACCGTATCCGGAGACGTGTCGGTCGTCGTCTACGCCAATCTCAGCCGACCCTCAAATACGATCTCGTTCACTTTAACCATTCCAACGATCACCTCGATCAGTCCTCAAACAGACAATGTCGGAGCAGCCATTATTATAAACGGTTCTGGATTTGGCTTCGGTCCAACCCAACAGACAAGTACCGTTACGATTAGCGGGATTCCAGCCACAATTGTGTACTGGACGGATACTTATATCCAAGTGAAGATTCCGAACGGTGTCGCTGCTGGCGCTAACAATGTCATCGTCACGGTAAATGGTCGTACATCAACACCATCGTCGGTTACCGTTTCAGCCCCGGCAATAAACACTCTATCGCCGTCACCCGTGAAAAAGGATCAATGGATTACCCTAAGCGGACAGTATTTTGGACAAACACAAGCCGAAGGAACTAGTACAATTTTCATACAGGGTCATGGGTTGGTCGTCACGCAAATAAACTGGAGTGACAGCAGTATCTCTTTTGCCTGGCCCCTGAATAAAACAGATCAAGTTCCGGTGACCATAACTGTCGGAGGCCTTTACACAACAGTACTTGTTGCTTCTGAGTGGAGCCTCTTCTGACACAGCGGGTCTAAGACGACCTACAAAAATGATCATCAGCGCGTCGCGGCGGACGGATGTGCCGGCGTTTTTCGGTGAATGGCTTGTGAACCGCCTGCGGGCCGGGTACTGCAAGGTCAGAAATCCGTTCAACCCGCATCAGGTAAACCGTCTCGAACTGACGCCCGAAACGGTCGATGCCATCGTGTTCTGGACGCGTGATCCGCGCCCTTTCACCAGAGCCCTCGAAGAACTCGACGCCCGCGGTTTTCGCTACGTCTTTCTGATGACAATCACCGGCTATCCACGCGAACTTGAAGCTGCCACTCCGTCTCTGGACGATCAGATAGAGGCCCTGCAGCAACTTGAACAGCGTATCGGCTGCACGCGCATTGCCTGGCGATACGATCCAATTCTACTCTCCAATCATACGAATGAATCGTGGCACCTCGACAACTTCAGCAAGATCGGTGAGAAGCTCGCGACCGCCATCGACCATGGCATCATCAGCCTCATCGATTACTACCGAAAATCGGAACGACACCTGAAACCTCTTGAAGCCACAGGCTGGAAATTCCGTCGTGAACCCGATGCTGGCCCAGCGTTTGACGACTTCGTTCGTCATCTGGCTGAACGTGCGAAGGCAATCGGCGTTCGCCTGCAAACCTGCTGCGAATCGCACCCGAGTTTCGCCGCAGCGGGAATCTTAGCCGGCTCGTGCATCGATCAGGAATGGTTGAATCGATCTCTGAGTCTGCACCTGAAACAGACGGGTCGAGACCGTGGTCAGCGCCCCGGTTGCCTCTGTGCTCCATCAAAGGATCTGGGCAGCAATCATACCTGTCGCCACGCCTGCCGCTACTGTTATGCGACCCAGTCGCACGATCCGGCCAAGCTGCGTCAGCATGACCCACTCACTGAGTTTCTATAGGGAATTCTCTCTCAGAAGAGTTGTTGGCAGGGAGAATGTCTCTGGTGTATCATCGCGACATGCACACCCTGCTGTCCCGGCTGTTTGTCGTTCTGTACCTGGTTTTCCTCGTTCCCCACGATGTCTTCGCCTGGCGAAAGTGGGAACACGTCAACCCCGCCGATCTGGAAGTGAGGCTCGTTGCCGATCAACCGGAGATCGTCGCCGGCGAAACCGGCACATTTACCCTGATTCTGCGCAACCGCACCGACAAACCGGTGTCGATCGATTTTGCGACCGGTCAACGCTGGGATCTCGCGGTTTATCACGGCAACGTGCAGATCTGGCAACTCTCGAACGGTCTGCAGTGGATCGAATCGCCGCATTCGATCTCGGTTCGCCCCGGTGAACCCGAGATCGTGAAAATGTCCTGGACCTCGATCGACCGAGTCGGTATGCCACTGCCGCAAGATGTTTACCGCGCTCAAGCACTCGTCATGTGCAGCCCTCGACATTTGGTCTCGAACAAGTGTCAATTCCGACTCCTTCCTCCCAAGAATACGGGGCAGGGTGTCACGAGAGTACCAGTTGGAAAACACTTCGAGATCGTTCTGCCGAGATTTCTCGATGGTGTTGAAGTCGACTGGAGGCCAGACTACGACTACAACGACAACCGCGTTTCCGAGATCGAATATCGCAAAACGGCCAAGGAAACGATCTGGACCCTGCGCGCCGATCGCCCGGGTCACGTGAACCTGCACATGTACGGCTTCGTACCTTTCCGAGAACAGATGCGTTCAAAAGAGCGCCGATCCTATCGCATCGAGGTCTTTCTCAATGAGTAAAACCACTTCCGAGCGTCCGGCTTCGGGCCGGGCCCACACCGTCAACCCTGCCGGCAAGAAGAACGTCGAAGCTCTGATGCTCGAAAAGGGTATCATTTCGGCCGAGCAGCTCGAGAAAGCCAAGAACATTCAGGCGCAAACGCTCGAACGCCTCGAGGACATCATCGTGCGTCTGGGCTTTCTCAGCGAGAAAGAGATTCTCGATCTCTGGGCCGCCTTTCTCGACACCTCGGTGGTCGATCTGACCAACATCAAGGTCGATGCCAAGATCCTGTCGCTGATTCCTGAATATCAAGCCAAACAGTATAAGGTCATTCCCTACAAACGCGAAGGCAACAAGCTGACGATCGTCATGGCCGACCCGTTCGACATCATGGCCAGCGACATGATCGCTTTTCTCACGCAGTGCAAGCTCGAGGTGCTGATCGCGCCCAAAAGCCAGATCGACCTCGCTATCAAGCAGCTCTATTCCTGGGAAGGATTTTCGGTCACCGGGGAAGAGACCCTGCTGACGCGCATGGATGATCAGACGCCCCGCGACCCGGGCACCGAACTCGCCCGCCGCACGTCTGAAGAGGGGCCGGTCGTTCAGTTTCTGAACGCGATTTTCAAGCAGGCCATTCTGAAGCGCGCGTCGGACATTCACATCGAGCCGCGCGAGGACATTCTGCTCGTTCGGTTTCGCATCGACGGTCTGCTGCACGACGCCATGACCGGGCCGAAAAGTCTGATGGCGCCGCTCGTTTCGCGCGTCAAGATTCTGTCTCACCTCGACATCGCCGAGCGCCGCATGCCTCAGGATGGGCGTCTCAAGGTGAAGATGGAAGGCAAGGAAGTGGACTTCCGTGTCAGCACAGTGCCCAGCCTGCTGGGCGAGAAAGCCGTTCTGCGCCTGCTGCAGCGCGAGTCAGCCTACGATCTCGACAACATCGGCTTTCTGCCCGACGATCTCGAGCGGCTGAAAAGTGCTCTCGACGAGCCGTACGGCATGGTGCTGCTGACCGGTCCGACCGGCGCGGGCAAGACCACGACGTTGTTCGGCATGCTCAAGTATTTCAACTCGAGCCAGATCAACATCTTCACGATCGAAAACCCGGTTGAATACCGCATGGACGGCATCACGCAGGTACAGATCAACGAGAAGATCGGGCTCGATTTTCCGCAGGGTCTGCGCGCCGCGCTGCGCCAGGACCCCGACGTCATTCTCGTCGGCGAAATTCGTGATCTCGAAACGGCGGAAATCGCTTTTCGCGCTTCGTTAACCGGTCACAAAGTGCTCTCGACGCTGCACACGAACAACGCCGCGGCAACGATCAACCGCCTCATCAACATGGGCGTACCGGCTTATCTGGTCACAGCCGCCCTGCGGGCCGTCATCGCGCAGAAGCTGCTGCACCGCATCTGCCCCAAGTGCCGCACCGAGTATCGTCCGTCACAGAAGACGTTCCAGAAACTCAAACTGCCCCCCAGCAAAACGATGTCGACCAAGTTTTTCCGCGGCACCGGTTGTCGCGACTGCAACATGACCGGCGCTTATGGGCGCCTCGGCGTCTTCGAAACCATGGTCATCACCTCGGCCATTCGCGACCTGATCATGGAGGGCGGCACTGAGATGTTGATCAAACGCGGGTCTCGGCTGGGCGGCATGAAAACCATGCGCGAGATCGCTTTGCAGAAGTGTTTCGATGGGTTGACCACGCTTGAGGAAGTTCTGTATTCGACCCCCAGCGATGATGAGCCGATCTACAGCGGAATCGCCGCCGGACCTGGGAGTGGTCGATCGATCATCATGCCGATTGCAATGCCGGTTGCAGCACCCGTTGCAGGAATCGCCCACCAGGACATTTCAACACAGGCGCACACGGAAGCCTTTGATGCCAATGATCCGCTGATGCGTCAGGCCCTCGACAAACTCGAAGAAGAGTTTCTGTTTTTCACCGATGAAGAATTGATGGCGCGGCTGCAGGTGCCGCTTGGTCAACTGCAGGAAATGGCACTCTCGGTCGGTGTCGAACGCACGGCTGACTTCTTCCGCAAGCGTTTCGGCAAGCTGCCGGAAGAGATGTCGGAAGATGACCTGATCAATCTGATTCGCAATGTTCAGGAAAAGCAGGGCCGTATGCCGGAGTTTCTCTTCGAGAGCGACGCCTCGGCACAGGCACTCGCGAAAGCCATGACGTCAGAGGCCGTCCGTTTGCTGAGCGAACGTGTCAGCGAACCGCAGAAACTGCCGCAGTATTTCACCGAAGATTTCTGTCGCGAGTGCGGGCTCGATCTCGCTCTCGACTGGGCTCACGGCAGTCGTCTGAAACTCATCGATCTGGTTCTGCCCGGTCAGTATCGACCCTGGCAGTTCGGCGAGACGGAAGCCTGGCTCGCCACCGGAGACATCGGACAAAAGGTACGTGAAGCGCTCGATTGGCTGATGACCACACGTCTGGGATGCAGTCGCGGTGATCTCCCCAACATGCTCACTTCTGACGTCGTCAAAGAGGTGGGCCTGGGGGCGCTGCTCGAGAAATTCGGTGGTTCGGTCTATCGGCTAGTACAAGCCGCTTATCCTGGCATCTTCATGCCATGGCAGTTTCCGGAAGAAGAATCATTGATCTGGTTCCGTGAAGACCGCAACGAGATCGCCCAGGCCGCCGTCCGCTGGCTGGTCGACACCCAGCTGAAGATCACTCCCGATCAGATTCCGGCCCGCATCGGCCTGAAGGATTTCCATGGGGCAGGGTTGTCGAAGCTGCTTGATCTGTTCAACCAGAACCTGTTTCAGGTTGTCGACAACGCCTTTCCAGAGCGCTTCAAGCCTTGGGAGTTCGCCGAACAGGGAGATCTCTGGCGCAACACGAACGCCCTCGAGACCGCGCGAAAAGCCGTCTCGTGGCTGATACAGGAACGTCTGCAGTGGGAACCGACCGCGGCGATCTCGCAGCTGACGCGGCGCCACTTTCTGCAACACGGGCTCGGGTTCATGCTGGGCACCCTGTTCAATCATTCCCCGCTGTATGCACTGGAAAATGCTTTTGAAGCACTGAAGACCAACGAGATCTTTCAGAAAACGCTGATCGCCTTTTCACAGGAAGTGCGCGATCTGTCTTCGAAGTGGGCTTCACTTGCCGAAAAGATCGCGTTGAATCAATTCGGCAAAGCCCGATTCAAGGTCGCTCTGCCCAATCTCAAAGTCGCGCCGATTCTGCCCGAAAACGAACGTATCTACTACAACGCTTCGAACCAGATCGAGTATGTGCCACAGATCATCGTCACCAAGCTAAGCGCGTATGACGATTACGCCGACTTTGCCAACTGGGTGCCGTATTGCGATCGGCTGATCTATTGGGTTCTCTTCGACGATCGCACCGAGCCATATCTTGGACCCGCACACCCGAAGGTCAAGCTGATGTTCTCGGAGAATCTCGTGTCAGGCTTGCGCAACCGCGGCATGCTCGATGTCGTCGAGAAGATCCACACGCTGCGAGGCAGCTTCGAGCGCCTGCTCGACCGCAAGGCTCCGGCCATCGGCGGCTAGACGCATCATGCTCGTCTTTCAACGTTCAGAAGCTGGTACTATCCGCGAACAGAATCAAGACCTACTGCTCGCCCGCGAAGAGCACGGCATCTTCATTCTCGCCGACGGTGAAGGAGCAAACGGACGCGCTGCGGCAGAACAGGCCGCCGAACGTCTGGCCAGCGATCTGTTGCGCCTCAAGGCCCTGTCCTCACCAGCATATGCGGCTGACGCGTTTCCCCGCCTGATCGAGCAGACCGCCAGGAGCCTTCAACAGTCCAGGATACAACAACCGGAGATGGCTAATACATCAGTGTCTCTGGGCATCTGTTTCATTCACGAAGCACGCCTGTTCGTTGCCACAACCGGCAGAGTCGGGGCTCTCATTCATCTGGGGTCTGACGTTCACACCCTCGAGCCGCACGGTATTCCTCCCCTGGCTGCGACCCTGGCCGACGATCGCCTGAACGGAACGACTTCGCATCACCCCACCCGCGCATGCAATCCGGATCCAACGTACTCGACTTCGTCGTCCGTGTCCGAAGAGTCTTTCACGATTTCCCAACTCGGACCATTGTCCTTTCAAGTCGGTGATTGGGTGCTCTTCTGTTCGCAGGGTCTCTTGATCTCACAGCCCCTGGCCGAGATCGTCCCGATTGCTCCTGCCGTACATGAAGACGCGGAGAATCTGGCCAATGCGCTGTTTCAACGGGCCTCCGCTCGTTATGATGGCGATGATCGATCGTTAGCGTTGCTTCGCTTTCTCCCCGCAGACCTGCAGTTGCGATTTCCTCCCGAACGAGTTCTCAGCGTCGACCTTGATAAACGCTGGAAAGCACCGCTCTGGATTCCCCTCGCTCTGCTGGGTATCTGCACCTGTCTGGGCGTGTGGCTCAAGAAACGTTTGTCCGTTTTTCTGTCCGAAGATTGAATCAGAAAACCGTCAGATATCACGGAAAGGTCGGAGGTTGATGGAGAATGAGTACTGAAAGCATTTTCCGCTCTGGTCTGGAAGGCAAGTCGGATGTCATCGTCACCTACGAGAAGACCGACGCCACCCTCGAGATCGTGGTGGAATCGAGTGTCAAGAAACTGTTCGGCCGTCACATTCGTGAGCGAGCCGAAAAATCCTGCCGGGAATTCGGCGTGACCAAGGGCAAGCTTCACATCAAGGATGACGGTGCTCTCGACTACGTGTTGATGGCCCGCCTTGAGGCGGTTTTCCGCAAAGCGGGCGTCTATACTCCCGCCCCGTTCAAAGCTTTACCACGCGCGGCCGGGGCCAAAGAGCGACTGCGCCGCAGTCGTCTGTATCTGCCCGGGAATCAGCCCGATCTCTCCGTGAACGCCGGGTTATTCGGAGGCGACAGCAATATCCTTGATCTGGAAGACTCGGTGGCTCCCGATCAGAAACTCGATGCCCGCGTTCTGGTACGCCGAACGCTGGAAATGGCTGACAGGTTCTTTCCGCAGGGAGAGATCATCGTTCGCATGAATCCCTTGAGCGGCCCGTTTGGTCGTGACGATCTGCGTGAGATCGTGCCAGCGGCACCGCACACGCTGCTGATTCCAAAGTGCGAGTCAGTCGAAGACATCAAGGCCGTCGAATCAGCGGTTGCCGAGATCGAAAAGGCATCAGGCATGACCGTTGGACGCACGCTGTTCATGCCGCTGCTCGAAACGGCTCGGGGCGTGATGAACGCCCATGCGGTCGCCACCGCGTCATCGCGCAACGTCGCGCTCTGCTTCGGAGCCGAAGATTTCACGCGCGATCTCGGGATACCGCGCACGGTGACGGGTCAGGAAACCCTGCAGGCTCGCGCCACGGTCGTGATGGGCTCCCGAGCCGCCGGTCTCGATGCCATCGACACGGTGTTCAGCGATGTCGCCGACGAGAAGGGCTTGTACAATTCAGCCCTCGAGGCCAAAGCCATGGGGTTCGTCGGCAAGGGTGTCATCCACCCCAGACAGATCCCGGTCGTACATCAGGCGTTTCAGCCCTCTGACGCCGAACTGGAAGAAGCCAAGAAGATCGTGCTGGCTCTGCGCGAAGCCGAAAAGACCGGCAGCGGTGTCGTCGCCCTCGGCTCAAAAATGGTCGACGCCCCGGTTGCCGCCCGGGCGCGCAAACTGATCGATCTGGCCCGCAAGATGAACCTTCCCGGACTGGAGGAATTCTGACCATGAACTGGACCACCAACTCGATCGGACGCAGGATTCCCACCGAGATCGAAGGACGCAAGCTGACTCCGTACCAGGGCGCATTCTCGCATCGCCCGTCTGGCCGCATTGCCGGATGCCCGATTCCGACCACCACTCATCGAGGTCGTATCGACAAGGTTGTCACGAACTGGGACGCATTGCTGGACAAACTGCCACTGCGTGACGGCATCACCATCTCATTCCATCATCACCTTCGCAATGGAGACCAGGTGGTGAACGAGGTGGTCAAGCGCCTGGCCGCACGCGGTCTGAAAAATCTCGTCATTGCCCCATCAGCACTGTTTCCGACCCATGACGAACTCGTACCATTCATCGAGTCGGGTGTCATTTCGCATGTCGAAGGTTCGATGAACGGGCAAGTCGGTGTTGCCTGCTCACGCGGCAAAATGAAGCATACAGCCATTCTGCGCTCGCATGGCGGGCGCTACCGGGCCATTCAGGATGGCGATCTGCACATCGATATCGCCTTCATTGCCGCACCAACAGCCGACGAGTTCGGCAACGCCACGGGCGTTCACGGGAAGTCGGCCTGCGGACCGATGTTGTATGCCCTGCCTGACTCGCTGTGGGCTGATACCGTCGTTGTCATCACGGACAACCTGGTGCGTTACCCCTGCATTCCCTGGTCGATTCAGGGTGGCAACGTCGACCACGTGCTGACCGTCGAATCGATCGGCGACCCAACCAAGATCGTTTCAGGCACGACCAAGCTGACCAAGAGCCCAACCCAGCTGTTGATCGCAGAAATGACCGCTCAGTTCATCGAAGAAGCGGGAATCATGAAAGACGGTTTTTCCTACCAGGCCGGTGCCGGCGGCATCTCTCTGGCCGCGACCGTGTTTCTCGCCGAACGCATGCGGAAGAAGAGTGTGAAGATGTCGTTCGCTCATGGCGGCGCAACCCAAATGCTCGTCGACCTGCTCAACGAGGGGTTGATCGGGCATATTCTCGATCTGCAGA
>Ga0116177_10003293_pt1 | contig 11857 bp, 12 predicted proteins | sample AD_STIC10_MetaG_FD_89750 | JGI IMG/M metagenome (GOLD analysis project Ga0116177, IMG submission 89750) | Active sludge microbial communities of municipal wastewater-treating anaerobic digesters from USA - AD_STIC10_MetaG | ecosystem: Engineered > Bioreactor > Anaerobic > Digestate | place: USA...
CCGCTGGGCTCGAACGGGTGCAGGCCTTTCGCCGCCATCTCGATCAGAATCGATCCTGGATGCAGAGCCTCGCTGAGCCGCCCTGGCTCTCGGCGTGGATCAAGCGTTGTGTCGAGCTGGTGCCGTTCTATCGCGCCCGTACCTGTTCTGGGATAACCCTGGCTGAAATTCCGACCTGTTCTCGTGCCGATCTCATGCGGGCTCCCTGGAGTTTCGTCCCGGACGATCAGTCACTCGACGATCTGATCGTGTATTTTACGAGCGGAACAACCGGGAGTCGCCTCTTTGTCTACTCGCATCCGGTGGTCTCTTCGGCGTATCTGGCCGGTTTGGAATGGCTGCTGGCGCAGGAGGGAATCGAGCTGGCACGGGGCCCTGAGCACGTGGCGATTGTCCAGGTCTGTGCCCAGCAGAGCACCTATACCCATGCGACGGTTGCCAGTTATCTCGATCAGGCGGGCTATGCGAAGATCAATCTGAACCCGCACGACTGGCGCGACCCGGACGACCGCTGGCGGTTTCTCGAAGACTGCCGACCACAGGTGCTGACCGGCGATCCGGTCGCCTTTCTCGCGCTGGCCGCGTCGCCGGCGCAGGTGCAACCGCGGGCCCTCGTTTCGTCTGCCATGCTTCTGCTGCCCGAGACGCGAGCAGTGCTCACGCGACGTTTCGGTTGTCCGGTCTTCGATACCTATTCCCTCAACGAAGCACGCCTGGTTGCCGGGGCGAAAGATGGCCGTTCGCTGCCTCTGCTGGCTCCCGATCTGTGTGTCGAGATTCTCGACCCCGCGGGGCAGCGTTGCCCCGAAGGCGTGCGAGGAGAAATCACGCTGACCGGTGGACGCAATCCGTTTCTGCCGCTGTTACGCTATCGTACCGGGGATTATGCCGCTTTAGGCTTTGGCCAGAAGGGGATTGAGCTGCGGGAATTCGAAGGCCGTGCTCCCGTGGTCTTTCTCGATGACGCAGGGCGCGCGGTGAACTCCATCGATGTCACAGGCGCGCTGCGGGCGTTTCCGCTGGCCCAGTGCGTTGTCCATCAGTTGGCAGATCGTTCCCTGATCGTCAAAGTGCGCGGGCTGGGGTGGACGGAAGAAGAACTGCGCCGGGTTTTGGCGGGGGTGTTTGGGAAGGGAACCCCAGTGACGATTGCAACATTATCTGAGGCGGAGACGACCGACGGCAAGGTGCTACCGTACAAGTGTGACGTGAAAGAAATGATCTCGGGAAGAGAACTGCCGAACTTTCGTTGGCAGAATACGGAGTGAACACTCATCATGGAACGTGAAGGACCGGTTCTCGAACTGTTGATGCGCCGCCTGGCCGAGTGTCCGCCGGAGTTTCTCGGCCAACCCCTCGATGACGCCGGCAAAGGGGAGATCGATGTGGCCGCACTGGTCTGGGACACGGTGCACGAGTTGTCCGGGAAGACTCTGTCGGTGTCGGAACTGGCGAAGTTTCAACTGGAAGCCAGTCGACCCCGCAAGATGTTGAACCATCTGCGAATCATCAGTGCGACTGTCTGGCTGCTCGCCGATGGGTGGTTTCGTGGTCGCTCCGGGGTGACCGAGAAAGTTGGAACGCTGCTGCTGTTCAAACTGGTCGATTTTTCGAATCACGTCGGCTTTGCCGAGCTTCTGTCCGACTCGGATCGACGTGAAGAGCTGATACGTCGCGTATTGCAGGTGTTTGGCTACCGCCCCGCGGGGGAGACAATCGCGCAGGCCACCGAACGGCTGCAGGGCCTCGACAGTGCCGAGCGGGCCAAAGTGCTGCTGGCCGCAAAACAGGCCGAAGACCGAGCTCGCAAGATTCGCGAAGAGGCTGCCCGAAAGGCGGCAGAAGAGGCGGCGGCATCATACGGCCGCGAATAGTGCTTTTACTTCCCCTGAAGTTTCGAGGTGAGCTGCTCGATGGCGAACTTCATCAGCGTGTTCATGCCGCCGATCTGTCCGAGTTCGAGTTTCAGCCAGCCGCTTTCCATGCGCATGTTCAGGGTTCTGGTTTCGCTCGTGGTGCCGGCCGGGCCGTCACTGCCGCTCTTGATCTGACTGCGCAGGGTTCGTCCCAGCGCCGACGCCTTGATCGGTCGCTTCAATCGGAACGTGTCACCCTCGACGGTGAAGTTCTTCATCAGTTCGGTGATCTGCGACGCGGCGCCGAACAGTGAGTCGAAGAAGCCGCCGATTGACTTTTGTACGTCTTCACTGCTGGTGATCTGCAGACCGCCTGGCAGTTTGCCGCGAATGGCCATCTCTTCGAGTCCGAGTTCCAGAGATTCCGGAATCACCGAGGCACTCACCGCTGTGCCGGCTTTGGTCTTGATGCTGAAATGCAGGGCATTGCCCTCGGGTGTGAGACTGAAAGTCTCAAAGGTTTTGTCGTTCTTCTGTACCAGTTGTCCGGCAAGCTGCAGGCAGGCCGGAGAGAATTCGAGCAGACCGGTCTTCTGATCGAAACGAATGAACTGCTGGGTCAGTGACTCGGCGACTTTGGCCTGCAGCAGCTTGCCCAGCTGCTGAAAGGGGTCTTTGGCGGCACCCGCGGGCATCGATCGATTCAGCCCTGCCAGGCAGATCGCGACCAGAAGAACCTTCGTGAGATGACGCGACATGACAAACCTCCGGTGATTATTCGATCTGCTTGGTCCCCATGCGTTGGCGCTCGACCCGCACGCCGTCGCGAATCTTTTCGCGAAAGCCGCTGGGATCGTGAATCGGCATGGTCAGTTCCGGGGCGGTCGCATCTTCGGAAATGATGGTCAGCGTGCCGACTCCGGCGAGACGTTGCAGAAAACTCTGCTCAAACGAGGTGTCTTTGACGCGGAAGAACTCGACCTCTTCATCCTTGCGGGCCACGAATCCGCGTGTGAGTACCAGTCGCTGCGACGTGATACGCACATGCCAGCGAAAACTATGAAAGTATGAGGCAATCAGGCCAATGTTCCAGCCCAGCAACAACAGCCATAGCAGATTATGCTGAAACAGAAAGACCCGGGTGGGAATCCGGCCATCGTAAAAAACGACTTCGTCTGACATACGGCATCCTCCACGAACTCACGAGATCTGCCGGCATTGTAACACGAGAACGCTTCCGGTTTGCATCCTCCCCGCCGGCTGCGGTAGTCTGTGCCCGAGTCGAAGGCTTCGGCCACCTCGTCCAAACCGGGGGGTACGTCGAAACCGCTGACGAGGTCGAACTTCCGGTCGGTCGAAAAGGATGAAGCAGATGAAACTCTCTGGTCTGTCTCGCGTGCGTTGTCTGGTCGTGACGCTGATGCTGGTGTCGTTGCTGGTTCCCGTCTGGGCTGAAACCGCTGCACTGCCCGCGGCGACTTCCACCACCACGGGGCTGGTTGATCTCGAACGGTTGATTCCAGATCTCGATCTCGACCTGCGCTATGCAACGACCGATAACTTCACGAATCATGCCGTGTACCCGGTCGCGCGGGCATTTCTCGTCGAACCCGCGGCTCGCGCTCTGGCCGCTGTTCAGGCAGATCTGAGAAAAGACGGCTACGGCCTGCGTGTTTTTGATGCGTACCGGCCGCTCGCGGTACAGCGCAAGTTCTGGAGCTTGTTGCCGGACCCGAACTATGTGGCCGACCCGAAAACCGGCTCGCGCCACAATCGAGGGGCTTCCGTCGACGTGACGCTGATCGATGCGCACGGCAACGAGTGTGAGATGCCGACGGCGTTCGATGACTTTTCGGAAAAGGCCGGGGCCTTTCAGCCGGTGGCCGGGGTGCCGGCACGGATGAACCGACAGCGGTTGCAACGTGCGATGACCAGACACGGGTTTAAAATCCTGAAATCCGAGTGGTGGCACTTCGACTTCGGTGAATGGAAGCAGCACCCGCTCCTTGATCTCGATCTTGATGAGCTGGCCGCTCGTGCCACAACTGCTCCCGGAGGTGCCGTGATGAAAGATTGGCGTCTTCCCGATGCTGATGTGCAGGCTTTTCTGAAAGAGTGTGAGACCAAGGGAATTGGTCAGCTGATGCTGGTCGTGGCGGAAAAAGAGTCTGATCCCGTGGCGATGGTCCAGTGTTTCGAAAAGCAGAACGACGTCTGGGTGCGAAGTCTGACCAGTCGACGAGCCAGTATCGGCCGCAAGGGCGTGGCAAAGCCGGGCGAGAAACGCGAAGGTGACGGAAAGAGCCCGGGCGGTCTCTTCAAGATCGGTCGCGCATTCGGGTATGCCGCGTCGGCGACGACCAAGATGCCGTATATCGCCTTAGTTGAAGATGATATCTGGGTCGATGATCCGAAAGCGCCCGACTACAATCTGCTGACCAAGAAAGCGAAGACGAAAGCGACTTCTTTTGAGACGATGCGGCGAAACGATGACTTGTACAAGTATGGGTTCGTGGTTGAATACAATACCGAATCTATCGTTCCCGGTCATGGCAGCGCGATCTTCATTCACATTCAATCGGGCATCGGCAAGCCCACCGCGGGCTGCGTCGCCTTCGGAGAAGACCGCCTGAAACGCCTGTTCTCGTGGCTCGACCCGGCGAAGCACCCGCACATCGCCATCGGCACCCGCGAGTCCCTGTTTCTCAAGCACCCCTGAAAGTTGACTCGCGAGTGTGACGTCTTCGCGGCTGCATGCCTGAGGCGCGTGTCAGGCTGACACACCGGAGAAGTGTTTCGGCAGGGTTGTGTAGACCAGCAGGGCGGTTTCGAGGTGGTCGACGGCGACCCACTCGTCGACGATGTGGGCGACCGATTCGATGCCGGGTCCGAACCCGAGGGTTGGAATGCCGTGGCGGCCAGCGCTGGTGACCCCGTCGGTCGAAAACGGCCAGATCTTCTCGCACGGAATTGTCCCAGTTACCAACTGACAGGTCCGGCGTAGACAGTCGGTAAAGTCATGGTTCGATTCCGTTTCCCAGGCTGGGTGTTCACAGATCCACGCGCTGGGTCGGCCGGTCCAGGATGGAGTCGTGTAGACCAACGGACTGGCTCGAGAGTCGGTTGGCCATCCCGGAGCCTTTCGTAGCTTTTCCATGATCTGATCAAAAGAACCGTGTTTGGCAAGTCGTACGGTCACGAACCCTTCGGCTTCAGCTGGCACCGAGTTCCGTTGAAAGGGCACAGATCGTGCCGCCGTCAGTACCAGGGTGTTGCGGTCGAGCAGGTGCGCGGGGTCACGGCCGAAGCGTGCGAACTCTTCGTGATCAAGGCGTTCGATCGCGAGTGCGACGCGGGCGAGGTCGTAGGCGGCGTTCTTGCCGACTTCGGGCATCGAGGTGTGAGCCAGACGACCGTGTGTCTCAACCCGGAACTCGAGCTTGCCGCGCTGACCACGGGCGATTTCGAGTGACGACGGTTCGCCGAGCAGCACCGCGTCAGGTACAAGTTCAAGATCACTGATAATCTCTTCAAAAGAGAGACCTTCGGCGCATTCCTCTTCGGTGACGAAGCATCCCATGACGAGCGGCGCGGTCGGGGGATGCCGGGGGTGATCGGCAATGGCCATCAAGGCAACTGCCATGCAGGCCATCGCACCTTTCATGTCGCAGGTGCCGCGCCCATAGATTCTGCCGTCGCGTTCGGTATACGAAAACGGCGACGAGGTCCAGGCCGATGTCTCGCCCGGATACACGATATCGAGGTGCGCGTTATAGGCAAGAACTGGTTGTCGGCGTTGCCTGGCCTGGGCGACCTCACGCCTGATGGTCTCGAGAGATACTGACTCACCCGCCGACAGACGCCGCGAGAGGGCCGCGACTCCGCCGCGCGGCAAGAGGGCCGCCATCAGGCCGTGCTCATGAAAAAATCGCAGTAGGCACTCGGCCTGCTGTTGCTCCTGCCCCGAATACGAAGCGATCGGCAGACTCTCGGCGAGCAACCGCCGCACCAGCGGAAACCACCGCTCCAGAAACGCCTGCCGCTCACGATCATCCATCTTCGTGCCTTGTCCTCGCAGATATCGATGCTTCGTCATGATACTCCTATTTTGGATCCCCTTCGTCGTGGTAATCTGTTGATATGTTCATCGGGTATCCGTGCCTCAACTGGAGCATGAATGAGCGGCCGAACCGCACCTTTCGGCTGGCGTCGTATTCCGACGAGCGGTTTCGCGAAACCGTGGCCATGAACCTGCGGGCCACCGAAGCTATTCTGCGCTGGAATCTGGCCGAGGGGTTCGGATACTTTCGCATCTCGTCTGATCTGATTCCTTTCGCGTCACATCCGGTCTGCGCCGTCGACTGGGCCGCGGAGTTCGCTGACGATCTGGCGCGACTCGGCGCTTACATTCGTCAACACAACATGCGCATCGCGATGCACCCCGACCAGTTCACGCTGATCAACGCCAAAGATCCGGAAATCGTCGCCCGCAGTGTGAAAGAGCTGGCCTGGCACGCGTGCTTTCTCGACGCGATGGGGCTCGATGCGACGGCGCGACTGCAGATTCACGTCGGCGGCGTCTACGGCGATCACGCCGCGAGCCGTGAGAGATTCGTGCGCGAGTTCGAGAAGCTGCCGCCCGCGATTGCCCACCGCCTGACCGTCGAGAACGACGATCGTCACTACTCCCTCGAAGACTGTCTCTGGATCAGCGATCGAACCGGCATTCCGGTGCTGTTTGACGTTTTTCATCATTCGCTTCATGGCGATGGCCGCCCGGTGAGCGACTGTCTGAAGCAGGCGGCTCGTACCTGGTCGAAGAAAGCAGGTCGACTGCTGGTCGACTATTCGAGCCAGCAGCCGGAAAAACGGCCTGGAACGCACGCTGATACTCTCGACGACTCGGACTTTTCTCAGTTTCTTGCGGCAAGCAAAGGGACTGACTTCGATGTCATGCTTGAGATCAAGGACAAGGAAACCAGCGCCCGCCGCGCCCTTGCCCTCGCGCAGTCCGACCCTCGCCTGCGGAAGCCCTGTGGCAAGACCGAGCGCTGCAAGCCATCACGCTGAAATCATCACGGCGCGAAGAACACGTCGTCGTCTGTCATGCCGTCGTCGCGAGCGTTCGGGCCGGCGGCATAGTACCGGTTCTTGCCATCGATCTGTTTCATCAACAGTGCCTGTGAGGTATACGGATCAATAGCCTTGTCGGCCGTAGCGCCTTCGAGATCCTGCAGTTCCTGGATCACGATGCTCTCCCAGGCGGCCTTCTGAATGAAGACCTCACGGGCTTTCGTCAGATTCGGGATCATGATCTTCGTGAGTGGATTGGAAATCTTTTCCAGCGCGGCGTGAAACGCTATCCGATCCATGGTTTCACATTCCGCGACGACCTTACGGTAATCAATCATCGGGTCACCGAAGATGGTGTGCAGAAGCCAGCTGCCGAGAGGAGCACGCCGGTAAAGCTTCAGCACGAGTGTTTCCACGAACCTGGCTTCGAAAATCATGGCTTCCGCGAGACTGAGGCGGTACTGTTTGAACGTACCGATGAGCTGTCGCAAAGAGCCAGCTTCTGAAGGGAGAAGAGACCCTGTAGCCACCAGCTGATGAATCATGTTCGACACGATGCCGCCGCAGGCGACGCTTACCATTTTCGAGATCAGAAGGGGCGAGACTCGTTCCATGAGCAAGGTGTCGTGCACCATGGCTTTCAGAATGGGCGAGACATCTGTTGTCGGTGCTTCGCGTTTCAGCATGATCGAGAATGACGCCAGGCACCTGACGCGCTCTCGCAACAGAAGCAGGTTGTACGCATCCTGTTGCCCGGTGCTTCGGTATCCCTGTTCGAGAATGTCGGCCAGGTTTGTGGCCGCCATGGTAGCGATGGCATTCTGAAAAGCACTGATCAGTTCAGGGGTTAACGAGGCCGGCTGAGCCTGCGTTTTGCCGATGGAGGTTCGGTCGCCGAGTGTATTGATCGTCTGCGCGGCCGAGACGAATCGCAGAATGGTCGAAGACGGCTTCAATTGACCGGCGCTGGTCATCACGTCAGTCGGTGGGTTGCGCACAGGCTCGTTTTCAATCTTCAGAGCCTGGACAAAGTTGTACAATCCGACCCCCGCGATGCTCATCGAGAGCAGAAGAACCAGGGCCACGGCCAGAAGCATGCGGACCCACGGAGACAGGTTCAGAAACTTGTTCCACAACGTGTTCATTGGCTGATCTCCTTTTCGTGAGAAACCTGAGATGGCAGGCTGATTCCAACGGTCATGAGCAGGAACCACCCGGCGAGAAGATGAAACGAAAGCGGGAGAACGGCGCGCGCCAGAATCTCGCATATCGGAATCGTCGCGGACTCGTCGTCTGGAAGCTCCAGATCAGAATCTGCGTGAAAGGCGAAGGTGCCCAGCGAATGAAGTTTCGGGAGACGGTCGAAAGAGATCAGGCTATCGAACCCTTGTGCCACCGGAGACAGAAGGCTGCCGATGAGCAGGCAGACGGCAAACACCGTGAGCGCGCGGTATCCATTTGCCAGCACCTGCTGACGAATCGCCTGCCAGCCTGTTTCAGAGGCTTCGGGCAGACCGGCCATGATGGCGTCGGTCAACGGTTTCGACGCCTGTGCCGTCTGGCGAAGGTTCTGAAATCTGTTTTTCAATTCCTGTTCGTTCATGAGTTGTTTTCCTCTTCAAGTGCCATTCCAATCTTTGCTTTTACCCGAGCCAGCCTGGACATCACCGTCCCGAGTTTGATGTTCAGTTCGGCCGCGATCTCTTCATACGAGAGTTCGGCGGCGTATCGCAGGGTGACCAGTTCGCGTTCTTCCGGGCCAAGATTCTCGAGCACCGCTTTCAGCTCCTGTCGGTCTTCAGCACGAACGATCTGTTCCTCCACGCTTTCTTCCGTGGCTTGTGGAAACAGCCCCGCGACCTGCATCAGTGAACGAAGCTTTCTCATCAGCGAGCGACGCGTGTTCAGCGCCAGGTTGCGGGCTACGCGAACCAGCCATGACTTGCGGTTGAACCCTTCGTCGAGAAAGGCCGGTTCTTCGAAGGCCTTGATGAACGTTTCCTGCGTGATATCAAGAGCATCCTGGGCGTTGAGCAGTATGCCGAACGCGACGGAGTAGACCAGCCCCTGCCAGGCCTGCACCTCGCTTCGAAACCGTTCCGCCTGCTGCACGCCGTTTCACCTTTCTCGGATTTTGCGCTTCCGGAAACAATAACACCGTTCACCCGAACTTTATTCCAGCGATTTTTTCATCTTGCGACAGATGCCACTCTGAGATAGGCGCGATCAGTCGCAGCAACTGTTATCGTGGTATGATTGGGGCGAAGGTGTACAAAACCTATGGCGGAAAGGCGGCGCTGATGGAGCTCACAAAGACGCAGAAGTTTACTCTTGTCTGCCCCTTTCTGCTGCCACTCACCGTCGGGGCTTTTCTGGCACTCGCGGAGCAGGGGAAAAAGAGTCTCTGGAGCATCCCCTGCATTTTCCTGATTTTCCTGTTCACCCGATTTCTTCTGCGCGCATTCCTGATGGGTGGAAAGCTGTTCATCGTCACTCGAGATCGAGCGATGGGGATCTTCTACTATCTTCTCGCGCCTCTGCTGTACGTCTTCGTCGTGTTTCCGGTTCTCCTCTCGATCGGGCGAATCCTCGTCGCCGAACTTCTCTAGCCAACCTCGATCTGTGGCGTGTGTGCGCTTGGCCTGCGCCTTTCTGCCGAGAGCCTCTCGTGCTCCTACCACACGAGATCGCCGGCACTGGCTACTTGCACGGGCATGTAACTTGCCATTTCCGCGAATCCTGATATCTTTCTCGCCGACCCTCTGTCTTGGAAAGGAATCGATCGGATGCGAAAAAATCGTCGCAATCAGCTGGTTTGGGCGATCCTGGTCGGTATCGGAGCTGGAACAGTCGCGGTGGCTTTTCAGGAGGCTCTACACGTTGCAGAATCCCTTCGTGGTCGATTGGTTGCCATGTTGACCGCTCAGGGGAGCGGAATTGCGCTTTCAGCTGGGTTGTTCGCGGTCCTGTGCGTGCTGGTGACGGCCTGGGGGACGCGGCGATTCTGCCCAGAAGCCGCTGGCAGTGGGATTCCCCATCTCAAGGGGGTTCTGATCGGCGTGCGCACCATGCATGGGATCTGGCTGATCGTGGTGAAGTTCATCGGCGGTCTGCTGGCCATTGGTGCGGGGCTTTCGCTGGGTCGTGAAGGACCGACGGTTCAGATGGGCGGTGCTGTTGGACAGCTCTTCGCCAGTGGTTCTGCGAGTAAGACGCCGCAGAGCGGATCTCTTTTGATAGCGGTGGGTGCGGGCGCCGGACTCTCGGCGGCTTTCAACGCCCCTCTGGCGGGATTCCTGTTCGTCATGGAGGAATTGCATTTCGAGTTCGCCCCCATGCCGTACATTTCGGCCTTGGCCGCCTCCATTACCGCCGACATGATTTCGCGCATGGCAGCAGGGCAGTTGCCCGCATTCCTGGTTTTTTCCCATTCAACCCCGCCATTGAGTGCGTTGCCGGGGTTTGCGATTCTGGGGGTCTTGTCGGGATTGCTGGCGCTGCTCTTCAAGAAGAGCCTCATTGGCGGATTACGCTGGACCAATCACCTGTCACCGAAAGCCGCCTGGTTCGTTCCCGTGGCGGCAGGTATGCTTGCCTGGTTGGCGGTGCTGTATCTGCCCGAGGTGGCGGGCGGTGGGCATGAAACCTCAGAAAACATGCTCAACGGAAGTATTCTCCACCGGGGTCCGGGGTTGATCTTTCTGTTGTTGGCGGGCAAGTTTTTTCTGACGCTGATCAGCTATCTGGCCAAGGTCCCTGGGGGTATTTTCGCTCCCATGCTGGTGATCGGTGGTCTGCTGGGCCTGGGCGTAGGATATGTGCATTGTCTGATTCTGCCCGGCCTGCAGGGAGTGACTCCCGAAGTCTTTGCCGTCATCGGAATGGCCAGCTTCTTCGCGGGAGTGGTGCATGCGCCGCTGACCGGACTGGCGCTGATCATCGAGATGACTGCCAACTTCAAACTGCTCTTTCCCATGATGGTGGCTACGCTGCTGGCGTTCATCATGTCAGAGTGGTGGGGCGGAGAGCCGGTCTATGAATCCCTGCTCAACGAAGACTTGCGACGTTCGGGCCCGCCGCCCGTGCTCTTTCAGGAACCCTTAAGCATGCATGTTCAGGTCGAGGAAGAGTCCGAAATGGTTGACCGGCGAATCAATCAGATCGGCTTTCCCGAAGGGGTTCTGATCGTCAGCGTGAATCGCCGCGGACAGAAGTTCGTCCCTTCAGGCCTGACCGAACTCAAAGAGGGTGATGCTCTTGAACTGATGATTTCAGGGGAAGTCTCCACGTGCACCCAGGAGATCCGCGATTTGGCACATGCCCGGCTGAAGCCGGCCGGAAAGGCGACTTCCTGAAATCGGGTGGCGTGTAGGGCGTTAGCGGTTGGCGCGTTGGTAGAGGTCGGTGAGGATGTCGCGGATCTGGTCGAGGGCCGACTCGAGGTCTTCGGCGATCTCGGCGGCTCAAGCGGTGCCCGCAGTATGATATGCTCAAGTGAGCATGGGTGTGTACTTTGAGACTGGAGGTGTTTCGTGGCTCGACGCATTATTGTAAATCCCGATGTACTTGTTGGTAAGCCTATCTTGGAGGGCACTCGGATTTCTGTCGAGTTCGTGATCAGTTTGCTGGCAGACGGTTGGACACAGGAAGACATTGTCAGAAACCATCCGCACCTGAAACCGGAAGATATCATCTCGTGTCTCAAGTATGCCGCTGAAATGCTGCAAGCAGAAAAAGTGTACCCGTTGCCGACAACCAAGGTCGCGTGAAACGTTTCCTCGCCCCACACATCAGCGGTTGGCGCGTTTATCGAGGTCGGTGAGGATGTCGCGGATCTGGTCGAGGGCCGATTCGAGGTCTTCGGCGATCTCGGCGGCGAGGATGTGCGGCTCGGGCAGAGAGGCCGAGTCTTCGAGGCTCTCGTCGCG
>Ga0116177_10003294_pt1 | contig 11848 bp, 9 predicted proteins | sample AD_STIC10_MetaG_FD_89750 | JGI IMG/M metagenome (GOLD analysis project Ga0116177, IMG submission 89750) | Active sludge microbial communities of municipal wastewater-treating anaerobic digesters from USA - AD_STIC10_MetaG | ecosystem: Engineered > Bioreactor > Anaerobic > Digestate | place: USA...
GCACCGGCGCCTCCCCGGCGGTGTAGCGGATCAGCCAGGCGTTCAGCGCCTCGATCTCCGCGGGCGTCAGCCGGCCCAGCCCGGCGGCGCCGAATTCCTCCGGGCTCATGAGCTCGCGCACGTCGGGCGCCGTGGCGGCGTGGCCGGCGCTGGCACCGAGCAGGGCGGTGGCGAGCAGCAGGGAACTCAAAAGGGTGCGCCGGGGTGCGTGCATTGGTGACTGTTCCTGTTCAGTGAAGGAGAGATACGGGCTCAGGCCGGGTCCTCGGCCGCCCCGGCGAGGCCCAGCTCGCGCAGGTAGTCGAGGAGTTCGCCGAGCTCGTCGCGGTAATGCCGCCAGCGGCCCGAGGAGCGCTGGTACAGCGGCTGGCGCACCTGCCACAGGCTCGCGGTGCGCACCGTGCTGTCGCGCTCGTGAAAGCGCAGCGCCGCGTCGCTCCAGTCCAGGCCGCAGAACCCGAGCAGGCGCGCGGTCTGTGGTCGCTGGTCGGCCACGAAGCGGTCGTAGTTCAGCTCCAGGATGTCCTCCCCGAACAGCGTGCCCCAGTGCGCCATCAGCCGCTGCAGCTGGGCGTTGTAGTGCACGATGTGGCGCAGGTCGTTGGCGTAGTCGAAGCGCGCATCGAGGTTCTGGGCCCAGAGCGACAGCGCGTTGTCGAGCACGTTGCGGCTGGCGTACACGATGCGCGCGCGCGGAAACAGCGCCTTGATCAACCCGAGATAGAGGAAGTTGTCGGGGCGTTTGTCGGTCACGCGCGCGGCCCCGGGGAAGGACTCGCGCAGGTAGTCGAGGTAGCCGCTGCCAATCGCCTGGAGCACCGCGGGCGCGATCGATGCGAGCGCCGCGGGGTAGGGCACGATGTCGGCTGCGACACGGCGCGGGAAGTACACCAGCTCACCACCCGTGGTGATCGAGGGGTGCGAGCCGAGCACCTGCTCGATCAGCGTGGTGCCGGAGCGGAACATCCCGCAGATGAACACCGGGCTCGCGTCGGCTACCGGCGCCACGCGCTCGAACCATCCGCGCGAGCACTGCGCGATGATCGCGTCGATGAGGCGCTCCTGCGCGGCAGGGTCGTAGGGAGGCACGCGTGAGCGGCTCAGCGCGTTCGCGGCGTCGAAATGCCGGAAGGCGCGCGCGTACTCGGCGCAGTCGTCGTAGGCCTTGCCGAGCCCGTAGTGCAGGCTCTCGCGCGCGCCCGCCGACAGCCGCGGCGAATCGAGCTCGGCCAGCATGCGCAGGATCAGGGGGTCGTCGGCGCGCTCGAAGCTGCGCAGCTGCGCCACGCGCGCGAAGACCTGCTCGAAGCCCGGGTCGAGCGCGATGACGCGCTCGTAGAGTGCGAGTGCCGTGGCGCGCTCGCCGCGTTCCTCGACCAGCGCGGCCAGGTTGAAGAGCGCGGGCACGTAGTCGGGCTTGCACCCGGTCGCGCGCCGCAGCAGGGCCTCGGCCTGCGCGGTCTCGTGCAGCGCGCTGTGCAGGCTGGCCATGCACACCAGCGTTTCCTCGGGCTGATCGATACCGAGCTCCAGCGCGCGCGCATACTCGGCCAGCGCCGCGCGCGGCGCGTTGACCTCGGTGAGCACCTTGGCGAACAGGTAACGGAACAGCGGCACGCGCGGGTGCATGGCGATCAGTCGCTCGTAGGCGGCGCGCGCGAGACCGCTTGCGTCGGTGCGCAGCGCCAGCTCGGCCAGCTTCGTGAGGTAGCGCGGCTCGGCGGGCCAGGCGCGGCTGAGCGCCTGCAGCGCGTCGAGCGCGCCGTGCAGCTCGCCGCGCTGCACCAGCGCCCAGGTGAGCAGCTCCAGCGCTTCGCGGTCCCCGGGCTCCTGCGCGAGCAGTTCGCGGCACGCCGCTTCGGCTGCCGCCGGCTGGTTCAGGCCCTGGAATCGCCGAGCCGTCTCGAGTTGTAGGGTGCGTGCGCTCATGCTCAGAATTCCTGGGTCAGCCTGGCGTACCAGTAACGCCCGCGCAGATCGTGCGTGCGGCCATCGACGTTGTCGTTGAAGGCCGAGGCGGAGAAAGGCGCCGCGCGATCCAGCACGTTGTCGATGCCGAGGGCCACGCGCAGCCCCTCGAGCAGCCCGAAGCGGCGCACCAGCTGCACGTCGTGCACCAGCCAGTCGTCGATCTCGCGCCGGCGCATGGAGTTGGGTACCTGTTCCTTCAGCGCGCTCGCATAGTACAGGCGGTAGCTCGCCTCCCAGTGCGCGCGGCTCCATTGCAGCCCGAGGCGCGACTTCCATTGCGGAATGGCGCCCATGCCGCCCGATGCCTCGTCGGCGAACTGGCCCGTGATGTCCTCGCTAGGCGCCGAGGGGTCGAGCTGGTCGAGGTATTCGTGGATGTACGAGGTTTCCAGCGACAGCGTCAGCCGGCCGACGGGCAGCGCCGGCAGGCGGTAGCGCAGGTCGAGGTCCGCCCCGGAGACCTGGCGCTCGCCGACGTTGATGTTGGTGGCGTTGACGCGCTGCAGGTTGCCCTCGGCATCGCGCAGCACGCGTTCGGCGAAGGCGCCGCTGCGCGCGTTCAGGTCGAGGATGTACTGCGCGCTGGCGTCGACCACGTCGCGCTGCTCGATGCGAAAGGCATCCAGCGCCACCATCAGGCCGGGCGCGCGGGCGGGCGTCCAGACAAGGCCGGCGCTCAGGCTGTTCGACTGCTCGGCCTCGAGTCCGGCGTTGCCGCCGATCACCGTGAGGTACTGCGTGCGCGTGGGGTCGCCGGGCAGCGCGCAGCCGGGCAGCGTGCCGACGTTCGCGGCCACCGCGCAGGGATCGGTGAGGAAAGCCTGCGTGTGGCGGCCGGTCTCATAGAGATCGAGCAGCGAGGGTGCGCGGAATCCCTGCGACCAGGTGCCGCGCAGCAGGACGCTCGGCACCGGCCGCAGGCGCAGGCCGAGCTTGCCGTTGGCGGTGTGGCCGAAATCGCTGTAGTGCGAGTAGCGCCCCGCCAGGTCCAGGTCCACGCGGTGAGCGTCCTCGCCGTCGGCCCACAGCGGCACCAGCACCTCGCCCCAGCCCTCTGCGACCGAGCGATTGCCCGAGGCCGCGCTCATGTCGCTGCCGCCCAGCGCATGCGCCGGGTTGCCCGGTTCGGCGCGCGAGGAGGTGGATTCGTGGCGCCAGCTGGCCCCGGCGGCGAGCATGAGCTCGCCGGCCGCGCGGCTCGCGAGCGGTCCGGAGACGTTGGCCTCCAGCCCGTAGAGCCTGGACTGGCCGCTGACCTGCGTCGCGGCGCGCAGGTAGTCCAGCTGCCGCGCATCGACCGAGCCGGGCGGACCGAACAGGTTCACCGGCACGCAGCCGGCGTCGGCGCGACAGTCCGCGGCCGGTCCGATGCCGCGCTGCAGCCGGTCGCCGTCGATCAGGCGCCCGAGGATCTCCTCGCTCTCGGTGCGGCTCCAGTGCCAGCTCGCGTCCCATTCCCAGTTGCCGCCCCCCAGCCCCTCCAGCCCCAGCACGGTGCGCGCGGTCTGCGAGCGATTCAGCTGCTCGCGCGCGCCGAGCTCGACGAAGCGCCGGCGCAGGTCCGTGATGTCCGTGCCGAAGGGGTTGTACGCGTTCGTCGCGGACACCGTCAGCGGCAGGCTCTCGAAGGCCGTGAATACCGGCGTGGGGGCCAGCGTGGCCTCGGACTCGTTGTCCGCGAAGCCCAGTTGCGCGATCGCCGCGGTGTGCTCGTTCAGGTCCAGCTGCGCGCTCGCGTAGACATTGCTGCGCTCGGAGGGCACCAGCGCCGAGGTGTACTCGCGAAAGTCGTAGAGATCCTCGTCGGAGGCGGCGCGGAAGTCCTCGGGGCGCGTGCCGGCGGCCGTGCCGTCCAGCGTCAGCGTGTTGCCGCCGACATCGAATCGCGCCGCCGGCGTGGCGCTGGAGCGCAGGTCCGCGCCGCCGCGGGGGCGGCCGTCGGCATCGCGCGACACCGCCCGGTCACGGCTCCACAACGGGTCCTGCTCGAAGACCGTGGCCGCGAACAGCAGCGAGCCGCGCGATCCGTTGTCGCCCGCGAGCAGGCTGGTGCTGCGCGTGGCGCGGTCGCCGCGCTGCGTGCTGCCGTACTGCGTGCCGAGTTGCACGCCGTCATAGCCGCTCTTCATGATGATGTTGACCACGCCCGCGATGGCATCCGAGCCGTACACGGCCGAGGCACCTTCCTTCAATATCTCGATGCGCTCCACCGCGGCGGGGGCCAGCGTGTTCAGATCGAAAGCGTCCCCGGCCAGGCCGCCGGCGCTGGAGCGCCGGCCATTGACCAGCACCAGCGTGTTGCCCGCCGGCAGTCCGCGCAGCGTCACGGTCGCGGTGCCGTCGCCGCCGTTGCTGACCGCGGTGCTGGTCTGGTTGCCGATCACCGCGGGCATGAAGCGCAGCAGGTCGCCGAGGCTCTGCGCGCCGCTCGCCTCGATCTCCGGGGCGCTGAGCACGTGCACGGGCCCCGAGCCCAGGTAGTTGGCCTGGTTGATGTGCGAACCGGTGCGCAGCTGCCCGCGCACGATGATCTGTTCGATCACGCGGGCGTCAACGTAACGCTCCGCCCCCGTGCCGGGTTGCGCAGCCGCGGGAGCTGGCGCGCAATCAGCGGCGCTGTTGCAGGGCGGTCCGATCGAGACCACGTTGTCGCCGAGGTAGGCCGGTACCAGGCCGCTGCCCTCGAGCAGCCGTTCCAGCGCCAGGCGCGGGCTGAGCGTGCCGGTGATCGCGACGGTGGGGTTGTTCGGCACGTTGGCGGTTGCGAACACCAGCGACAGCTGCGCCTGGCGGGCCAGTTCGATCAGCGCCGCGGGCAGGGTGCTCGCCGGGACGGCGAACTGTACGCGGGCCTCGGTGTCGGCGAGGACGGCCGTGGCCAGGGAAATGCCCAGCAACAGGCCCAGCGTGCGCCATCGCGGGCCGTGTCGTGCAGGCTGGTGATGAGATCCGTTCCCCGGCATCTGTTTCCGTCGCCAACGCGATATCCTCCCGGGATGGGGGCGCCGCTCGTGGCCGAACGATAACAAAACAGGCCGGGGAAGGCGCGTCGAATTGCGCGGTTCAGTCCGCGCGGCGGGCGATCAGCAGCGGGCCCTGTTCGGGACCTGTCACGGCGAGGTCCAGGCTCTTTTCCAGCGCCGCGAGGGTGAGCCGGGGCTCGGCGGTACTGAATACGCCGGAGACGCGGATCGTTCCGGCCGCGGGATCGGCGATGCGCAGGGCGGGCTCCATGTAGCGCTGCAACTCGCCGATCACCTCGGCGAGCGGGACGTCCTCGAACACGAGCCGGCGCTGCTGCCAGGCGAGCGCCTTGCCCGGGTCGACCCGGCTGATCTCGGCGAGGTTGTCCTGGCGGTCGTAGCGCACGGCATCGCCGACGCCGAGCTCGCGCGAGGCACCGGCGCCGACGCGCGTCGCGAAGCGCACGCGCCCGTGCGCGACCACCACGGACATGCCCCCGCTGTCGCAGCTGGCGCCGAAGGCGGTCCCCAGCACCGTGACCGAGGCCTCGCCGCATACTGCGCTGAAGGGCCGCGTGGCATCGGGCGCCACGCTGAAGAAGACCTCGCCGTGAGCCATGGTCACGGTGCGCGACTCCTCGCGCAGCGCCACGCTGAGCGCGGTGTCGGTGTTCAGCGTGATCTCGCTGCCGTCCTCGAGCCGCAGCTGCTGGAATCCGCCCACCGGGGTGCGCAGTTCCAGCGCCGGCGTCTCGGCGCCCCGCGGCAGGACCAGCAGCGCGGCCACGGCGGCCGCGGCGGCCGCAGCGCCAAAGCCGAGCGGCAGCTGCCAGCGCCACGCGCGCGCGGTGCGGGGGATCTCGATCGGCAGCGCGCGCAGCACGCCGAGATCCGACCACAGCTCCAGCATGCGGTCGAAGGCAGCCGCGTTGCCGGCGTCCTGGCTCAGCCAGCAGGCGAACTGCGCGCGGTCCCCGGCGCTGACGTCGTTCGCGCGCAGGCGCGCAATCCAGGCGGCAGCCTGGTCGAGCGCTCGGTGCTGTTCTGGCGTCGTGCGGGTCACCGCGTTTTCCACTCCGAATCCTGCCGGACAATCGCGGGCGAACGCGCCCTGCGCGTGCGCCCATAGCCTGAGACGAACGAAAGCCGCAATACCTCCGCCGTTCGAGCGGAGAATTTGCATATTTGCAGGAGCGAAAATACGGCGGGACGACCGGCGTCGTGCCAGGCGTTCAGGGGATCAGGTGTTCCCGGCAGTGCTTGAGCGCTTCGAGGATGTATTTTTCCACACTGCTGACCGACACCCCCATGTCCCGGGCGATCTCGGCGTAGGACAGGCCGCGCACGCGGTGCAGCATCAGCGCCTGGCGGCAGCGCAGCGGCAGATCCTCGATGGCGCGGTAGATCAGCCCGAGTTGCTGGCGCGCGGCCACCAGCTCTTCCGGCGTGCCCGGATCCTGCTGCGCGGTGTCGTCCTGCAGCCGAGCGCCCTCTTCCTCCAGGTAGCGCGCGTGCAGCTTGCGCCGGCGCAGCTGGTCGATGGCCATGTTCGAGGCGACCTGGAACAGATAGGCGCGGGCGTTGTCGAGGTCGTCGGCATGCTCGAGCCGGTGCAGGCGCATGAAGGCGTCCTGGGCGATTTCCTGGGCATCGTCGATGCTGCCCAGCTTGCGGCTCAGGAAGCGCACCAATGCGCTGCGCTGACTGCTGATCAGCGCGTCCAGCAGCTCGCCGGGGCGTTTGGCCATGATGTCCCTGGTGTCGATGATCCTGCTCTCCTCCGGGCTGTCCGGTCGCGGGCATCGCTCGAGGGGGGCGAGGCCGCGAACTCCTGACTGCCGGGACGGTGGCGCCTCTGTCGGGCGTTTACATGGTCCGTGGGTAGCGGGTGACCGGTTCTGCGCCGGTCTGACTGGAGGTTAGCACAGCAGTTCCCCCCTTCCGGGCGGACTTATGCCGCAAAAGAGGCCCATATCCCCCGAAGGGGGTAGGCCGACCGATCGCCCTCAGCGGATCAGGTGACAGGCGGCCAGTCGCCCCTCGGCAACGGGGCGCAACTGCGGCGCCTCGCCGTGGCAGCGCCCGGTGGCGAGCGGGCAGCGCGTCGCGAAGCCGCAGCCCGGTGCGGCGTCGAGCGGCGAGGGTGGCTCGCCGCTGGCCGGCACGTGCGCGCGGGCCCGAGCGGCACGCGGATCGGGCTCCGGGTTCGCGGCCACCAGCAGTTGCGTGTAGGGGTGCAGCGGCGCCGACCAGAGCGCCTCCGCGGGGCCTTCCTCGACCAGCCTGCCGAGGTACATCACCGCGATGCGCTGCGACAGGTGGCGCACCATCGCGAGGTCGTGCGCGATGAACAGCAGCGTGAGCCCCAGGCTCGCGCGCAGTTCCTCCAGCAGGTTCACGATCTGCGCCTGCACCGAGACGTCGAGCGCCGAGATCGGCTCGTCGCAGACCACGAATTCCGGACCCGGGATCAGCGCGCGCGCGATGCCGATGCGCTGGCGCTGGCCACCGGAGAATTCGTGGGGGTAGCGGCCCATGTGGCCGGCGGCGAGCCCGACGCGCTCCAGCCAGTGCGCCGCGAGCTCGCGGTGCTCGCGCCGCGCGCCGCCGTCCTGCAGGCGCAGCGGTTCGCACAGGATTTCGCCCACCGTCATGCGCGGGTTCAGCGAGGCGTAGGGATCCTGGAAGATCATCTGGATCGCGCGTGCCTGGCGGCGGAAATCGGCGGGGCGATGGCGCCGCGGCAGCGGCCGCCCGGCGTAGAGTATCTCGCCGGCGCTGGGCGCGAGCAGCCCCACCAGCGTCTTGCCCAGCGTGGACTTGCCCGAGCCGCTCTCCCCGACCAGCCCGGTGACGGTGTCGCGCGCGATCGTGAGCGAGACGCCGTCGACCGCGCGCACGGTCTGGCCGCGCGCGGTGCGGAAATGCGTGTGCAGCGCGCGGATCTCGAGCAGCGGCGTCATCCTGCGCCCCCGTCCGCTGCCGCGCGGTCGTGCAGCCAGCAGCGCGCGCCGTGACCGGCAGCGAGCGCGAACCCGGGCGGCTCGAGCCGGGCGCAGATCCGCATCGCGCGCGGGCAGCGCGCGGCGTAGGCGCAGCCCGCCGGGGGCGCGCGCAGGTCGGGCGGGCTGCCCGCGATCGGTTGCAGCGGCTGCCCCCGCGCGCGCGCCGCGCCGGGCAGCGCCTGCAGCAGCCCGGCGGTGTAGGGGTGGGCGTGACGGTAGAAGATCTCGTCCACGGGGCCGTGCTCCACGACCTGCCCGGCATACATCACGGCGACGTCGTCGGCCATGCGCGCGACCACGCCGAGATCGTGCGTGACCAGCACGATGGCCATGCCGTCCTCGCGCTGGATCTCCCGCATCAGGCCGAGCACCTGGTCCTGCACCGTGACGTCCAGCGCCGTGGTCGGCTCGTCGGCGATCAGCAGCGCGGGCCTGCAGGCGAGCGCGATCGCGATCATCACGCGCTGCAGCATGCCGCCCGAGAACTCGAAGGGGTACTGGCGCGCGCGCTCGCGCGCCGCCGGGATGCGCGTGCGCTCGAGCAGCTCCACGGCGCGCGCGAGCGCCGCGCGGCGGCTCATGCCGCGGTGCGCCACCAGCGCTTCGGCGATCTGATCGCCCACGCGCATCAGCGGGTTCAGCGCGCTCATCGGGTCCTGGAAGATCATGCCGACCGTCGCACCGCGCAGCCGATCGAGCTCGCGCGCCGGCAGCCCGAGCAGTTCGCGCCCGAGCAGGCGGGCCGAGCCGCCCGTGATGCGCCCGGGCGGTGAGTCGATCAGCCCCATCACGGCCTGCAGCGTCACCGACTTGCCGCAGCCGGACTCGCCCACCACGGCGAGCGTGCGCCCCGCGGCGACCGCGTAGCTCGCGCCGCGCACCGCGCGCACCGTGCCCGCGCGCGTGGCGAACTCCACCTCCAGTCCGTCCACCGCCAGCACCGGCACCGCCGCCGCGCTCATGGCGCCTCCGCGCGCGTGTCGAGTGCGTCGCGCAGCCCGTCGCCGAGCAGGTTGAAGGCCAGCACCGTGATGCTGATGAACGCGGCCGGCACCGCCAGCTCGTGCGGATGCGCCAGCATGCTGCGGATGCCGTCGTTGCACAGCGAGCCCCAGGACGGTGTCGGCGGCGCGACGCCGAGCCCGATGAACGACAGGAAGGCCTCGGTGAAGATCGCGCCCGGGATCGCGAAGGACAGCGCCACCAGCAGCACTCCCAGCACGTTCGGCACCATGTGGCGCAGGACCAGGTAGGGCGTGCCGGCGCCCATCAGGCGCGCCGCCTGCACGTAGGGCTCGTCGCGGATCGCCATCACCTGCCCGCGCACCAGCCGCGCCGAGGCGGGCCACCCGAGCAGCACCATCGCCAGCAGCATCGGCATCACGCCGCTCTCGCCGGGGCGGATGCCGAAGGCCACCTTGAACAGGATCATGAACAGCAGGAAGGGCAGCGCGACCACGAAATCCGCCAGCCGCATCATCGCGTTGTCGATGCGCCCGCCGAGGTAGCCCGCCAGCCCGCCGTAGAGCAGGCCGGCCAGCACGAACAGCAGTGGCGCCGCGATGCCGATGAACAGCGAGGTGCGGGCGCCATGGATGATGCGCGCGAGGAGGTCGCGCCCGAGGTAATCGGTGCCGAGCGGGTGCGCGGGCAACCGCAGCTCGCTGCCGATGCGCTCGTGCCCGGCGCTGGTCGCCAGCAGCCCGCGCCGCAGCGCCGCCGACCACGTGATCGCCTGCCGCGGTTCGACGCGCAGCGTGATCGCCGCGCCGGCCTCGAGCCCCGCGCGCAGCGGTACCACCGAGTAATGGTAGTTGCGCGCTTCCAGCCCGAGCCGGTCCTCGAAGGCCGGTACGACGACTTCGCCGAGCGGCACGCCGAGGTCCTCGCGGTCGCGCGGCGCGAGCTCGTGGCGATATACCGCGTAGGCATCGGCCCCCGCGACAGGGTGCCAGGACAGGCGCACCGCCGCGGTGTGCGGCGTGCCGCACACCGTGAGGCCGGCCGGCGTCCCGGGTGTGCACGGCACCGCCACCGCTCCCGGGTCCGCGACCAGCAGTGCGGCGCGTCCCGGGCCCGGCGGCCGCGAGGCCTCGTCGAGACGCTGCAGCGCGGGGTCAACGCGCCACAGCCACGGCCCGGCCAGCGCGCCGATGATCAGCGTGGCGATCACGGCGAGCGAGAGCATCGCGCGGCGGTCGGCGCGCAGCCGCGCCCAGACGTGCTCGCGGTACGACGGCGATGGCGTCGCGGCGAGGGGTTGCGCCACGCCGGCGGCGAGCGGCAGGAAATCCCCCGGCAGCGGGACGTGACTGCTCATCGCGCGCGGCCCCCGCGCCGGGTCGGGTGCATCAGCGCGCCTGCGCCAGGCGGATGCGCGGGTCCACCAGCCCGTAGGCGATGTCCACGAGGATCACCATGAACACCAGGAAGGCGCCGTAGAACACCGTGGTGCCCATGATCACGGTGTAGTCGAGCTGCTGCACGGCCTGCACGAAGTAGCGCCCCAGGCCGGGGATCGCGAACACCAGTTCCACGACGAAACCGCCGGTGGCGATGGTCGCTATCGCGGGGCCCAGCACCGTGATCACCGGCAGGATGGCGTTCGGCAGCTGGTGGCGCAGCAAGATGCGCGCCGGCGAGAGGCCCTTGGCACGCGCGGTGCGCACGTAGGCGGCGCCGCGCACCTCGAGCATCGAGGTCCGCATCAGCCGCGTCAGGAAGGCCATGGTGCCGAGGCCCAGCACCAGCGCGGGCACCAGCATGTGCGCGGGTCCGCCCCAGCCGGCCACCGGCAGCAGCGACACGCCGGCCCAGGCGTTCAGGCGCAGCACCCCGAGCTGCGCCAGCGCGGCGAGCACGAAACCCGGCACCGAGATGCACAGCACCACCAGGAACATCACGAGCGCATCGGGCCAGCGCCCCGCGGTGCGTGCCGTGATCACGCCCCAGAACACCCCGCCCAGCGCGGCGAAGCCGATGGCCAGCACGCCCAGCAGCGCCGAGACCGGGAAGTGCTCGCGGATGATGTCGTTGACCTCGCGGTTCTGCTGCGTGAACGAGACGCCGAAATCGCCGCGCGCCATGTTGCCGAGGTAGCGCAGGTACTGCAGCGCCAGCGGCTGGTCGAGGCCGTAGCGCGCCTCGAGGTTGCGGCGGATCTCGGGCGCCACGGCGCGCGCATCGAGCAGCGGATCGCCGGGCACGGCGTGCATGCCGGCGAAGGTCGCGGTCGCGATGAACCAGACGGTGAGCAGCCCGTAGCCGAGGCGGCCGAGGATGAAGCGCAGCATCGGCCATTGATAGCGGCATTGCCCGCGGCTGTAAAGCAAGGCGCGGGGCGGCGATAATCGCCGCGCCAGTCCGGCAGCCGGTTGCGGGGTGTTCCCATGAAGCATCTGATCATCGTGCGTCACGCCAAGTCGAGCTGGGCCGATCCGGGCCAGCGCGATTTCGACCGTCCGCTGAACGGACGCGGCGAGCGCAATGCCCCCGAGATGGCCGGGCGCCTGAAGGCGCGCGGGCTGCGCCCGCAGCTGATCGTCGCGAGCGGGGCGCGCCGCGCGCACGCCACCGCTAAGCTGATGGCCGAGGTCTTCGGTTATGCGAAGGCGGACGTCGAAATCGTCGACGCGCTGTACGAGGCCAGCCCGCGCGTGTGGCTGGAGCAGATCGGCGCGCTGCCCGCTGGCCTCGACACGGTGATGATGGTCGGGCACAACCCCGAAATCACTGCGCTGGTCGCGCAACTGTGTCCAGAAGCGCGTATCGACAACGTGCCCACCTGCGGCGTGCTGTGCCTGGACTACGAGGCCGGCGACTGGGCCGGCATCGCCCGCGCAAAGCCCGTGAGCTGGGATTTCGATTACCCGAAGAAGCCCTGAGCTCTGCTACCATCAGCGCCCCAGC
>Ga0116177_10003299_pt1 | contig 11844 bp, 8 predicted proteins | sample AD_STIC10_MetaG_FD_89750 | JGI IMG/M metagenome (GOLD analysis project Ga0116177, IMG submission 89750) | Active sludge microbial communities of municipal wastewater-treating anaerobic digesters from USA - AD_STIC10_MetaG | ecosystem: Engineered > Bioreactor > Anaerobic > Digestate | place: USA...
GTTTTTCTCTTTTATGTCTAAGTCGTTTAAAAAACTGATTGCAACAGATGCTTCTGAAGAAATGCTTAAAATTTCCATTGAAAGAGCAAAAAATTATAATAATGTTGAAGTTATACCTTATGAAGATTTTTTTAATAAAGACATTCACGTTGACGTGGTTTATACTTTTTGGGTTTTAGCTCATTGTAGCGATACGCAAATAAAAATCATTTTTAAGAAATTATACAAAATATTAAATAATAAAGGCAATTTATACATTTTTGAGCAAATTAGTAAAAATGGACGGTATCTGTCAGATGTTCATTATCAACGCTCTATAGACGATTATATTCAGTTAGCCAAGGAGTTTGGCTTTGTTTTTGAAAAAACTAAAAATTTAATTCGCTATCCTTCTTATGCACGAAGCATTTGGAAAAAACTGCCTTCATGGTGTCGGTTCTTAATGCCGGTTCTTTATTATGTTGAAAAGAAAACGGTGAACAGAAAACCCGAGTTCATAGATTATCACACAAGCCTTATCTTATTTAGAAAGGAATAAAACAATTTGGTCGAAAATAAAATAATATGTAGGTTTGTAAACAATATTTTTAAACAATGCCACTGGTTTCTCATATTATCTGTACTTATAATAGAGCTGAATACTTGCCAAAGGCTCTTGAAGCACTTGCTCATCAAAATTATCCCGATTACAATGATTTTGAAGTTGTCATAATAAACAATAACTCAACCGATAACACACAGGAGATTGTAGATTCTTTTATAAAGCAATACCCTGATGTTAAAGTAGTTTATGCTCACGAAGAAAAACAAGGTCTGTCCAACGCCAGAAACAAAGCCATTGAAGTTTCAAACGCAGAATGGTTAGCTTTTTTGGATGATGACGCCTATGTCGATGCTGATTATACATTGAATCTTGTAACTTTCATAAAATCAAACCCCACCATCAAAGCAATAGGAGGTCCCATCTTACTCGATTTTGAAAGCCCTAAACCAGTATGGTACACTCATTATTTGGGCTCGTTATTTGGCTATTTTAAACCCTATTCAACCAGTCGTTATTTTTCTAAAAACTTTTACCCACGAGGTTCTAACATGGTTTTTCATAAAACGTTATTTGAAAAATACGGAATTTTTAATCCCAATTTAGGTCGGATTGGACGCAACATGATGGGAAGCGAAGAAAAAGACATGTTTCAGCGTATTTATAATGGAAACGAATTGGTTTATTATCTTCATACAGCTGTCATATATCATTTAGTACCCGATTTCAGAACAGAAATTAATTTTGTAAAAAAGCAATCCATTGGCGTTGGTCTAAGTGAGCATGTTAGAATTATGCAAAGCCATTCTGGAGTTTTTTCGAAAATTATTTCAGAACTTATAAAATGGTCGGTTAGTTTTATTTTACTCGCTTTTTACACCTTACAACTTAAGCCCGCAAAAGGTATTATGCTTATTCGTTTTAGATATTGGGTTTTAAAAGGCTTAACAACAACAATCGAATTACAATGAAATATTTTTATTTATTAGGAGCACTGCTAATATTTGCCGGTTCTTTTGCTCAAAAAAATTGGCATTTAAAAGATATAAAAGAGGATGGAGTTGTTGGAATCAGCCTCGATAAAGCGTATAAACTATTAAAGGATAACCATCGCAAATCAACACCGGTTATTGTTGCTATTCTCGACAGTGGAGTCGATACAACACACGAAGATTTAAAGCCTTTTTTATGGGTAAATCCCGACGAAATACCAAACAATGGCATTGATGACGATCATAACGGTTATGTGGACGATATTCATGGCTGGAATTTTCTTGGAAATGCTAAAGGCGAAAATATTGACGGCGAAACCTTAGAAAAAACAAGGCTTTATGGCAAACTTTTATCTGTTTTTAAAGATAAAGACACTAATCACTTAACAATTGAAGAAAAAAAAGATTGGGAACTATTTAAAAAAGTGAAAACTGATTACGAAAACGACCTTAGCGAAAAGAAAAGAGAATATGAAATGATGCAAAAGGTTTATGATAGAACTATAAGAGTGACAGCGTCGCTTAAATCATACCTGAAAAAAGATAGTATTACCGTTAAAGACATTACCGAGCTTAAACAATCACCCATTGACAGTATTAAAAATTTAGCCCGGATGTACGAACGTATTTCAAAAAATAATTTTAATGCTGAAAATCTTTTATCCAACATAAAAAATATAAAAAAAGACTTAGACACAGAACTGAATCCCGAATGTAAGGTTAGAGAACTGGTTGGCGACAATCCCTACGATATGAACGATAGCATTTATGGAAACAACGATGTTATGGGACCATCGTGCGGACACGGCACTTTTGTGTCGGGAATTATCGCCGCCGATCGCACAAATGCTAACGATGCCTATGGTATTGCCGATAATGTAAAAATAATGGTATTGCGCATAGTCCCCGGTGGCGACGAACGCGATAAAGATGTTGCAAATGCCATTAAATATGCAGTAAACAAAGGCGCACGAATTTTAAATATGAGTTTCGGAAAAACCTATTCGCCCGAAAAATATATGGTAGATAAAGCACTGGAACTTGCAGCCAAAAAAGAAGTACTGTGTATTCATGCTGCCGGCAACAATGGCGAAAATAATGATATTGTGCTCCACTTTCCAACACCCAATACCGAAGTAGGTCAAATTATAACACCCTATTGGTTAGACATTGGTGCTTCGAGCAGCAAACCCGACGAAAATTTACCCGCTTTTTTTAGCAATTACGGACAGAAATCGGTTGATTTATTCGCTCCGGGAGTTAAAATATTTTCTGTAAGCCCCCATCATCGCTTCCAAACATCGAATGGAACAAGTGCATCCTGCCCCGTTGTTTCGGGTGTAGCGGCGCTTATAATGTCTTATTTCCCCGAATTAACCACCGCTGAGGTAAAAGAAATACTTTTGAAATCGGTAATTAAATACAAACATCAGGTTATTATTCCAACTAAACTTGAACCCAAAGGAAAAACAAGCTTTAAAAAACTATCGAAAACGGGAGGAATCGTTAATGCCGAAAAAGCTGTGAAATTAGCACTAACATATTCAAAAAAGAAGAAATAATGCTTTACTACACTCCTGTACATATCACTCCGCCTCCGGTAACCATTTCGCATCATGATTCTGTATTCCTTATTGGATCTTGTTTTACAACCCATATTGCCGAAAAATTAAAAGGGAATCTATTTAATGTAATGGCGAATCCGTTTGGAGTGTTATATAACCCCTCTTCTATTGAGCAATCGATAGCCATTATCAAAAATAAAAGAACCATACATGCCAGCGATTTCTTTGTAGAAGATGGAATTTATAAATCGTTCCTTTTCCACAGTAAACTTGCCGATACTCATTTAGATTCGTTGATTGTAAATACAAATCAAACCATTTCTGAAACCCATGTTTTTTTTAAAAAATCTAACTGGTTCTTTATAACATTAGGAACGGCTTATGTTTATGAGTTAAAAGACAGCGGTGAAACAGTAGCAAACTGCCATAAACAAAACCCTAATATATTTAATCACAGATTATTAAGTGTTGAAGAAGTTACAAATAAATTGAAAAACAGTTATCATCAAATACTTGAATTATCTCCCGAAGCAAATATTGTATTTACGGTAAGTCCGGTAAGGCATTTGAAGCTCGGCGCACATCTAAATCAGGTTAGCAAATCAACTTTATTAATAGCCATTCATTCTATCATTAATGAGTGCAAAAGGGCGTTATATTTCCCCTCGTATGAGATTTTTATGGACGAGCTTCGCGATTACCGCTACTATGCAAGTGATATGTTGCATCCATCGGATATTGGAATAGAACACGTTTGGAATCGTTTTTCTCAACTGTTTTTCGATAAACAAACACAAGAATTAAACAACCAAATTACAGAAATAAAAACAGCACTTCGGCATCGCCCACTTTTCCCGGAATCGGAATCGTTTTCTGTATTTAAAAAACAATTAGAACAAAAAATTAATCGTTTAAAAGAAAAAGCTCCTTTTCTAAACATCGAAAATATATAAACGGAACTAAGGTTATCGTTTTTTTCATTGCTTCCTTCATCTTTTTAAGCTAACTTTGAACTGAAATTTATAAACCCATGATTGACGACATAACACGGCAACGAATTTTAGACACAGCACAAATAGTAGAAGTAGTTGGCGAATTTGTGCAACTAAAAAAAAGAGGTGCAAATTATGTCGGGTTATGTCCGTTTCATAACGAAAAAACCCCATCCTTTTCCGTTTCCGAAAGCAAAGGCATATTCAAATGTTTTGGATGCGGAAAAGCCGGTAATGTGGTTAATTTCTTAATGGAACACGAAAAAATATCGTATGCCGATGCGTTGCGATGGCTTGCACAAAAATATCATATCGAAGTGAATGAAAAACCATTGACCGAAGAAGATATTGCTCGCCAAAATGAACGTGAAAGCATATTAGTCGCGACCAAATTTGCTTATGATTTTTTTGTTAACCAACTCCATCAAACCGATGAGGGCAAGTCTTCGGGCATCAGTTATCTCGAAAAAAGAGGAGTCCGCCCGGATATTGCTGAAAAATTCGGATTAGGTTATTCGCCTTTAAATAACAAAGCTTTCTCCGATTTTGCTCTAAAAAAAGGATTTCAGGCTGAAATTTTACAAAAAGCCGGTTTAATTAACAAAGGTAATTACGACAATTTTTCAGGAAGAATTGTCTTTCCAATATTTAATTTAAGCGGAAATGTTGTAGGCTTTAGCGGCCGAAGACTTAGCAACGACGAAACGATTGCCAAGTATTTTAATACCCCCGATACTGAAATTTTTCACAAAGGAAAACTTCTTTTTGGGCTATTTCAATCGAAAAAAGCAATTGTAGAAAAAGATCAGTGCTTTTTAGTAGAAGGTAACCTCGATGTTCTGGCCATGCATCAAATGGGAATGGAAAATGCTGTGGCTTCGTTGGGAACATCGTTAACCGTTGAGCAAATACAACTCATAAAACGCTTTTCTAAAAACATCTGTTTGCTTTACGATGGCGACAATGCCGGTATTAAAGCCGCCATGAGAGGAATTGATTTGCTTTTGCAAGAAGGGTTAAATGTTAAAGTGGTATTACTGCCCGAAAAACACGACCCCGATTCCTTTAGCAAAACGGTAAGCGATGTTGAGTTCAGAAATTATATTCACGAACACGAACAGGATTTTATTCTCTTTAAAACCGAAATTCTTCTTAAAGACACAGCCAAAGACCCCATCAAAAGAGGAATTGCATTTAAAGAAATAGTAAAAACCATTTCGCTCATCCCCGACACGCTTTTACGTGCCATCTATATAAAAGAAACCTCTAAACTTCTACAAGTAGAAGAATCGACCTTACATCAAGAAATCGGCACGTTGCTTATACAAAAGAAAACGGGGACCTCCACTTATATTAAGCCCCAGACTATCCAACCAACGACCGTTCCGGTTCCTTCGTATGTTGAGGATTTTTATGTAGAAGAATTAGAAAACGAGATTTTGAGAATTTTGCTGCTTTATGGCAACGAAATATACGCCATCGAACCCAACGAAGACAACACGGACGAAAATAAAATCAGCGTTGCTCAAGCTATAATTTACGATTTGCTAAACGACGAATTAGAATTTAAAAACCTGATTTACAAACAGGTATTTGAAATTTTACACCAACAATTGCAATCAAGCGGATACTGCGATACAAAGATTTTAGTTTACCACGAAAACGAGCAAATTAGAGAAATAGTAGCAACATTGCTTAGCACACCCTATTATTTCGGTAAAATATCCGGACAAAGCGATTTATTATCAAAATATTTTAAAAGAATTGGTATTTACGTAAAAAACGAAAAAGAAATTTTGCACGAAATTATTAACCAACTCCTGCTACGATATAAATACAAGCTACTCGAAATTGCCATTAAAGATTTATATACTAAGCTTGAGAAAGCTCAGTTTTCAGAAGTCGAAAATCAATTAATCAACGAGCAATTGATAAAAATACAGCAACTTACAATGCTTATTTCTAAAATTTCAAGCAGGTTAAATATTGTTGTAAGATAGATTGTTAATAAAAAAAGGTCAAAATCATTTGTTGTCTTAACGAAACATTTTAACTTTGTTTTAAATATTTAATGAATCAATTATGAAAACCTTTTTAAAACTTTCACTTTTTGTAGCATTAACCATGGTTGTTGCTATTTCGTGTAAAAAAGACAGAGACGAAAATCCGACTCCCACAACGCCAACATCTGTTGTTGTTCCTGTTGTAGGCTCAGTTATGGACGTTTATGGAAACCCGTTAAGTGATGTTACTGTTAAAGCCGGTACATACACCACTACAACCGATTATTCCGGTAGTTTTTATCTTCCAACGGCTTCTTTCGGTACAACACGCTATACTATTTCTTTCGAAAAACAAGGTTATTTTAAACTATTTCGCTCAGGAGTACCTCAAGCCGGAAAGCCCATCAGACTTTCCGTTGGTTTGATTTCTGAAAATGACCCTACTTATGCTTCGCAAAAAACCTTTAGCGCCCTGCAAAAAGACTCTATCCAATTGCCTGACGGAAGCGAAGTCGTATTTCCGGCAAACGCCTTTATTAGCTCAAATGGCAATGCCTATAACGGCTTAGTAACAGTCAAAGCTTGTTACTTGGACCCCACTTGGGATAATTACGGAATGTTTGTATTTGGCGGCGATTTATATGGCAAAGATCTCAACAACAGCGATGTTATGTTAAATCCATTCTCGGGTTTAAATGTAGTTTTATATGACGAATCAGGAAACACACTTCAGCTTGATACCATACATAATGTAAAAGCTACTGTAAAAATGCAAATACCGCCAACATTGGTTTCAGAAGCACCCGGCACCATCGAAACATGGGAATACGCTTCTGCACAAGGCATAAAACGCGAAAAAGGCGATGCCAGCAAAGTAGGCGATAAATATATGGGTCAAGTAGCCCACTTTTCGTATTGGAGTTTCGAAAAACCCCACACCGGAAAAGCAACCGTTTGGGGATATGTAAAAAGAATTGTAAACAACGATAGCGTTGGTGTTCCAGGAATAAAAGTAAAAGTGGGAAGACAAATTTTAATTACGGACCAAGATGGAAAATATGAAGCCAACGTCCCGGATAATTTAAACGGTATTGTGGTAGCTGCTATTTGGGGAACAATTGCAATAAATCCACAACTTATTTCGCCGGCTTTGCAAAATAATGAAAGTAAACGATTCGATTTTGTTTTAAGCTCTTCCAATGTAATTATGCTAAAAGGCGTCGTGAAAAATGCAAATGGACAAATTATACCGAACGCCTTGGTTAGTGCCGAATGGTATTCTTCATCGCAACAACGAGTGGTTACTTTTACCAACAGCTTAGGAAGGTTTGCCTTACCCGTTGATGCAAATGCCAGTTATGTTACCTTAATCGCAAAAACCGCTACACAAACCGCTACAAAATATATTAACTATCCAACCGACACAACAAATGCAGATATTACAATGCCTGCAATACCGGGGAATAATAAATTAGTAGTAAATGGTTCAACAATTTTTTCAATAACCGGAATTCCACAAGGAAATGATGTTTCAAGTTATTTTGGCGGTTCTTTTCTCGATATTTATGTTCATGTTCCTAATAATGGCTTGTTTTCAATTTATAGCAACCATGCAACATTACCTCCTGTTGTAAATCAACAGTATTCTATTCCTTATGATTTTACTGTCCAATATGGTACGCAGCAATTAACAAGCCCAGATTCTTTACAATCAGGAACAATTACTTTTACAAAATTTCCATCATCCCAAGGTCAATTGATTGAAGGTACAGTAACAGGTACAGGATGGTTGGGGAATCAAGTTAATATTAATTTTTCAGTTCCATTTTCCGGACGAAAATCACAAACGATAAGAAATAAAAAACATTAATTCCATTTATAAATCAATAAAAAGGCTGCTCAAAAGGCAGCTTTTTTATTTTAATCATTAATGTCCGACTTTAAATAAAAGTACTTGGTTTTTTGTCGAATACAAATAAGAAAAAATATAAGTACAGAGAAGAACTGAGTATTTTATTTTTCTGTGTACCTCTGTGTTCTCGGTGGTGATAAAAAGTTAAAAAGAGTAAGGATGTTTATCAGAAGTAATTTTAATTCATAATTATAAATCAACACCTTGACGTTGATTATCATTTTTATTGGTTGATGTATTTTCTTTTTTCTTTGGCGTACTGTTATTTGGTTGGTCTGTTTTTGGTTTCAAGCTTGGCGTTGGTTGTTGTTTCAGCAGTTTATTTATCATTTCTTGTTGTTCTTGAATTAGTTGCTGATGACGTTTAAACATTTCTTGCATATTTTGGTCCATATTAAAATCGAAGAATGGGTCTTGAAATGAAGGGAAATCAAAGGGTTTAAAAAATGCACTGTCGTTATCCAAAAGCGAGAAGGAACGATCGAACATGAAATTCGATTTTGGGAAAAACTGACTGAAAAGCGAATCGTTTATATTGCCATCTGCATTGCTCCACGACCACGAATAAGTAGAATCATAGCGAATAACATTTCCGTTTTCGTCTAACTGTCTTTTAACATCAATATGAACGTTGGGCTGATTTTTAGGGCTCGGATCGTCTTGTTTTTGTGCAAAACTGCATGAAGTTAACATCAAAAGAATAAATAACGAACCAACATCTTTTTTTAACGAAAACAAATGTACTTTTGTGTGTGTTTTCATAAGCCATTATGTTTTGGTTTGTAAATGCAAAATTAATATCAAAAAACGAGCGTTGTCAAGTCTTTAACAAAATTTAGCATGAAGTCAAAAATTCTAACAACTACTGTTTTACTGTTATCGTGGGTAAGTTTATTTACCGATATTTCGAGTGAGATGCTTTATCCTGTAATTCCGATGTTCTTAGCATCCATGAATTATTCTGCGGCATTTATCGGCCTACTCGAAGGCGTGGCTGAGTTTATAGCAGGACTTAGCAAGGGGTATTTCGGTTTGTGGTCGGACAAATTACAGCGAAGGCTTCCTTTTGTAAGAACCGGATACATGCTTAGCGCATTTGCAAAACCACTGATGATTTTAATCCCTTCGGGTTGGTGGGTGCTGTTTACACGCACACTCGATCGGTTTGGTAAAGGCGTGCGAACCGCTTCGCGCGATGCAATGCTTTCTGAAGAAGCTACCCCCGAAACAAAAGGGAGAGTCTTTGGTTTTCATCGCTCCATGGATACGTTGGGAGCTGCTATTGGACCTGCTATTGCTCTGGTATTTTTGTGGTTTTATCCAAACCAATATAAATGGCTATTTATAGCAGCATTGATTCCCGGACTTATTACGCTGTTCTTTTTGTTTCGATTAAAAGAAAAGAAAAAAGATACCCAAGATTCGACAAAAAAAGTTTCGTTTTTCTCATTTTTTTCATATATTAAGCATAGCTCAACATCGTATCGTTTATTAATTACAGGCTTGTTATTATTTGCACTTTTCAATAGTTCAGACATGTTTCTGCTGCTCAAAGCAAAAGAATTAAATCTTTCCGACAGCACGGTTATTGCTTTATATATCGGATACAATCTGATTTATGCTCTATTTTCCATACCGGCAGGCATGTTAGCTGATAAAATCGGATTAAACAGGGTCTTTATTTTAGGAGTGGTCGTTTTTGCTTTGGTATATGCCGGTTTTGCTTTTGCTTCAAGCCTTAGTATGCTTGTGGTATTATTTGCGGTTTATGGTTTTTATGCTGCAGCCACTGAAGGCATAGGAAAAGCATGGATAAGCAATGTTGTCAATAAAAACGAAGTAGCCAGCGCCATTGGTTCTTTTACGGCATTACAAAGCGCCGCAGCTTTGTTGGCAAGTGTTTTTGCCGGGTTTATTTGGACAAAATTCGGCTCACAAGCTACCTTTATACTGACCGCCATGGTTTCGCTCTTTGTCGTTTTATTTTTTATTGCAATAAACAGCAAAATAAAGCTTCAGAAGAAAACAGCATGAACAACGTTACTATTATACAGCTTTTCTTTTTAAGATTCTTTAATTTAATGAGCATTGTTTTGTCCTATATATATTCTGTCTTATTTAAAAAAGTGAAAGTAGCTCCCATGCCATTCTCAATAAATATTGAACCAACCAACAAATGCCAATTGTCGTGTCCCGAATGCCCTACAGGCATGAATCAAATTCCGGTTAACAAGGGTGAAATGAATTTAAACGTATTTGAAAAATTGATTTCATCTATCTATAAACAAGTCTTTTATATCAATTTATACTTCCAGGGCGAGCCTTTATTGAATAAACATATCATCGACATGATTAAGTTGGCGAGAAAACATAGAATGTATGTTGTGCTTTCTACCAATGCTCAAATAATAGATGAAAAACGTGCAGAAGAATTGGTTTTGAGCGGGCTATCAAAAATCATTGTTTCAATGGATGGAATAACCAATTCATCGTATCAAAAATATCGAGTCGGAGGTCAGTTGACAAAAGTAAAAGACGCCATAGTATTGCTTAACAAAGCTAAACAACAATACAGAAAAAACAAGCTCCGAATTGTTGCCCAATTTTTAGTAAACCGATACAACGAGCACGAAATAAGCGAATTTCTTCAATGGGCAAAAAATAATAAGGTAAAACCCACACTAAAATCAATGCAATTATACAGTGATTTTACTTTCCTGCCTCAAAACGAAAAGTTCAGAAGGTATTCTTTTGTGAATAATAATTGGGTTTTAAAACGTTCTAAAAAAAACAGATGTTTTAGAATATGGAAACAATGCGTTATCCGCTACAATGGCGATGTACTTCCGTGCTGTTTCGATAAGTACGCGCAGTATGTAGTCGGAAATATAAATGAAGAAAACTTAAGCAACATATGGTTATCGGAAAAATTTACTTCGTTTCGATACAATATTTTAATGAATAAAAATTCTGTTTTAATGTGCACAAACTGTAAAGAATAACGATAAACCGTATCAAAACAGCAGCTTTTTCCGGCTGCATTTAAATATTGTTGTAGATCATCAGTAGTAACAAAACCATACGTTGGGCATTTACACGAGCATGACCGAAGCTCTACGTATTACGGAACAATGGGTGGCAATATAATTTCTTGCTTACGAGCTACCATAATAGTTTCATTTGCATTTAACTTTTCACCACACAGGGAACAATAGGATGGAATATATTCTATTATTTGATCAGGATTTTCTGTCACCTTTAATGGGCTGCCTTCGTGTCCCGGTTGAACGCCTCTTTTTCGAAATGATTTTTTTCGTAAACTTTTTTTGATTACTTCTTCCTATATCATGTGATGGCAGAGTTGAACTGATATAACTATTATGCCCATTTTTTAATAAACGGATTTCCGCTTGTAATAAACGTATTTGTTTTTGCTATTCAGATATCTGAACTTTTAACGCATTGTATTCTACTAATGCTATAGTTATTGTTTAGATGGAAAAATGTTTTTTGCAAAAAACATCCTTTACTAATCAATAAAAAAGGGTATAAAAAAAATTTAATAAATATTTGTTAATTACAAAATTATTCAGTAATATTGCTGCTAAATAGTTACAAAATTATTATTTTTGAATAATGTAAAGAGATATGACATTTTCATACAAATACAACATAAAAAAGATGTTTTTGTATAGTTTTATGATATATATAAGTAAGATAGAGAGCCATACGCTTCGCTTGACGGTTTTTTCATTTAAAATTTCTGAGCAATGAAAAGGCTTTCAAGAAACATTAATGTTCTTACCTTTTTGAGCATGAGAAATGAGAATAGAGAGAAA
>Ga0116177_10003303_pt1 | contig 11840 bp, 10 predicted proteins | sample AD_STIC10_MetaG_FD_89750 | JGI IMG/M metagenome (GOLD analysis project Ga0116177, IMG submission 89750) | Active sludge microbial communities of municipal wastewater-treating anaerobic digesters from USA - AD_STIC10_MetaG | ecosystem: Engineered > Bioreactor > Anaerobic > Digestate | place: USA...
CGCGTAATCGTGCAACCGGCAGCAGCAGAAACAATGACAAAGGGTGGTATCATCATCCCTGACACAGCAAAAGAAAAACCGCAGAAAGGCACAATCGTAGCAGCAGGACCCGGCAAAAAGGATGAGCCTGTTACCGTAAAAGTGGGCGATTCAGTATTGTATGGTAAGTATTCCGGCACTGAAATCAATATTGATGGTGTTGAATACCTCATCATGCGCGAATCAGATATTTTTGCAATTCTCTGATTATAAGTATCTGAATATCAACATTTTATATAGGTTAACTTATTCGAAATTTAAACAAAGGAAAACATGGCAAAGATTATAAAATTTGACGTTGAAGCACGTGAAAAACTCAAAAGTGGAGTTGATGCGTTAGCAAATGCGGTAAAAGTAACCCTCGGTCCAAAAGGACGTAATGTGGTTATCGAGAGAAAATATGGCGCACCTCATGTAACCAAGGATGGTGTTTCTGTAGCTAAAGAAATTGAGCTTGAAGACCCAATTGAAAATATGGGTGCTCAAATGGTGAAAGAAGTAGCCAGCAAAACCAGCGATGTAGCCGGTGACGGTACTACTACAGCTACAGTACTGGCACAAGCCATTATGGCAGCCGGTTTGAAAAACGTAGCAGCAGGTGCTAACCCGATGGATTTGAAACGCGGTATTGATAAAGCTGTAGTTGCTGTTGTGGCAGAATTACAGAAATTGGCGCAGAACGTTGGCAACGATAACAAGAAAATTGAGCAGGTTGCAGCCATTTCGGCTAACAACGATGCGGAAATCGGAAAGCTGATTGCCGATGCAATGGCTAAAGTTTCTAAAGATGGTGTTATCACCGTTGAGGAAGCTAAAGGAACGGATACCTATTCTGACGTTGTAGAAGGTATGCAGTTTGATCGCGGTTATTTATCTCCATATTTCATTACCAATGCGGATGAAATGGAAGCAGAAATGGATCGTGCTTACATCCTGATTTACGATAAAAAAATCAGCACCATGAAGGACCTCCTTCCGGTACTGGAAAAAGTTGCCCAGCAAGGCGCTCAGTTGCTCATCATCGCTGAAGATGTGGATGGTGAAGCACTGGCTACCCTCGTGGTAAATAAAATCCGTGGCACCATCAAAGTTTGTGCTGTTAAAGCACCTGGCTTTGGCGATCGCCGTAAAGAAATGTTACAGGATATTGCCATCCTGACCGGTGGAACTGTAGTAAGCGAAGAATTAGGACACAAACTCGAGCAAACTGATCTTACTTACCTCGGTCGTGCTGAACGCATTACTGTTGATAAGGACAACACAACTGTTGTTGGCGGTAAAGGCAAAAAAGATGATATCAAAGCGCGCATCAACGAAATCAAGGCGCAGATTGAAAAAACAACTTCAGACTACGATCGTGAGAAATTACAAGAGCGTTTGGCTAAGTTGAGCGGTGGTGTTGCTGTATTATATGTGGGTGCTGCAACAGAGGTAGCTATGAAAGAAAAGAAAGACCGTGTAGATGATGCTTTACACGCTACCCGCGCTGCTGTTGAAGAAGGTATCGTTGCAGGTGGCGGTGTGGCTTATATCCGCGCTATCGACGCACTCGAAAAACTCCGTGGTAGCAATGAAGATGAAAAAATCGGTATCGATATCATCAAAAAATCATTGGAAGCACCAATTCGCACCATCGTTGAAAATGCTGGAATCGAAGGTTCTATCGTAGTGCAAAAAGTACGCGAAGGAAAAGCAGATTTCGGTTTCAACGCTCGCTCTGAGAAGTACGAAAACTTACTCAAAGCTGGTGTAATCGATCCGGTAAAAGTTACACGTGTGGCACTCGAAAATGCAGCGTCAATCGCTGGATTGTTGCTCACCACCGAATGCACCATCGTAGAAAAACCAGAGAAAAAAGACCCAATGCCAGGCGGAATGCCAGGTGGCATGGACGGCATGATGTAATCCAGCATCAGCAAAATATCTTTATGCAAAAGCTGCCTCTCATAATGGGGCAGCTTTTTTTTTAGCCATCAAGCAGTTCATCTCTGCATTCGCCTTATTACCCAATAAAAGGAATAAGGAATGAGGAATAAGGAATAAGAAGGAGACTTACCGTCTTCCTGTCTTCCCGGCCTCGTGCATTTAATACGCCACTAGCAAAAGCAATAATTTCATGTATATTTAATTTCAAATCGCATACCATGAAACTCCTCCTCAACCTCCTCATGTGTGTAGCACTCTCATCCGTCTGTGCACAATCCGCCTGCCTAACCTACGGCTCACCAAGCTATGAACTACCCGGCGATATCATTGAGACCGCTGATGGCGGCATGGCCATCTGTGGGCATTCAAACTATATCAACGGCGAATTTTCAGATTACCTCCTCATCAAAACAGATAGCATGGGCGAAGTACAATGGTCAAAAATATTTTTTTCCGATCATCAGGATCTGGGATTTGATATGCTCCAGGCAAACGACGGCACCTACTTCATCGCAGGCACCACCTTTAATGATAGTATGAATTACGATATGTCCATCCTCCACGTATCGGAAGCCGGTGAATTAATGGAAGCCGCATTTTTTGGCAATGCATACGCACAACTGGGCTTCACCATGATTCAAATGCCGGATGGCGGGTTTATTATCGGCGGACACAGCGATTCGCTCACAGATGTATCGCTGCTGTTTCAACCATCCATCATACGCGTAAATGCCAACCTCGAACCCCTCTGGTTACAGCGCTTCGACCAATGTCCGCAATGCACCGGCGAAGTATATGATATTAAACTGCTCGAAACCGGCGAATTTATGGTAGCCGGTTATGTAACAGAAAGTTTTTTCTCTTCAACCAACGATGCGTTTGTTGCCAAGTTTGATATCGATGGAAACCTGCTCTGGTATAACCAGACAAGCGGTGTAGATGAATTTTTGGTTGCCGGACAATGCCTCGCCCCAACACCAGATGGCGGTTGTATGCTCATGGCCCAAATGAATAACGGCACATACGAAGTGCTCGTTGCCTATATCAATGCTGCCGGCGAAACACAATGGGTGAAACAATTCGATACCGGTGGCGCAGATTATGTGGGCGATATCCTGAGAACACATGATAACCATTATGCAGCATCATTTACATCAGATAATGGTTCACGCAGATCCGTCCTTATGAAAATGAACATCGACGGCGATACACTTTTCACAAAAATGATGAGCAATGGCACCATGGAATTTCAAACGAATATGATAGAACGCAGCAATCACACCTTTGCACTGGTGAATAATTTTATTCCGGATGGCGAGTCCACCGATGAAATTATGCTGTATCTCACCACAGAAAATGGCGACAATTGCCTTCCAGATGAAATCGAAATTGAGATTACTGATTTACCATTTTTATATTCCACCGAAACAAATATGTTTTTTTCTCACGTAGAAAAATCCGGGTCATTAATTACGTATCCGGGGTTGGGGGGAAATGTAATTTGTGCGGATACGGTATCTGTTCCTGTACCAGTTACTTCAATTCCCGGCAATAGGGAAGCAGTTATCGTTCCAAACCCTAGCTCGGGACTATTCAAAATACATGCTGAGCATATCGTTTCAGTATATCTCACAAACGTATCTGGTCAACATGTAGAAGCAGATATCTCGCTTACTGAAACAGACGTCATTGTAAATTTGGCACAGCCTTCAGGTTTGTATTTTGTGTATGTAACTTATGAAAATGGGGTGGTGGATAGATTGGCAGTTATGATAGAATGAGCATTAAATAAATACACGAGGCCGGGAAGGCGGGGAGACTGGAAGGCCGCCTTGTCTTACCGTCTCCCCGTCTTCCCGGCTCCTGCATTTAAACCCCTAAAATTGTTTTCAACCGCATATAGCCAGTTTTACTCACCGGCACTTTAGCACCCGAGCGGAGTATCGCAATTTGGCTGTCTTTTTCATAGGCCTCCAGTCGCACTATTTGTTGCACATCTACAATATAACTTCTGTGGCATCGAACAAACCGGTCCTTATCTAAAGTCTGCTCAAAAAATGCCATCGTTTTATGTTTCATAAACCTGCCTTCAGCAGTATGAATCATTACATAATCTTCAGCAGCCTCGATATATATAATATCCGTGAAAGGAATAATTTTAATTTTATTATTCAACTTAATCACCACACGTTGAGGCTGATGTTCAGGAATTGTTTCAGCAATTACCTGCGGAATATCTGTTGGTGTTTTAGCTGCATCGCGCCATTTTTGAATGGCCTTATCAAAACGCTCCCGGTTAAATGGTTTAAGCAGGTAATCAATTGCTGCAATGTCGAAGGCTTTAATGGCATATTCATCGAAAGCGGTTGTAAATATTACAGCCGGACTTTTATCCAACAATTCCAGCATTTCGAAGCCATTTATTTTGGGCATCTGCACATCCAGAAAAATTAAATCAGGCTGGTGTTGCGTAATGGCCTTTACACCTTCAAAACCATCGCCGCATTCGGCAACAACCTGCATATCGTCGTGAGCAGCCAGGCATTCGGCAACGAGGCTGCGCGCAAGTGGTTCATCATCGATGATAATTACTTTAATCATATAACCTGAGGTATAATTATAGTGGTAGTAAATGTATGTTCATCTTGTGAAGTTTGCAACAAATCGTTTCGTGAATACAACAGAAACAAGCGGCGCTGCACAGAACTCAATCCAAAGCCCGTACCCTTAACACGCTGCGTGGCAGGATCGTACGGATTCGTAATGGTGACATATAAATACGGCTTTTCATCTCTGGCCTGTATCGAAATAAGCACCTGGTCGAGTGTATCGTATAAACCAAATTTTATGGCATTTTCTAAAACAGGTTGTAAGAGTAAACTCGGAATTTGTAATTGATTGCAGGTATCCGGACAAATAATTTCAGTTTGCAGGCGATGGCCAAAGCGTACCTTTTCTATATCTAAATACAGTCGCAGGTGGCGGAGTTCTTCTTCAAGTGAAATGAGCTGCGCTGTGTCTTTGCGGATTGTGCCACGCAGAAAGTCGCTCAATTGTTGAATCATGTGCCTGGCTTGTTCAGGTTTTATACCTGCGAGCGCACTGATACTATTTAAACTGTTGAAGAGGAAATGTGGTTGCAACTGACTGCGCAATTGAAATAATTCAGCCTCCTTCGATAATTGTTCTGCTTCATATTTCCGCTTAATCGTTGCCTGCTCATCCCGTATGGTGTACACCAATATATTAATCATGGTAACACAGGCAGCCAGCAAAATGGCAACACCGAGTTTAATGGGAAAGGATGTTTGTAAAAAACTAATATAATCCGCATCATTATGAAAAATGAGGCGCAAAAAGAAAGTACTGAGAATAGTACTGGTCAACGCAATACCAAGCGCACTGATAATAACATAACTGATACGGTCCTTTTTGGGGAAATAATACTGCATAATGAATACCTGAAGGATGCTGCAATCTATCAGAATCATATTAAATACAGTACTATCGGCAATCGCGTTCACGAGCGACAGATCGAGCCAGAATAAAATGGCAGCATGCACAGCCATCCAGAATATCCAGCTGATAATCAACGGCCGGATATAGGCAGCATTTAATACATTCGGAACGGCCATGAGTTGCGATTAATAGCTTTTGATTTCTATGCCACCAAAAATATTCGTTCCCCTTAATATCAGTTGTTTGCGATGATCAACAGCCGTATTGGTTGTTGGGCGATTATCCTCAACACCTCCAAAAATAGAAACCATTTCACTGCGTTTTAAATCCCAGTGCGGTGGAATAATAAGCGTACAGCCACCAAAAATTTGTGTCAATTCTAAAATCACCTGTCCTTCAAAATCCGCTTGCGACAAGTTGAGTTCTGTTCCACCAAAAACACTGACTGCCTCACCACCTTTAAACGACTTGGTGAAAACATTTTTTTTAGACCCGCCAAAAATTGAAACTACATCGAGATAATCATCACTGCCCGCATCTTCACTGCTGAAAGCAGCACCTTTGTTATAGGTGTATTTTTGCTGGTAGTGTTGAGTATGGTCATTCTGGTAGGTGAAATACTTGTTTTTTGCGCGTGTTCGTTTTTTCCCAATCAGCAAATACAATCCCATACAAATAATGAGCAATGGACCAAAGTATAATCTGAGGTTCATATCCGGAACATGATCGTCTATAATAAACCATGTTCCTATGGCAATGCAGGCAACCCACGCAAAACCGGTGTATCGATGTTTTTCACCTATATAAATACCGGCGATAATCAGCATCCATTCCCATTGAATTACGTTCAGCGGAAATTGCCAGTCGGTAGCCCGGTCTAAAAAGAAAAGGACGCCAAGCACGATCAGGGCCAGTCCTGTTAAGAAATATCTTTTAGGCTCTTCCGGTGTATAATGATCTGGTTGCTGGTTGCCGGTTGAGGTTGTTTTTTGTTCCTGATTCGGATCATCCACGAGTTGCATATTCTCCAATTTTTAACAAATGTAAGCCCCCGCGGCTTTACAGCCTATGCGTTGGCGTCAGAATGAGGCTGAAGTTCGACGAAAGGGGCTTTTCTGGCGGTAAACAACGCTTAATTGGAACACTATTTGCGGTATATTTGTCGCCTAATCTAATGTTATGTTCAAGTACCTGCTGCCTGCTTTTATGGTAATGAGTATACTTACAGCCTGTAATGGAGGGGATGAAGAACCTGTTAATCCACCTAAAAAATTAGGTGACGGTCAGCCGAAATTTGTAAAAGAAGGTGAGCTCACTTTTATGGATGCCGCCAACAATCCGATTATTTCCATCGATATTGAAATTGCAGAATCGCCGGCAGAACAGCAACAAGGACTCATGTATCGTTCATTTATGCGGAATGATAATGGTATGTTGTTCATTTTTGAGCGCGATGAACCACGTGCCTTCTGGATGCACAACACGATTATCCCATTGGATATTATTTACGTAAACAGTAAAATGGAAATTGTGTCAATCGCACAGGATACACAACCGTACTCAGATGAATCTATCCGTTCAAATGGTCCCGCCATGTATGTTATTGAAGTGAACAGTGGTTTCTCCGTTCAATACGGTTTAAAACCGGGTGTGAAAGTGCAGTATGCTAAAATGTGATGGGATAGAGGCGTTGCCATCATCTTCCGGATAAACAAACCGGGTTATAAGAACTCAACATCCATACTTTTTCTTGAGCGCATCAGATATTCAATACCTGTTTCTACGTTCAGGTCTTCGAAAATTCCCTGATACAGTGTTTTAATAATCGGACAATGAATGCCATGAAAATTTGCCAGTCCGTTGGCGATGCGAATGGTATTGATACCTTCCGCCACTTCATCCATCGAAGCGCGAATATCCGCAATTTTCTCACCCTTCGCTAAGCGATATCCCACAGAATAATTTCGACTGGCAGGGGAGGAGCAGGTTGCAATAATATCACCAATACCGGCTAAACCTAAGAAGGATTTTACATCTGCCCCCAAAACTTCACTGAGTTTTATAATTTCTGCCCAGCCTTTGGTAATAAATAAGGCACGTGCATTTTCACCCAAACCTAATCCGCTCACCGCACCTGAACCAATGGCCAGAATGTTTTTTAAAACGCCGGCGAGTTCAACGCCCACAATATCGTGACTGCCATATACCTGAAACCGGTGACTGGTTAGCAGGCGATGGCCTTCCTGAATGACTTCGTCAAATCGACTGGCAATTACGGTAGCTGCCGGAAATCCGCTAGCAATTTCACGCGCGAGGTTTGGGCCGGCTAAACAACCGATGCGCACCACCACACTTTCTCGACGAATTAATTGACTCATTGTCAACACATTCTTGCCGGCAATGCGCGATTTTTCTTTGAGTTTTTCTAGTCCCTTTTTCTTGAGGGCTAAACCTTTAGTTCCGTGAATTAAAATATGGTCTGGTCGCAAAAATGGCGCCATCGTGCGAATGGTATCCTTAAATCCATCGCTGGAAACAATTGGAAACAACACATAACATTGCCTGGCTACATGTGCAATATCGTGTGTGGGTATAACCTGCTCATGCAATTTTTGTCCTGCCGACATGCGGGTATTCTGCATTTCTGCAACGTAATCCTGCCGGCGACTGTATAAGTATACAGCGTTGTTTTCTGCTAATAAATTAGCAACTGCAGTGCCAAAACTACCGGCACCAATAACGCCTACAGGGTGTTGTTCAGACATGCTTTTCGAGTCCGTATCCTTCTAATCGGTTTTGATAAAAGAGCAACAACTTCATATCCTGGCATTTAATATTGCCATTGCGCATTTTTATCAACGGGCGTTTCGGATGATATACGCCCAGTTTTTTTATGGCATAATCAATAAGAGTGTCCAGGTCTTCAGCCAATACAATCGGGTCAACGCGAATTTCTTCTTTGTTTTGAAGTCTTTGTAACTCTTTAATCAGCGATTTTACCCCTTCCCGTAATTCCGCGCGGTCTAATTCACGGAATTCTTCAGCCATGCGCAATACAGAATACAAATCACTGTTGTGATGTTTCTTCTGAAAAATCTTGAACGCGGCAAATGCCACCACATTTTCCGGCAAAGCAACAGTATTCTTTTTAAAGGCAACAACAATCGCTTCACTCAGCATTTTGGTATATACCGAATCGCGTTGATTGTCGTTGGTGAGTTGGCCATGCGAACGGAAATAGTCGCGAATATCAATTATGTTGCCATTGTTATCATAGCTATTGCCTTCCATATCCACCGGGTTGCCGAATATGTCCATACACTTGCCATAAGCAATAGTAAAATCAGCATCTGCCGTAAAGAAGCGATACATGAATTTTAAAATCTTATAACTGGAGCTGTATTTATCGGATGGCACGAAGTACCGTTCCTTGCCCACGTTTTTCAGATGCTCATCAATTAATTCTTTAGCTTCTAAAACAAATCCGTAGTTCATCGTTACAGGCACCACAAAAATTTTCGTAAATGGTTTTTCCTGCGCTTCCAAAATCAGTCTGCGTTGGGCTTCCAGGGCTGTTCCCAATAAACCTAGCTTAAGTTGCGATTCAACAACGTTGCTTCTTGAGCGGGTGCCTCCCGGGAAAAACAGACTATGACCACCTTTGGCAATTACCTGAGTGGAAAAGGTTTTTAATGCTTCGAGATAAATCGCATTTTTTTTCCGGCGGTCTACCCGATAAGCACCTAATCTATTCATAAAATAGGCGAGGAACCGAACGGAAAATAAGTTTAATCCGGCACCATAAAACATCGCCGGTAATCCGATGGCAGAAATACCCCAACCAACCGTAATCGAATCGATATTGCTGGAGTGTGTAGGTACCACTACGATGGTGCCTTTTTGTGCTAAGGCCCTCACCTGATCGATTTCGCCAACTAGATGTACACTTTTAAGTAAATCCTTTTTATTGCCGAACAAGCGGATAAATGCGCGACTATGCGAAGCATTCAACAAACGGTTAAAAGCAAAGGGCACGAATCGTTCGGCAAATTGATAAGTGCCTTTATTAAAGTTACCAACAATTTCATGCGCATACCGATGAATGATGCGACGCAATATTGCCTTCTCTTCATCAATTTTGTTATCGGCATGACTTTCTAGTCGAACAAGCGCATTTTTTACGCTGTTCCAGAATGTTTTTTCATCCGGGGCATCCGTTTTCCAAGGGCGTTCAACGCGGATTTTTTCCAGGTAAACAGCCTTGGCTAATTCAACCTGAATATCCTTTTCGGTTGGATTTTTTTTGAGAATATGATCTAAAGTTTCATCAATCACCTGCTCAATCAGCAGATCCCTTTCCTGCGAAATCTTATAAATAGGCCAGTCCTCGATGGAGGGAAGTATCCACGGATATGGCCTGCTTGGTGATTGTTGCTTTTCTTGGTCGTTGCCCATCTTTGCAAATATAACCGATTGTGCGGCAAAATGAACTTTTAAGCGTAGATTTGCATTCTTGTAGATAGGGCAAATAGCCCGAATTTACTGGGGTTGACAGGAATTGACAGCATCGTTCATTGACAGGTAAGCATGCAGAGCATTGTATATTGGCTCTTTAATCTTAATGTATAACACTTTTTTAATTGGCGAGTCTAACTACGCCTTGGCTGCCTAATTCAGAGAATTAGCGTGCCTTCGTTCCCGGAAGCTGTTTGTCTGGTACACTTCCGATGAACGTCATCTCACCGGGCTGGTTCTGTAGGGCTTCGATACAGAATGAGATTAAGAAGCTATGGTTATGCTCAGGTACGGGGGTTCACCCTGCATAATCAGACAATCAAGAACGCTCTAAGCATGTAGAAAGCTTGCTAATGCCTTGTCTGGACGTGGGTTCGAATCCCACCAACTCCACAAACAAACATAAAAACCTTCTTGAATTTCAAGAAGGTTTTTATGTCTGTTGTGGCAAATAGTCGAATTTTATAAATGGTATGTATCTGGTACTTAAATTAAACCATTATGGATAGAGATAGTATAACTATGTAGATGATGCTTATTCGAGTGGAAAGGGCATATGTTTCTGAATTTAAATGAAAACATAAAATAATTTATTAAATTTCCAATTGATTTAAGATGAATGTGCATTATAATGAAGGCTCCCCCGGAAACAGTATCAATTAAAACTACTAAATTCGGGAACCAAAATGAAAAAGTCAAAATTTACGGAGAGCCAGATTGTTGCAATTCTGGCGCAACAGGAGCAGGGCATGAAAGTAGCTGACATTTGTCGCGAACACGGTATCAGCCAGCCCACGTTTTACCAATGGCAGAAGAAGTATTCAGGCATGCAAGTATCAGAGCTTAAGCGCATGAAGGAGATGGAGGCTGAGTTAAGTCAATATAAGCGCATTGTAGCCGAGCTGACCTTGCAAAACACTGTTTTAAAGGATGTTATTGAAAAAAAGCTGTAACGCCTGCCGAAAAGCGTGAGCTCGTTGATTATGCAGTTAGCATGCATGGCATATCACAGCGGCAGGCATTAAGAACATTGCAAATATCAGCCTCTGTATACCGATATAAATCGGTAAAAAAACAAGATGATGCCGTAGTACAAGAAATGCTGTGCAATTTGTCAGAAAAGTACCCCACGTGGGGTTTTTGGATGATGTATCATAAGTTGCGCAATATGGGCAGAAGTGAGAATCATAAGCGTGTATATCGCATTTATAAGGCATCTGGCTTGAGCAAGAAACGCAGGAGCCGAAAGCGGGCAATCAAGCGCATTAAGAAACCCTTACTACAGCCATTAAGCCCCAACCAACAGTGGAGCATGGATTTTATGCGCGACAGCTTATTTCAATATCAGCCTTTCAGGGCATTTAATGTAATAGACGATTATAATCGAGAAGCATTGAATATAACCATAGCAAAAAGTATAACCAGCCAACGAGTAATAGCAGAATTGGAACAAATCATTCAATGGCGTGGCAAACCGGAAAGCATAAGGGTAGATAATGGACCTGAGTTCATCGCACAAGCATTACAAGACTGGTGTGCCGCCGACAATCGCAATATAGCATTAACATTCATACAACCAGGCAAACCATCACAAAATGGATATATCGAAAGATTTAATCGAACTTTTCGAGAGGACGTATTAGATCGCTGGATGTTTATCGAGATGAACGATGCGCAAAAGGAATCCAATAAATGGATTTGGTTTTACAACAATGAGCGCCCGCATGCCGCGCTCAATTACCTGAGCCCTCGAGACTTCTTGTTGAAATATGGAAAAGTCCACCGCCCGCAAATTTCAGCGCAGGACTTTCCCACATTCCAACAAGATCTTGATGACGATTACAATGAATATCAAGAATTATCTCTAATTTTAAATGCAACTAAATAAGGGGAGCCTTCAA
>Ga0116177_10003304_pt1 | contig 11839 bp, 7 predicted proteins | sample AD_STIC10_MetaG_FD_89750 | JGI IMG/M metagenome (GOLD analysis project Ga0116177, IMG submission 89750) | Active sludge microbial communities of municipal wastewater-treating anaerobic digesters from USA - AD_STIC10_MetaG | ecosystem: Engineered > Bioreactor > Anaerobic > Digestate | place: USA...
CAAGGGAGCAGCAACCGACCAGGAACTGGAGGCAAAAGTAAATAAGCTGTTGAATGAATTTGACGAGTTCATGAATGATGATTTCAATACTGCCAAAGTTTTAGGCAACATGTTTGAACTGGTACCGGTGATCAATTCAATAAAGGACGGGTTGATAAAAGCGGATGCTATTTCTTCTGCGGCACTATTGCATCTTCAGCAAAAATTCAAATTGTACCTGGAAGATATTTTCGGATTAAAGAACACCCCTTCCGGTGATGGAAAACTGGGCGATGTGATGGAGCTGCTGATAGAAATAAGAAAAGAAGCGAAAGCTAAAAGGGATTTTGCCACCAGTGATAAGATACGTAACCAGCTTGCTTCTGTGGGCATCAGTTTAAAGGATGAGAAAGGCGGGGAGATGAGCTGGAGCACAGAATAGATACAGGAAAAGCTTTTTTAAAGGCCGCCTCTCCGGGGCGGCCTTTTTCACACAACAAAACCGGCGGTTCACTCCTGAAGTTTTACAACCCACTCCCCGAGGCGGATCTGGCCGGGTTGTTTTTTGTTGATATGAGTACAAACCAAAATCATTCAACAATGAAAACAACAATCAACAAATTATTACTATTGATCTTTTCAGGGGCGGTTATCAGCCTCGCCTCCTGCAAAAAAGACGATGATGAAATGCTAACCCAGGCCCCCAATACCATCACCGATGTGGTGGTGAATACACCCACCTTCAGTGTGCTCAAAGAAGCAGTGGTAAAGGCCGGTCTTGACGGTACCCTTAAAGGAGCTGGTCCTTTCACTGTATTTGCTCCTGACAATGCTTCCTTTGCGGCTGCCGGAATCACTTCCGCCACCGTTGCTGCATTAACCCCTGACCAGCTTAAATCGCTTTTATTGTATCATACCCTTGGCGCCAAAGTTTTATCCGGCGATGTTCCTTCCGGTCCTAATGCAAAAGTGATAACCGCCGGCGGGGATTCTGTTTTTGTTACCCGGAAAGCTTCCGGTGTTTATGTAAATGGTATTGCTGTTGTAAAAGCCGATGTTGGTGCAGACAATGGGGTTATCCATATGCTGGAAAAGGCATTGAATAAACCATCCGGCAATATAGTAGCCACTGCACAAGCGCCAGGCTCTGGTCTTGATTCATTGGTAAAAGCCATTGTAAGAGCCAATAATGCCCCGGGTGGAGATCCTAATCTTATCAGTACGTTAAGCAGTGCAACCATCACCGTGTTTGCCCCCACCAATGCGGCATTTACTCAACTGCTGGGCGCATTGGGAACCAACGATATAAATAATATTCCTGTGGCAACGCTGCTGGCTGTATTACGGTACCACGTGGTGGGCGGAAGAGCTTTCTCATCTGACCTGTCGAACGGAAACCTGCAAATGCTGGCCGGCGGAAATACCGTCGTTAATCTTGCAGCAGGCGGCGGGCCCTCCATCACCGGTAATGGAAATGCCGGTAACCGCTCCAATATCGTGGCCACTAATATTATGTGCCGCAATGGGGTGGTGCATGCCATCGACCGGGTTCTGTTACCCTGATATTGATTTAAAGAACGGCATCAACGGTGAACAATTTCATGATTTCACCGTTGATGTCTTAATATAACCGGCTGTTATGTTTTCACACAAGAACAGATATTTGTTCATCCTGGGACTTACCGTATATACCTACCTCAATACGGTATTGTGTGAAGTGTATACCTATTTTGATATCGCTATTGAGTGGTATTATGCATTTGGCACCATCGCTTTAATAACGGGGAGTGTCTGGGAAGGCAGCCGGCTGCTGGAACCATTGTTCAGCAAGATCCTTCACCGGCAGAAAAACAAGATAAAGGCGCTGGGGATATTTTTTGCCGTTGCCACGGTGCTTACAACCATACTTACCACCGGGATTGTTTTTCTGGTGAGCATGGTGCTGCACAATCATACCGTTGCAGAAACCATTATACCGCTGAAGTTAAACCTCATCTATGCCTGGCTGGCCAACCTGCTGTTTCATTTGCTCAATGCCATCAAATATTATTTCACGGAGTATAAAACAAAGTGGATGGAAGCGGAAGAACTGAAGCGGATGTCGGCACAGGCCGAACTGCAACTGGTAAAAAGCCAGATCAACCCGCATTTTCTATTCAACAATCTCAATGTACTCTCGGCGCTGGTAATGAAAAACACCGAAGAAGCCAACCGTTTTATTGAAGAGTTCAGTAAAGTGTTCCGTTATATACTTAACAACCATGATAAGGAACTGGTGAACATTAAAACAGAACTGGATTATATCAAACCTTATATCTTTTTGCTGAAAAAACGATTTGCAGAAGGCCTGGATATTTCGGTAGACATACCGCCGGACCGGGAAAACTTTTATATCATACCGGCCTCTATTCAGATGCTTATCGAAAATGCCATCAAGCACAACGTAGTGAGCAGGAGCCGCCCGCTGCATATACAGGTGCATGCAAACGGAAACAACACGATCGTTGTATCCAACAACCTGCAGCTTCGTGACTCCGTTGACAATTCAACTAAGATCGGACTTAATAATATCATTAAACGATACCGGCTGGTGAGCGGCAGAAATGTAGAAGTGTGTAAAGACGAGAAATGCTTTACCGTTACATTGCCCTTGCTGAGTTTAAACTGAACAGGAGTATGAATATTTTAATTGTGGAAGACGAACAGCTTGCGCAGGAACGGCTCCAGGCGCTGGTACATGCGTATGATCCCTCTATTCATATTGCAGGTTGCCTCGAAAGTGTGGAAGAAACCGTGAACTGGTTGAATACCAAACCACATCCAGACATTATCCTGCTCGACATTCACCTCTCCGACGGGGAGAGCTTTGAAATATTCAGACGCACGCAAACACAAAAGCCCGTCATCTTCATTACTGCATATGAAAACTATGCGGTGGACGCCTTCAAACTTTTCAGTATTGATTATATTTTAAAACCGGTTACGGCTGAAGCGCTTGCCGCAGCCCTTAACAAATACAAAAGGCTTACCGATATCTTTAAACCAAAAGATTACCGCTTACTGGTGGAACAGGTAAAAGACAACAGCCCGGACAATTACCGAAACCGGTTTTTAGCCAAGGTTGGCCAGCGTCTTTTTTTTATTCCGGCCTCAGAAGTGGCATATTTTGCCGCCGACAATAAGATTGTTTACCTGATAGACAGGGAAGGAAACCGTTTTGTGATCAACAGCACCATGGAAAAACTGGAGAGCGAACTGAACCCCCGTGATTTTTTCCGGCTCAGCCGAAAGATCATCATACATGCCGGTGTGATTGAACAGGTAAAGCCCTATCATAACAACCGGCTTAAGTTGCATTTAAAAGGACTGGCTGTTGCCGAAGAAATGATCATAAGCCGGGAACGGGTGGCGGAGTTCAAACAATGGGCTGATGCCTGAGCAGGCTGTTTAAAAAAAGCAGATATTCGGGAAAATTATCCGGATGCAGCATATTGCCCACCTTTCCAAAGACAAAAAACTTAAGAAGATCATCGACCTCCAGGAACCCTTTGTTCTTGAAAAAAGAAAAAAAGTATACCTGCATCTCTGTTATTCCATTATGAGCCAGCAACTGAGTACCAAAGTGGCTGATGTGTTTCACCGCCGTTTCCTGGATCTGTATAAAGGCAGAGAGCCCCAAGCAGCGCAGATCGTAGAAACGCCTTTTGAAACGTTAAGGGCAATCGGACTCAGCAATGCCAAGGCAAACTATGTGCTGAACGTATGCCGGTTCTTTATGGAAGAGCAGATCACCGATGCAAAATTGCACAGGATGAGTAATGAGGAAGTGATCAAATACCTTACGCAAATAAAAGGGGTGGGACAATGGACCGTTGAAATGGTGCTGATGTTCACCCTTGGAAGGGAAGATGTGTTTGCGCTGGACGACCTGGGCATTCAACAGGCTATGTGCAAACTGTATAAGATCGAAGCGGAAGATAAAAAGCAGATGAAAGAAAAAATGCTGGCTGTTTCAAAAAGATGGAGCCCTTACAGAACATATGCCTGCCGCTATCTTTGGGGCTGGAAGGATAATGCGCCGGATCCTAAAAATGGATCAAAGAAATAATCTCTTCCAGGAATATTTTATCTGTTTGATCGAATTGAGCCAGCGATTCACTATCCACATCTAAAACAGCAATCACTTCATTATTGCGTATGATGGGCACCGCGATCTCTGACCTGGATAAACTGCTGCAGGCAATATGCCCCGGGAATTTTTCTACGTCATCAACTATTACTGTTTCTGCTTTTTGCCAGGATGTTCCGCAAACGCCCCTTCCTTTTTTTATTCTTGTGCAGGCCACCGGTCCCTGGAAGGGCCCAAGAACCAGTTCATCATCCTGGGCGGAGCCAGAGGGCTTCACTAAATAAAACCCAACCCATAACCAGCCAAACTGTTCTTTTAATGCTGCGGAAACATTTGCCAGGTTGGCAATAAGATCGGGTTCGCCGTCAAGCAATCCTTTTATTTGCGGAATGAGGGATTGATAGATCTCTTCTTTTGTTCCCTGTGCGATGGTTAAGTCTTCTGCCATGGGGCAAAGATAATGGGGAAGTTTATTTTTACCACAGAGAAAATACAACACGGAGGACACGAGAACTCTCAGTGTCCTCCGTGAAAAAACTTTGTGTTCTCTGTGGTAAAATCAGGGAACATTCTGTAAAACCATATCACTATAGGAAACCGAACAATAATCTTCATCCGTAAAACCAAATAAAGCTGCGTATTGATCACACTGTGCCTGAAGTTTTTCTTTTCCAATGCTTCCATCCTTATCAATGGCTTCTGTTTCCACAAAAGTTCCGAGTCCATCCACCGTGTCGAAATGAAATTTTACGTTGCTGATGAAATAGATCCGGCGCCGTTTATCCACCACGGCTTTTATGCCCAGCGTTTTGATGAGTATATCTTTTAACGCTTTATCGGGTTTGTGATGATACAATAGAACACGACTGGCTTTGGCGCCGGCGGTATCTTCCCGTTCATAATGGATCAGCGCATTTTCTATATTTCCTTCGCGGAGTTTTAACCGGCCGGAAGGTACATTGAAGTAAGTATCCACCTGGTGATCTTCGCCAATGAATAAGGGATCGTGTTGCTGAAGCAAGGCCTCCAGCTCAGCAAGTTTACTGGTGGAGGCCTTGAATTCGATGTTAAGTACTGCCATAAAGCAAAGGTATCAAAATCAGCCCTGGCAGGGATGGTTTCTTTACCCAAAAACGATCAGTGCAACAAGTGCCAGTATGATCAGCAGGTCTTTCTTATGCATTTTTAATAGATGATAAACCCGTTATTGTTTTATTATTCTTAAAACCTCTTTATTGCTTAGCCTGATAAAGTAAACACCGTTCACATATTTGCCCAGGTCAACCTGCTGGCTGCTATTGCTGATCTTAATATTCTCCAGCAACCTTCCGTTGATATCATAAAGTGCAGCAACGGTTCCGATCAGCGTATTGCTGCCAACCAGTATGGTAATGGAGCCTGGTGTTGGATTGGGATAAACAATAGTATTGGCAGTATTTTTTTCATTGTACCGCAGGCGAACGATATTGCTGTAATTGAACTTACCATCGAGATCAATTTGTTTTAAACGATAGAACATAAACTCGCTGTTAAGCCTGTCTATATTACGATCGGTATACTGATAGGTATTTGTCTGGCTGCTGTTACCGGTTGCATTTATGGTTCCTATGCGGCTGAAATTTGTTCCGGTAAGACTGCGTTCCACTTCAAACAGTTTACTGTTTTGCTCGTTGGCGGTTGCCCAATCGAGTATATTATCTTTTGAAACGGTTTTCCCTTTAAAGTATAACCAGGTTACCGGCAATGGCGGACCCACATAGGTACATTTTATTTCGCCGGGCCTCAGTGTTTCTTTATTACCAACCCGGTCGGTGGCCAGAACAAAGAAACAATAGGTTGAATCCGGGGGCAGGTAGAAACTTGTATCTGTACGGCTGATCCTTGGTATGAAAAGGGTATAATTAACCCCGTCTGTTGAAATATAAATACTGTAATAATCTATTCCGCAGCCACCGGTATCATCTGTACCGCTCCAGCTGATTGTGATGGGATTAGAGGTGGATGTAATGGCATTCATATGACTGGTTGGTGCAAATGCATCGATGGTATTGGTATAAATATTTGTGGGAATGGTATCGTTTTCATCAAAAACGATATCTGCCCGGGCGCCGATGGTATCCAGCGTGAGTGCATTTTGTTTTGGTTTGATGCTGAAGTTTACAAAACCATGCCCGTTCACCAGCGAGCTACTGTCCTGCAGCAATAAGAAACCTTTTAATGGATCGGCAGGTGGCATCAGGGTGATGGGGTCTATGGACTGGAACTCCCAGAAGGCTACATTATTGATCTGGTCGTAACCGGCGGTAATATCTACATACAGCCCGAGAGAATCTCTTACATCCAGCCGGTTGTAATAAGACGATGTATTGGCCGGCACACTAAAGGTGGTGCTGTTGAATCCAAAATCGCCGAGTAAAAAAGTACCGGCATCCTGTTTGGGTTCAATGGGCGTGGTGATGCGAACATATTTTGCCGGGGCCGTTGCTTCGGTGGAGTTTTCATACTGGATGGTATAGGGCATCCGGTCTTTTACGCTTACCCAGTGTACATCGGGTTGCCCGGCCGGACCAATGATGGCGTTGGGATCGTTAGAGGTGACGATTTCTGTGTTGGCGGTTTGACCACTGTTGTTTCCTGGGCTGGGTTTACGGGAACCGCCTTGATCGCAAGGGTTCTTACCAAGGTCCTTCAAGGCTTTTTGGATCATTACTTCATTATCAAGAAGATCTTTGCTTAGGAAGAACTCGTACGTTACCTCACCTGTTTTCGGATTAAGAACCGGCCACCATTCTCCATACCCGGTTTGCTTGAATTGGAATTCACTAGGGATCTGTTTCATTGTAAGATTTTCTGTTCTTAGATCAGAATGGAAATCCTTGTATCCTTTAAAACCCATCTCCATTTTCAGAGGGTTTTCCTGCCATTTTCCATTAAAGGCGGACATGGCATCGTAATTTTCGCCTGTAAAAGCGCTTTTAGTTTCATTCAATGCTGGTTCTACAACACCCTTGAAGCCAATATTCCATGCAGAGATCTGCAATCCAATATCAGATGACCCCCATCCCCGTGAAGCATTGGCATATGATGTGAAATAATAATTCACATCGTAATTGGCCATTATCTGGCCGTCAAAATAATACTGGTTTCCACCCACAGCCCCATCACCAACTTTAGCATCCCTATAGAATTTGCTATCTGCCATCACGCCTGCTGCCAGGTGTCCAAAAACCGGTACTTTTTTAAATCCCATATATGCTTCTTTTACTACTTTGTCCTGCTGAGAAATAATAAGGTTTCTTGGAATGATCCTTATTTTTTTTACGTCGGTAATATTTATGCAGGGATCCGATGTCTCCAACCCCATCACATCCACACCATTCGCCGGGTTATTACCCACATATTGATACATGCCCATACCATCTCCATACTCAATTAAATCACGCTGGTTAAAAACACCCGTAGCCGGTGAATAATTGCGGAAGAAAAAATGATAACTGCCCGAAGCGCTGTCATACTCCTGCCCGGTAAAGCCAAAGCGGTTGCCTGTAATGGAGGCAGGCATGGGATTGTTCAGGCTGTCGTACCGGGATGGTTTGCCATACACATCATATCGGTATTGCTCGGCCAGGCCGCCGTTGCTTTTGGTAATAGCTTCCACCGAATTCAATTCATTCTGATGGAAATAAAAACGACTTCCGCCTTTATCATTCACCACCGGAGATAAAAATCCGGTGAACACGGTGCTATTCAACAAAGCATTGCCTGCATCACGCTCCTCTATCTGCGACAGGCCGCTGTACCCATATTTTAAGGCGATGCCGTTGCTGTTTTTTATCACCCGGCGGTTAAAGGCATCGTAAGTATAATTAATAACATTGGTTGGCGAAGAAGAGTCGCTTATCAGGCGGCCTTCGGCATCGTATAATTTATAAAAGATACCATCGAATGTAAGATTGCCACGGCCATCATACGTAAATGATACATTTTGCCCGCCACTTACAGCCGTGATCTGGTTAAGGTTGTTGATGCTGTAATTGCTGATGGTTCCGTTGATATTAGCAAGGGTTCTGTTGCCCACCGCATCATAGGTATAACTATTCTGTGTTACCGGCGAACCGACCGGGCCTCTTTTATAATTGGTAAGTCGATACCCATTGTCATAAGTAAATTGTTCAGACAATAATGGATTATTGTTCCGGGTGATGGCTGTTTTGTTCATCTCCTTGTCGTAAGTAAATGATGTATTCTGAATAGTTCCGTTAGCTGTGGAGATGCTTGTTAACCGGTTTGCAAAATCGTACTGCATATTGCTGCTTACTCCGTTTGCAAAAGTTTTGTTCGTTAATTGGTTGTCATTGTTGTATGCATATTCAACAATGACAACACTGTCTTTCAGAATCTTTACCAGCCGGTTGCGGGTATCATATTCTTTTATTACCGTACTGCCATCGGGGTAAATCAAAGTTTGTGTACGGCCTGCAATATTGTACTGGTAGCTGGTTGTCCTGCCATCGAATGTTTCGGATGTGATGCGGTTGAGTGCATCATAGGTAAGTGTAACCGTACCGGCATTATTGGTTGCCGATATTATCCTGACTAACGCATCGTAACTGTAGGTAAAGCTTTCTCCACCCGGTAACTGGCGGGCAATAACCCTGTTCAGTGTATCGTACAGGAAGTTGACGATGGTGCCATCTGTAAGCCGGTTGGAAATAACATTCCCTTTATTATCATAGGTATATTCATTGAAACTGCCATCCGGATAGGTCATTCTTTTTCTCCTGTTCAGGTTATCGTAGGTGTACGTGGTTGTATTGTTATTCTGGTCCTTCAGCGATACAACATTACTCATGGCATCGTACCCCACTGTAATAACAAAGCCATTGTTATTGGTAAAGGTTTTTACCCGGTCCAGGCTGTCGTAGGTATAATGGCTCGTAAAACCGTTTCGGTCTGTTACAGCTATTATGTTGTTATTCTTATCATAGATGTATGCAGCACTGTTGCCTAAAGGATCGGTAATTTGTTTGATGCGGTTGAGGCTGTCATATATGGCAGAAGTGGTAGCGCCGGCGCCATTGGTATAGCTGGTTATATTGTTGTTCTTATCATAAACGATCGACGCAATGATGCCATTATTATCGCTTATCGCCGTTACCCTGTTCAGTGCATCATAGGTATAGTGAACTGTTTGCCCGTTGGGCATTGTGATGCTGGTCACATTGCCATTAGCATCATAACTCATACCCCTGCTGTTATTTTGCGGATCTTTCGATGCTTTAAGCCTGTTCCTCGTATCGTAGGAAAACTTTGTTTCATGCCCCAGTGCGTTTTTTATACTGGTCAGGTTATCCATGGCATCATAGCCTAAGTTTACCTTGTTGCCGGTTGGGCCAGTGATCTTAACCATCCGGTCGCTGGCATCATAATTAATAATAGAAGGTTCATTATTCTTATTCAGCACAGAAACAATGTTTCCATTGGCATCATAAGTAAACTGCACGTTATTATTAATAGGGTCGGTAATTTTTTTCAGCCGGTTTAAAATATCGTACTCGGCGCTGCTGTTATTTCCACGGGCATCTGTATAGGCCAGCAGGTTTCCACGGGCATCAAAAGATAAAGTTGCGTTGTACCCATTTGGCCCGGTTACATTAGCAGGGTTACCATAGGCATCGTAATTGTAAGTAAAAATATTTCCTTTGGGATCGGTACTGCTGATGATATCTCCTTTGGCATTGTATGTTGCTGTATAAATATTATTGCCCGGCGTTATCAATTGGGTAAGGTTGCCGGCAGCATCGTAAGAGAGGGTATATAAAAATCCTTTATTGTCTTTGTAACTTGTTATCTTATTATGATTCCCAGAATAAGTATAGCTGCTTACCTGGTTCAATGGGTCTGTGGCAGTAAGCATATTACCATTCCCATCATAGGTATATTTATAAACCCGGCCATTGGCATCGGTCATTTTTGTTTGATTGCCCTGGTCATCATACTCGTAATTAATATTATAACCGCAGCAATTACCCGACATGGAGGTTATCCATCCTAAATTTTCTGTTTTTTGATACGTATAAGTGGTTACCTGGTTGGTGCCGCCATTATCAAAATGATCTGTTACTACTGTTTTTTGAGCAAGCGTATCGTACGAAAAACTTAACCGCTTGTTACAACCAACCAGTTCCCTGGTACTGTAGCCGGGATAATAAATGATATTAACGGTATTATCGTTTTTATCGCTGATGGTTTTCATGGGGCCATTGAGGAGGTAGGTATATTTATCCTTCCCGTTCAGGGGATCTTTTACTTCTTTCAAATTCCCAACAACATCATAGGTATAAGTATAAGTGCGGGAAGGAGCTGCTATGGCATCAATAACACTGGCTAATCTTCCCTGTGTGTTGTAAGTAAAGCTGATGGACTGGCCATCGGAATTAATCAGCGAAGTAAGCAGGCTGTCGGTATAATTAAAACTGATAAAGTTTCCGTTAGGGTCCTGTACCCTGGTAATTTTTTTATGAACCGGGTTGTCAAAAAAGAAAGCAGTGCTGTCCGGCTCTGTCAACCTGTATTTTCCGGGTTGGTACTGAACTAATTTACTGAAGAAACCACGGGGTGTTCTGTATCCGCCGGCAATGGAATCGTATGTATCCTCCCGGCCGTCTCCCCACCTTATTATTCGTCCGCCGGATGTATCTGTGCTGTATAGTATTCCATACTTGAAACTCCAGCCCTTACCAAAACCCAGGTCTTCATTTAAAAGATAACTGTTGTAATAAAAACTGATATCGATACCAAATGCCCTTGCCGGTACCACCAGGTCGGTTCGGGGTATAAATAAATTCCCGCTGATGGTATTTACCTGTATGCCCAACGGGCCTGTTTTATTAGGGGTATTCAGGTTTTGTGCTTCTGCAGCTATTACACAACCCACAAAAACAATAAGCAGCATACTTTCTTTCAGTCTTTTCATATTGAACGCTTTGAAAATATTATAATAGTCGGTTCGTTTTTTAAATCATTATTGCAGCCTGAACATGGTAACGGTATGCGCCGGTACGGTTGAATTTGATTTGCCATAAAGTAAAATGGTACCACTGCCTCCCGCCCTGATTATTCCCGGCGGCCCATCCTGCTCTGTTAATTGCAGGGTAAGGGAGTGTACCCCGCCATTATTATCAAGCTCTTGTTTTGTAAATGCCATTTTAATGATGTCTTCGGCATACAGGGTGCGTACCTGTGCCGGCACATCAAAATTGGTTGGGTTGTTATAATTGATCTGAATGATGAACGGCCAGGCACGCATAACATATTCCGGTACCAGCATTTCTATTACCAGTTGCGAATTCCATCCGCTGGCAGCACCAGGATCACAACCGGGCGCATTGCCATTACCGCTGCCGGTATTGTTGCCCCCACCTGTTATCAATCCGCCATTATTGGCAGGCACTACCGAGAAACCATTTGTCAGTACCGCAAAAGCGGTATCGGCCTTACTGAGCGTTACATCATAAATACCCAGCGGTTTGCCCTGCAGGTTAAATGTGGCATATACAACGGAGCTGTTGATGAAATAAACCGTGGATGCAATGATCTCGGTACCGGGCTTGTTCAGTTTCGCTGTCATGCCCGGGGTAAATAATGCACCGCTGATCTTAACGGTCACATTACCGATATTGCCTCCTGAGTTAGTGTGAACACTGGTTATAATAAACGGCAGTTTCTTAG
>Ga0116177_10003317_pt1 | contig 11817 bp, 13 predicted proteins | sample AD_STIC10_MetaG_FD_89750 | JGI IMG/M metagenome (GOLD analysis project Ga0116177, IMG submission 89750) | Active sludge microbial communities of municipal wastewater-treating anaerobic digesters from USA - AD_STIC10_MetaG | ecosystem: Engineered > Bioreactor > Anaerobic > Digestate | place: USA...
AGCCTGTTTTTGAAGGCGGGGCTTTGGAACCGTCAGACTTCCTTATTTCGGCCTACCGGCATTTTGGTTTGCAATACCCCAGGTTTTACAAGATGGATAATATTGGCAAACTGGGATGGCTGGCCAATGAAGTATTGCTGCAGGATGGTTTTGATAAAGAGAAATACCCGGCAAAGGAAGTGGGCATTGTGCTTTCAAATGCCAGCTCGAGCCTGGATACCGACATCAAATATTATGAAACCGTAAAAACCATTCCCAGCCCGGCCCTGTTTGTTTATACCCTGCCTAATATTGTCATTGGCGAAATATCCATCCGTTACGGCTTTAAGGGAGAAAATGCTTTTTTCATATTTGATGACTTCAACGCCGGATTTATTGAACAATATGTGAGCGGTCTCGTTAATAATAATATCTTGCAGGCTTGTATCTGCGGATGGGTTGAATGGCTGGAGGGTAATTATAAAGCAGCCCTTTTTTTAGTGGAGAAAGACAAAACCAAAGATTCTGTTACTTTTACAATGGAAAACCTTACTAAAATATATCAGTTACAAAATGGATAAGTTAATATCGGATCTTAAATCGCAGATCGTTACCCAATTGAACCTGCAGGATATCAAACCGGAAGACATCGGAGATGATCAGCCTTTGTTTGTTGAGGGGCTTGGTCTTGACTCTATAGATGCGCTTGAGCTCATTGTTTTATTGCAGCAGCAATACAAGATAAAACTCAGCAATGCGGATGAAGGGCCTAAAGTATTCCGCACGGTGCGAACCATGGCCGAATACATTACTGCACATCAAGTACAGAATTCATAAATAAATGAGTGAACCCGTTTTTATTGCCGGTACAGGGATCATTTCGGCGATAGGTAACAACGTCTCCCAATGCCTCGATGCCCTGGAGAACGGCCGTGCCGGCATCGGGCAAATGACCTGTCTTCATTCAGTTCATAAACAACGCCTCCCGGTAGCCGAAGTAAAACTCAGCAATGATGAGCTGGCACAATTGGCCGGCCTGCCCAAAACAAAAAGCCGTACTGCTTTATTAAGTTTGGTTGCTGCAAAAGAAGCGCTCAGCAATTCGGGGATTGAAAATCCTGCTGAATGGCGCACCGGTTTTCTCTCTGCCAATTCGGTTGGCGGCATGGATAAGACAGAGGATTTTTTCAAAACATTTCTCGCAGATAATAGTAAAGGAAGATTGCGTGATGTAGTTGATCACGAATGCGGAGCCGTAACAGAACTGGTTGCCGATGCATTGGGAGTAAAAGATCATATCACAACCATCAGTACAGCCTGCTCTTCTTCGGCTAATTCTATTTTTTTAGGAGCCAGGCTTATTAAGAATGATATACTGGATGTGGTTATTGCCGGCGGAACCGATTCACTTACCCGGTTTACATTAAATGGATTTAACACGCTGATGATCGTAGACGAACAGTTTTGCCAGCCGTTTGATGAGAACCGCCGAGGACTAAATTTAGGGGAAGGTGCCGGGTACCTGGTGCTGGTTTCAGATAAAGTAGCGGCAACCTTAAAGAGCAGGCCAACAATCAAACTGAGTGGTTACTGCAATGCCAATGATGCGTATCACCAAACAGCATCCTCGCCTGAAGGAACAGGTTCTTTCCTGGCGATGAGCGGCGCATTAACCAAAAGCGGCCTGCAGCCATCCGATATTGATTATATAAACCTGCACGGTACGGGTACGCAGAACAACGATATTGCCGAAGGCACAGCCATCAAACGGTTGTTTGCCCCGCATTATCCAAAGATGAGTTCCACCAAAACATTCACCGGGCATACATTGGGCGCAAGCGGCGGTATTGAAGCGGTGTTCTCCGTTTTAGCGCTGCAGCATGGAATGGTGTTCCCAAACCTGCGTTTGGAAACGCCTATGAAAGACCTGCCGTTCGTTCCGGAAAAAGAACTAATTAAAAATGTAAAAATGAAACACGTGCTCTCCAACTCCTTTGGTTTTGGCGGCAACTGTTCATCATTGATCTTTTCAAAAGTATAAGATGTATATACGGGCAACAGGAAATATCTCTGCACAAAAAACATTTGGCCACCCGCCAATGGATGAGCCTGCTGTTGCTTATACCGGTAACCGGCTTACCTGCATAGAACCGGAATACAAAGAATTCATCGATCCCAAACTTATCCGGCGCATGAGCCGTATCATACGCATGGGCGTGGCAGCAGCCATGGAATGTTTAAAGGAGGCTGATGTAAAAATGCCGGACGCCATCATTACCGGAACGGCGTATGGCTGCATGGAAGACACCGCCTCCTTTTTAAGCAAAATGGTTGAGTTCAATGAAGAATTGCTGACGCCAACCGCTTTTATACAATCCACACATAATACCATCGGCGCACAGATCGGGTTAATGCTGCAATGCAATAATTATAACAACGCCTATGTACACCGGGGTTTTTCTTTTGAAAGCGCCCTGCTCGACGGCATGATGCTGTTGAAAGAAAAAGAAGCATCCACGGTACTGGTTGGCGCCATCGACGAGATCATCCATACCAGTCATGCTATTTTAAACCGGATGGGTTTGTATAAACAGGGGCCGGTATCAAACCTGGAATTGTATAAAACAAACTCAAAAGGAACCATTGCCGGTGAAGGGTCTGCATTCTTTATGCTGGCCAGCGAAGCGTCTGCAACGGATTATGCAAAACTTGAAGGGCTGCACACTTTTTATAAACCAACGGGTATAAAAGAAATTGAAAAACAGGTTTCTTTCTTTTTAGAAAAACATGCTGTCAGCATCAATGATATTGACCTGCTGATAACCGGGAAAAACGGAGATGCGGCTTCCGATAATATCTATGATCAACTGGCACAAACCACTTTCAGTAATGGTAAATTGATCAACTATAAACATTTGTGCGGCGAATATCCCACGGCTTCTGCCTTTGCCTTCTGGCTGGCTGCCAACATCATTAAGCAGGGGAAGGTACCGGCTTTGCTGGGTCAAAATAATTCAGCCGGAGCAATTAAACGTGTTTTGGTTTATAACCACTATCTGAACATGCATCATTCCTTATTTTTGCTCTCGGCATGTTAAACTTCCGGAACACGAATATTTTTTTTGGACTGCTGCTCCTTACCTTGATCGGGCTGCATATAAAATACGGCATGCCCGTTTATATTTATCCATTGCTGTTCATTGCCTATTCACTGATCGTTTTTTGGGGTTGCTGTTATGTAGGCTCCGGCTTTTTTATCCGGATCGTTTGCAAAGCGGATACCGGTAAAAAGGAGATCGCCATCAGTTTTGACGACGGCCCTGCTGTTGGCTATACAAAAGAGATCCTGGAAGTACTGAAGAATGAAAATGTAAAAGCTGCTTTTTTCTGCATCGGCAACCGCATTGCCGGCAATGAAGAAATTTTAAAACAGCTGCATGCCGAAGGACATCTTATTGGCAACCACAGCTACTCCCACCATTTCTGGTTTGATATGTACTCAGCAAAAAAAATGCAGACCGACCTGGCGCTGATGGATGCAGAATTGTATAGGGTGATTGCTGTTAAACCAAAATTATTCAGGCCGCCTTACGGCGTTACCAATCCTAATGTAAAGAAAGCGATCATCAATGGCGGCTACACACCGGTTGGCTGGAGCGTACGCTCCATGGATACGGTAATTAAGGAGGAAGCAAAACTGCTTGCAAAGATCACCGAAGCCATTGCACCCGGCGCTGTCTTTCTGTTTCACGATACCAGCAAAACAACACTGAATGTGTTACCGGCCTTTATACAAGAAGTTAAAAAAAGAGGATACCAGGTTAGTCCGCTGGATAAATTGCTACATTTGACCGCTTATGAATAGAGTTATACTAACGATACTGATACTGGCCGTTGGATTTGCTGCGCAGGCTCAATACCCAGGCTATAGCCCGGTGGCCGACCTGGCAAAATTCAAAACAGAGTTTTCTGTAATTACACAAAAGACCACGTCTGTTAAAAGTGATTTTACACAGGAAAAGAACCTTGCCATGCTTTCTGAAAAGATCATTTCCAAAGGAAATTTCTGGTTCAAGAAAGACAGCCGGGTGCGGATGGAATACAACCAGCCCTTTAAATACCTGATGATACTGAATAAAGACAAAGTGTATGTAAAAGACGGGCAGAAAGAAAACAAGGTCTCCACAAGATCAAATAAGCTGTTTCAGCAGATAAACAAGATCATGATCGACTGCATGCAGGGAACGATGCTGAGCAATACCGATTTCAACACCCGTGTTTTTGAGAACAGGAATTCGGCATTGGTAGAGCTGAGCCCGGTAACAAAAGGTCTGAAGGAATTGTTCAGGTCCATCAACGTTATCGTTGATAAGAAGGATTTTTCTGTCAGCAGTATCGAGATGAAAGAACTTTCCGGCGACAATACCATCATCCGCTTCACCAACAAAGAACCGAATGCCAACATTCCAGATACGTTGTTTATTATTAATTAGCCTGCTGGCAATAATGCAGGGTTGCTCTCCTGTTCACAAACAGATGCAGTCTGAGACGAAGGATGTAAGGGAGATCCAAAAATTCAGACCGGTATTCACTGTTGCGTTATACAAGGCTACCGTTGATGTGATGGACAATCATTTAAGCGGCCTGCTGCTGATAAAAAAAATGCCCGACAGCAGTACCCGGATGGTCTTTTCAAACGAGATGGGACTTAGTTTTTTTGATTTTGAATTTACGGCCAACGGCAATTTCAAAGTGTATTCTATTATTAAGAAGATGAATAAGCGATCGGTGATAAAAACATTGCAGCATGATTTTGAACTGGTGCTGATGAATAAACTGGACAATGCCGCCGCATCGGTACGTTCAAACGACAGGCTGCTTTATTTTATCTTTCCGCAAGACAAAGGATATAATTATTATATTACCGATGCAGGGGCAACTGAATTGATAAGAATGGAAAGGGCGTCACACAAAAAAGTGATTGTGGAAGGTATAATGAAGAAGTACAGCAATGGCATACCCGATACCATCGGCATATCGCACAAAACATTTGAATTCAATATTGGCTTAAAACGAATAGAAAGAAATGCTGCTGAATGATTTTTTTACAATAGAAAAGTTGGAAACTTCCGGTACGGAACTGAAGGCGGGGCTGCTTATCAACCCCGGGCATAAAATATTTGAAGGGCATTTTCCGGGCCAGCCGGTGGTGCCGGGTGTTTGCATGATGGAGATGGTAAAGGAAATAGTTGAACAGGTGCTTGATAAAAAGACCCAACTGGTAAAAGCACAGGAAATGAAATTCCTGGCTGTTATTGACCCGGTGAAGAACAATCTTATCAGCACTAATATAAAATACACTGCAGGTGAAGACGGAAGTATTAATGTGGTTGCTTCTTTTTTTAAAGAAGAACTCATGCATTTCCGGTTTAAGGGACTGTTTGTTATTGCTCACTAGCTTTCTCTGGTTTACCTTCCGGCATCAACCATTGTATCAGGTCCAGTGCCGGCCCGGTCATAAACGTTGTTACCAGCGCCATCAACACCATCATGGCAAATATCTCCGGAGAAAGAATACCCAGGTCGTAGCCGATATTTAATACGATCAGTTGCATCAGGCCACGGGTATTCATCAGCACGCCAATAGATAAACTGTCTTTCCAGCTTTGTCCTACAATTTTTGCTGCCAGGGCGCTGCCTCCAAACTTACCGGCAACGGCTACCAATAATATCCATCCAAACGTGATCCACAAATTGCCTGCATTCAGTAAGCCTACCTGTGTTCTCAGGCCGGTGATCACAAAGAACAACGGAAGCAGCAGGAGGATGCTGATGTCTTCGATCTTATCGGTAACGATCTTGCGGAAGTCGAAACTAGCCGGCATGATCACACCGGCCATAAACGCACCGAATAAAGAATGAATGCCGATGATGCTGGTAACATACGATGAAACGATCAGCATCACAAACAGGAATGCCATCACCGCCGTTCTTTTTGTTTCCCGGTTATGATAAACATGTTCCAGTCTTTTAAGCGCCGGCCGCATTACTTTAAGCATCAGCAGCACATAGATGATGGCCAGCGCAATGGTGTACAAAACACTGACAGAGGAGCCCGATTTTACCAACGCAATTACTGCCGCCAATATGCACCATGCTGAGAGGTCATCTGCAGCAGCACAGGTTAGTGCCATGGCGCCCAGCTTCGACCGGGTTAGTCCCTTTTCCTTCAGTATTCTTGCCAGTACAGGAAAAGCAGTAATACTCATGGCAATTCCCATGAATAATGCAAAAGATAAAAAAGATACACCGGCAGGTGCATAATCTTTGTAGATGAAATAAGCCAGTCCCATTCCCAACGTATAAGGAATGATGATGCTGGCATGACTGATGACCACGGCATCATAAGCCTGTTTGCCGATGGCTTTCAGATCAAGCTCCATACCGATGATGAACATGAAAAGAATGAGCCCGATCTGGCTCAGGAAATTCAATGATCCCAGGGAGGCTGCCGGAAAAAGAAACTGCGTTATTTCAGGAAAATAGGCTCCCAGTATAGAAGGTCCCAAGACAATACCGGCTACGATCTCGCCGATAACAGCAGGCTGGCCGATCTTTTTAAAGAGAAAGCCGAATACCCTTGCAAAAAAAATGATGATGATGATCTGCATCAGCAGTACGGCAATAGGTTCGCTGATATGGGTAGCAAACGACCCGGTGAATTCCTGGAAACTGCTTCTGGCAGCCGATTCTCCTTCCGCCTTTATTTCATTTGCGGTAAGTACGGGGCTTTGTAGTAACCTGCCTTGTTTTACGATCCAGTAAATGGCCCCAGCCGCTCCGCCAATGGTGAGGGTATAAAACAACGTACTCCATTTTTTCTTCATAGCAGGAAAACTACTTTAAATGACCGGAACCATATAGACAGATAGGGAACATAAAAAACACCAGGCCTATGTGTCTATGTGGTTCAGATCTTAAAAATTCCGGAACGGAAATTACAGATTGTTTTTTAATGCGGTCAATTTTTCCGGATCAGTATGAAACTATGCTGCAAACCTTTGTAGTTGTTATACAGAAGAATTGTTTTTGGCGCCAAAACTTCAACAGGGCCATTCATCATATTGCCTGGAACCTTTTGTTGCTGCATGATGTAACAGGCCAGCCATACAGCAAAAGAAGAAGCTGTTGCATATTCCCCGCTCAGGTGCTTAAAGCGGGCAACGGGCGTATTCACAGGTAACAGGCTTTCGCAGGCTGTATAAAATTTCAGGGTACGGTTATCTCCGCTTTCGCCGGAAAGGAAAAGATCGATCTTTTCACCTGCTGGTATATGGGTTGAAATGAATTGCTGTAATAATTTTTCCAGCTGCGCCAGGTCCTGGCTGTGCAGCATATTCACAGCGTTAATGCAGGCGATGGCATTTTCTGCCTGGTCGTTGACAAGGAACATAGCAGCGCCTTCTCCTGCAATACTTCCGGGGGTGTCGGTTTGATAGAGATCTTTGCTGGAAATGGATTCTTGTTTGTAAGCTCCGTCTAAATTCTCAATATTATAATCAAAATCCGATATCTCGTCAACGCCGCCGAGCAAGTAGTTGCTTCCCGGAAATTCATTGAGTTGCATCGCGGCATCTATCAATGCATTCTCAAAAGCATGGCCACGATGTACATGGGTTGTGTTGTACGATCTGTTCTTGCTCATCATGCCCACCTGCGCTGCTACGGCATTGGAAGTACTTTGTACAAAATTACCCGGCGCCAGTAATCCTTCTTCATACTGAACGATCTGGTTTAAGAATTTAATGCAATCTTCCATGCCGCCTTTGCCTGTGCCGATTATTATTCCGTCCAGTTCTGCTGTATTCTTTATTATGGGCATAGAAGCGCCTGCTCCCATCCGCACTGCCCGGCCCATCCTGCGTAATACGCCGGGGGGTATGCCGTCGTATAAAGGTTCAATGGCCAGCAATCTTTTTTCTGCCGGCTCATGCAGTTCCTGCAGGTCAACATCCTGAAATGTTTTTTGCGGAGAGATGCAATATGCCTGGTGGATGTATAACATTATACTTTTGAAAAAATTAGTGATGAACAATTGCCCCCAAAACCAAATGAATTTGACATAACATGCTGCACGGGCATTTTTTTATACGAGCCAACAGGTACCAGCCCTGTTGAAGGAATGGCCTTTTTAAAACGAAGGGTTGGATATGCTTCCTGGTGAATAAGACTCAGGATGCTGTATACCGCTTCCACTGCGCCTGCAGCTCCCAATGTGTGACCGGTATATGCTTTCGTTGAGGCAAATGCCGGAACTTTTTCAAATAAACGTAACATGGCTTTGCTTTCCACTTCGTCGTTATTCTCTGTTCCGGTGCCGTGTGCATTGATAAAGCTGACCTGGCCGGCAGACAGTCCTGCCTGCTTCAAAGCGCCTTGCATGGAAAGAAAAGGCCCGTCGCCTTCATCCGATAACGAAGAAGGATGGTAGGCATCATTGGCATTGCAGAAGCCGGTTAACTCGGCATAAACTTTTTTTCCGGCAATGTCTTCTTCTTTTTCCAGCAATAAAAAAGCAGCGCCCTCTCCCAGGTTAAGGCCTTTTCGGTCTTCATCAAAGGGGGTGCATTTTTCTGAAGAAAGAATGTGCAGCGCATTAAAACCATTGATGGTATATTTTGCCAGGCTGTCTACCCCGCCAACGATGGCTCTTTTTGCGAAACCATTCTTCATCAGCATAGCGCCATACATGATGGAATTGGCAGAAGAAGAACAGGCGGTATTGATGGTATTGATGATGCCATTCATTTTATAGTGCTTCTGCAAATACATATTCACCGAAGCACAGTCGTATGAAGACGTATAAGGAGAGCCATCGGTTTTTTTGTTCGCATCGGCATACAATTCATCTGTAAGGCACATGCCGCCTACGGTGCTGGCGCCTGCCAGGGCTGTTTCGGAAGAAGAGAGAGCGGCCGGGGAAAGACCGGCATCCTGCAACATTTCATTTAGCGCATGCAGGGCAAGCAGTGAAGTACGGGTAACCCCCGGATCGGTAACATGCAGTTTCTTCAACAGGTCTGCCGTACTTATTCTTACCTGCCCGAAGGGCAGCAGTTCGGCATATTTTGTGGGAAAGAGATCGAATTCGTTACGGATACCGCAAAGGCCTTCAACAAGGCTCTTATGGTTTTCGGCCACAGAATTTCCAACAGCGCTTATCACGCCCATGCCGGTAACAAAGATCCTGCTCAATGAAAAGAATTTATTTGGTGCGATGTTGCTCGATGTAGGCAGCCATGGTATTGATGTCAACCAGTATCTTACGTCCTTCCTTCGGGTCTTTTATATCGATGCCATATTCCCGGCTCAGCAAAACGATCAGTTCTATTGAATCAATGGAATCCAGCCCCAGTCCTTCGCCAAACAAGGGTTCGTCATCTTTTATATCATCCGGGTTAACCGATGTGAGGTTTAAGAACTGCACGATCTGCTGTTTCAATTGCTTTTTAAGTTCTGCTGTTTCCATGTTAAATGATTCAAATGAGATTTTTTCTTTTCAACCCGTATAAAGTGATCAGTTGAATGACCAGTGTAATACCCAATAAAGGTAGAATATTCAACGCAACATCTTTCAGTTTTCCGCCTTCCAAAAATAACCCATAATAGGCTTCCAGGCACCAATGCAGCGGCGATAGTTTCATTACAAACTGGAACGATTGGGGCATGGCGAAACTGGGTACCAGCAAGCCTCCCACGGCTGCCATCAGTACAATGGATACGGCGCCGATGCCATTGCTTTGTTCCTGTGTTTTTGAAAACACGCCGATCATGATGGCATAACTTACGGCACACCATCCGCAGATAAGTGTTACTACAATTACGCCGGCAACATCGGGCAGGTCAAGCCTGGGCAATCCCATTGATGGAAATAGCCAGATGCCAAGCGAAAAGACCACAGCGGCCTGCATCACGGTTACAAAAAGATACGTGAGTTGTTTGGATAATACAGATACCAGGTAATTGGTAGGTAAAGTTTTCAGCCGCACAAAACTTCCGTTCAGTTTTTCTCTCACCACGCTGCCGCCTAAGGAGATCACGATAAAGAACATGGCAAATACCGTCCATGCCGGAACATTATGTTGCGATGCATTGGGTATATTCCGGCTGCCGCTTCGGGATACCGGTATCTCGTTGATGGCCACCTGGCTTCCGATCAGTTCCTTTTCCAGCGAGTCGGGCATCTGCTTTTCATTGAGATTGAAGTAAAGACTCTTCAGCACTTCTTTATTCTGCACCACCTGCAGGGCGCTTCGTAAAGCACCCTGTATAGAGTGCCGGAATGTTTCCTGCAGCACCGGGTGATAAAGCATGGTGATTGGCTGAATGATGCTGTTGCCTGTTTTTGTACTGTCGGCCTGCATGCCAAAATTCTTCAGCGCTTTTACGGCAATTTCATTCGACTTGTCTTTTACTTTATTGGTAAAGTCGGAAGGAATGATAATAGCGATCACAGCATCCTTAGCGTGCATGCGGTTTGAAATGGCATCGTCTGTTTCGCCGGCGGCAACGGCTTGTATGCGGAACATGCCTGCCTTGCTGATGGCGTTTTCCAGCTGTTTGCCTGCATCGCCTGTATCCCGGTTGCAAAGCAGCATGGGAACGGTGTTGGTGTTCAGCATTTCAAAGGTGCTGTTTTGAACAGCGGTGATCACCACGGCCAGTACGATGGGCATCACAAACATAAAGATCAAACCCAGTTTGTCACGGGTGAGTATGCGTATGTCTTTTAATATGGTTGACCAGAGTTTGAACATTACGAATCCCGGAATGATTTGCCTGTTAAATTAATGAAGAGACCTTCCAGGCCATCCTCTTTATGATCGAGCATCAACTGCTGCAGCGTATCGTGCGCTATTATTTTTCCATCATCGATCAAGGCCACTTTATTACACAATTCTTCTGCTTCGCTTAACTGGTGCGATGTATAAATCAATGTCGTTCCGTTCCCGTTTAATTTTTTCAGGTAATTGATGATGGCATGGCGTGAGTGAACATCCACACCAACCGTAGGCTCATCCAGGAATAATATCTGTGGATCATGAATAACGCCAATAGCCAGGTTCACCCGGCGTTTCATGCCACCGGAAAACTCCTGCACTTTTTTATTGCGTACATCGGTAAGGCCAAGTACTTCCAGGAGTTCGGTGGTTTTATTTTTTATCTCACGCTTGTGTAACCCGGCCCAGGCGCCAAAGAAGGAAAGATTTTCTGCCGGGCTCAGTTCCTGGTAAAAGGAAAAATCCTGTGGTACAAATCCAAAAAGCCCGTTGACGGATTTCTTGTGATGGGCAATTTCATGTCCAAGTAACTGCACATTTCCCTGCTGGTAGTTGAGCAGACCGGTCATGCAGTTCATGAGTGTTGTTTTGCCGGCGCCATTGGGGCCAAACAAACCAAAGCGCTCGCCGGGCTGTACCTCAAGATTTAAACCGGAGAAACAGGCTGTTGTTTGCCGGGGATAGGTGAAGGCTAAATTGACTATACGCACCGCTGCATGGCTCATGAATTCCATTTTATTTTAGACAATGCCTGGAAAGCCCTTTTCTCCACTTCCGAAATTTCGATGAGGTAGTCTCCCATCATATCAAAATCGGCCTGGCTGCCGATGCGGCCTTTGTAAATGCCTGCGGCGTGTACAGCGGCATTGCGCCACTTATCGCCGGCCTCGGTAAATAGCTTTGAAATATCAAGCAGTTCATCAATGGGTTGGTACGCATGCGACTCTTGTAAGAAGGCTGCATATATATAACGGAAGCCGCCACCACCCGTGCCGAT
>Ga0116177_10003319_pt1 | contig 11811 bp, 5 predicted proteins | sample AD_STIC10_MetaG_FD_89750 | JGI IMG/M metagenome (GOLD analysis project Ga0116177, IMG submission 89750) | Active sludge microbial communities of municipal wastewater-treating anaerobic digesters from USA - AD_STIC10_MetaG | ecosystem: Engineered > Bioreactor > Anaerobic > Digestate | place: USA...
CCGAACGCGAACAGCTTCTTCGCGCCGGTGCCGACGAAGGTGCCGCTGCCCCAGTACACCCTGCCGTCCGAAACCGACGGCCCGGCATTGCACATCCCGCCGCTGGCGTAGGACCACAGGACCTTGCCGTCCTTGGTCGCCAGTGCGTACATCGACCCGTTCATCGAGCAGCCGAACATCACGTCGTTGACCGCGCTGACCGCGCCTTCGGCCCGGCTGTCCAGCGGGTCCTTGGTGGTCCACAGCACGGCGCCGGTCTTGCGGTCGAGCGCCGCCCAGCCGCCGGCCGTCGTCGTCGAGCCGTCGAGCAGCTTCCAGGGCTTCGGCGGGGTCTGCTGGCTGGCGTCGCCGGCGTTCGATGCGGCCACGTAGATGCGCCGCCCGTCCGAGGCCGATCCCCACTGGAGGCCGCCGGTGATGCCCCCCGGGGCGGCCTGCGTGGCCCAGGCCAGTTGGCCGGTCTTGGCGTCGAAAGCCCAGAACATGCCGCTCTTCTGGCCGGCACCGACGATCTTGCCGCCGGTCTTGTCGTCGCCCATCAGGATCGGGCCCTGGGCGAAGTCCCAGTCCGGGCCGCGCGGGTTCGGGCAGTTGTCGTTCTCGTTGATGTCGAACACGAAGGGAATGTGGAGCCCGCAGCCGACGTTCCAGGCGTCCGTGGGCAGGCCGCGCGAGGCCCAGCGGATCCTGCCGGTGTCGAGTTCGACCGCGACGATCGAGTCGAAGTGGTTGTCCGGTGCGAGGCAGGTCGAGGCCGCCGTGCCGGCGCGCAGGCAGGCCTGTGCCGATTCCGGGATCCAGTAGTTGTTGCCGGTGGCCATGTAGACCAGCTTGCGTTCCAGGTCCACCGCGCCGGTGCTGCCCCAGATCGCACCGCCGTAGTAGCCCTCGGGCACCATGTAGGTCTGCCAGCGGATCGCGCCGGTCTTGACGTCGAGCGCGACCAGGCTGCCGCGGAAGTGCCACTGCCAGCCGTAGGCCTGGGGCACGAAGCCGGCGACCAGTTCCTCGTTGGACGCGGTCCCGACCAGCGCCAGGCCGTTGGCGATGACCGCCGAGTGGGTGACGAACGACAGGTCGGTGTTGTCGACCTGCGTGACCCACAGCGGCGCGCCCGTGAGCTTGTCGACGGCGAACACCCGCGCGGGCTTCGGCGCCGGCTGGCCGAAGGCCTGCAGGAACTTGCCGCTCTGGTTGCCCAGGATCAGCGCGTTGCCGGCGACCGCCGGCGTGGCCCGCGCGAAGTCGCCGGTGATGCCGGTGTAGTCGGAGATCGGGCGCTTCCAGACCTGCGCGCCGGTGAGCCGGTTCAGCTTGTAGAGGAAACCGGCCGAGTCGGGAAAGTAGAGGAAGTCGCCGTCGACGGCCGGGTTCGCGGTGACGTCGCCGGTGGTGTCCGCCGCCCATTTCAGCTGCAGACCGCCGACGGTCTTCGCATTGAGCTTGTTCTCGCTGGACTGGTAGCGCGAGTTCCTCAGGTCGAAGCCCGCGCTCGGCCAGTCGGCGTAGGCCGGGGCAGTGGCCGCGAGGCCGAGCGCGAGCGCGATCGATGCGCGTGCGAGCAGATGACTGTTCATTCTGGTGTCTCCTCAAGGTGCGTACCCCGCGGCGCGGCTCACGGCAGGCCCCGACCGGGACGCTTTCGCCGGAGCGGGTGCGTCGCGCACGGTCGTGTCAGGTCGGGGCAGCAGCGGCGGCAGCGGGGCGTGTCGGCAGTGACGCGAACGCCTGCGCTTGCGGTCACCCCGTCGCCGACGGACGGGGTGGCCTGGCCGTGGTCGGCGCCCGGCTGGCGCAGCAGGAAGCCAGGGACCGAACACCCCTTACAGTATCAGGGTGCAATGGGATGGTGTCCCATTTGCTGATCCGGATCAACGTGAGCGTCGACTATTTTTTCGACGCTGCGGCGTCGGGCTGCAGCCTGAGGAAGATCCACCGCGTGCCGGCCTCGCGTTGCGCGACGTCTTCCGTGAAGCCGAGTTCGCGCGCGAGTTCGAGCATGCGCGCGTTTTCGGTCAGGACCGTGGCCACGAGGCGCTGCGTGCCGCGCTCGCGCAGGTAGGCGATCAGCTTGTGCAGCAGCCGCTCGCCGAGGCCGGCGCCCTTGAGTTCGCTGCGCACGATGATGCCGAACTCGGCGTCGACGTTGTCCGGGTCGGCCACGGCGCGCACCACGCCCAGCGTGCGTTCGGCGCCGTCGGCGCCGGTGTCGGTGGCGACGAAGGCCATCTCGCGCTCGTAGTCGATCTGCGTCAGGCGCGCGAGCTCGCTGCGCTCGATGCTGCGGCGGCTGTAGAAGACGCGCATGCGCACGTCCTCGGGCGCCAGGTGGCGCAGGAACTCGAGGTGCATCGCCTCGTCCTCGGGGCGGATCGGGCGCAGCGTCACGACGCGGCCGTTCCAGTCGATCGTCTCGGCCAGCTGGGCCGGGTAGGGGCGGATCGCGAAGTTCGCCGCGCCGCCGGGCGCCGAGGCGCTGACGCGCACGCGCGCGTCGAGCGCGATCGCGCCCTCGGGGCTGGCGTACAGCGGGTTGATGTCGATCTCGGCGATCTGCGGCACGTCGGCCAGCAGTTGCGACACCGCCACGAGCACCTCGTGCACCGCCGCGAGGTCGGCCGCCGGCACGTCGCGGAAGGCCCGCAGCAGCTTCGCCACGCGGGTGCGCTGCACCAGCGCCGACGCCAGCGCGGTGTTCAGCGGCGGCAGCGCGAGCGCACGGTCGCCGACCACCTCGACCGAGGTGCCGCCCTGGCCGAACAGGATCACCGGGCCGAAGGCGCGGTCGATCGTGGCGCCGACGATCAGCTCGCGCGCGTGGGCACGCGTCACCATCTGCTGCACCGTGAAGCCCTGGAGCCGCGCGTCGGGCCGCAGCGAACGCACGCGCGCGAGCATCGCGCCGGCGGCCTCGCGCACTTCGGCCGCGCCGGTGAGGCCGAGCGCCACGCCGCCGACGTCGGACTTGTGCGAGATGTCCGGTGACAGGATCTTGATCGCCACCGGAAAGCCCGTGGCCTGGGCGGCGGCAACGGCCTCTGCGGCCGAGGCGCCGACGATGCGGGTGGCGACCACCGGGATGCGGTAGGCCTCCAGCACCGCCTTGGCCTCGGGCTCCGTCATCAGCTCGCGGCCTTCGGCGAGCACCCGCTCCACAAGGCGGCGCACGGCGTCGGTGTCGACCGGCAGGCCCGGTGGCGCGGCCGGCGGGGCCTCGAGCAGCTGGGCCTGGTTGCGGTGGTAGGTGGTCAGCATCGCGTAGGCGCGCACCGCTTCCTCGGGCGTCTCGTAGCCGGCGATGCCGGCCTCGCGGAAGGCGCGGCGCGGCGCCTCGGCGCCGCCGTCGCCCAGCCAGCAGCCCAGCAGCCGCTGCGGGTGCTGCTGCGCGATCGGCACCAGCGCCTGGGCGATCTCCAGGCTCGGCACGATGGCCGTGGGCGCCTGGATGAACAGCACCGCATCGGCCGCCGGGTCGGCCACCAGGGCCTGCAGCGCCGCCACGTAGCGCCCGGCCGGCGCGTCGCCGATGATGTCCACCGGGTTGCCGTGCGACCAGTTGGCGGGCATCGCGGCATCCAGCGCCGCCACCGTGCCGGCGCCCAGCTCGCACAGCTCGAGCCCGACGTGCGCGGCGCAGTCGGCGGCCATCACGCCGGCACCGCCGCCGTTGGTCAGCACGGCCAGCCGGCCGCCCGGGTTGTCGCGCAGCCGCGCCAGGGTCTCGGCGGCCAGAAAGAGCTGCTGCATCGTGTCCACGCGCAGCATGCCGGCGCGGGCGATGGCGGCGTCGTAGACCGCGTCGGAGCCGGCCAGCGCGCCGGTGTGCGAGGCCGCGGCGCGCTGACCCTGCGCCGAGCGTCCCGACTTGACGACGATCACCGGCTTGTTGCGCGCTGCGGCGCGCGCCGCCGACATGAACTTGCGCGGCGCCTCGACCGACTCGATGTAGAGCAGGATCGCGCGCGTCTTCGGGTCGCTGGCCAGGTAGTCGAGCATGTCGCCGAAGTCGACGTCGGCGTGCTCGCCCAGCGACACCAGGTGCGAGAAGCCGATCGCGCGGCTCTTCGCCCAGTCGAGCATCGCCGTCATCAGCGCGCCCGACTGCGACACGAAGGCGAGCTCGCCGGGTGCCGCCTCGACGTGCGCGAAGCTCGCGTTCAGGTGCGCGTGGGGCGCGAGCATGCCGATGCAGTTCGGCCCGAGGATGCGCAGCAGGTGCGGCCGCGCGGCGTCGAGCATCGCCTGCTTCGCCGCGGCGTCGAGCCCGGCGGTCAGCACGACGGCGGCGCGCGTGCCCAGCGCGCCCAGTTCGGCGATCACGCCCGGCACCGCGGCGGGCGGCGTGCACACCACCGCCAGTTCGGGCACCTGCGGCAGTGCGCCCGCGTTCGGGTACACCGGCAGCTCGCCGAAGCGCGCGTGCTTCGGGTTGACGGCGTAGACCGCGCCGTGGAAGCCGCCCGCGTGCAGGTTGCGCCAGACGGTCGCACCGACGCTGGCCGGGCGTTGCGAGGCGCCGATCACGGCCACGCTGGCCGGGTCGAAGAGGGAGTCGAGGTGGCGGATGCTCATGTCGTGCGTTGCGGTGCGTCGGCCGGCGGATCAGGGTTGGACCCGATGATGCCCTGCGGGCGCAGCGATCGGCCGCCCGCGTCCTTGATCTCGAGCAATTGCAGCCGGGCCGGGCGCGCCTAACGTGACGGGTTCGATGCCCCGACCTGGGGCGACTCTGGGGGCGAGCATGGGCGACACCACTCCGGCAGCCGGCGATCCCGAGACGCTGGGCCACCTGGCCCAGCAGACCTACGCGATCGTGCTGGCCGGCGGTCGCGGCACGCGCCTGGGCGGCCTGACCGAGCACCGGGCCAAGCCCGCCGTGCCCTTCGCGGGCAAGCTCAGCATCATCGACTTCCCGTTGTCGAACTGCGTCAACTCGGGCATCCGCCGGGTGGCCGTGCTGACGCAGTACAAGGCGCAGAGCCTGATCCGGCACGTCGAGCGCGGTTGGGGCTTCCTCGAGATGAACCTGGGCGAGTTCATCGACGTCGTGCCGGCGCAGCAGCGCGTCGACGAGGGCTGGTACAGCGGCACCGCCAACGCCGTCTTCCAGAACCTCGACATGCTGCGCGAGGCCGACCCCGCGCACGTGCTCGTGCTGGCCGGCGACCATGTCTACAAGATGGACTATGCGCGCCTGCTGGCCGACCACGTCGCCCGGCGAGCCCAGCTGACCATCGCCTGCGTCGATGCGCCGCTCGAGCAGGCGCGCGAGTTCGGCGTGCTGCGCGTGGACGCGCGGCGGCGCGTCACGGGCTTCGACGAGAAGCCGGCCGAGCCCGCCGCGCTGCCGCAGCGCCCCGACCACGCGCTGGTTAGCATGGGCATCTACGTGTTCGACGCCCCCTACCTGCGCGCGCAGCTGGTGCGCGACGCGGCCGACGCGGCCTCGAGCCACGACTTCGGCCGCGACCTGATCCCGCGCGCCGTGCGCCACGACCGGGTGTACGCGCACCGCTTCGAGGACAGCTGCGTCGGCCAGCCCGGCGCGGCGCCGTACTGGCGCGACGTCGGCACCGTCGACGCCTACTGGGAGGCCAACATCGACCTCACCGCCGTCGTGCCCCAGCTCGACCTGTACGACGATCACTGGCCCATCCTGAGCCTGCAGCGCCAGTTGCCGCCGGCGAAGTTCGTCTTCGACGACGAAGGCCGGCGCGGCATGGCGGTCGACTCGCTGGTGTCCAGCGGCTGCATCGTCAGCGGCGCGACGGTGCGTCGCTCGGTGCTGTTCTCGAAGGTGCGCGTGGGCGAGGGCAGCCTGGTCGAGCAGTCGGTCGTGCTGCCGGGCGTGACCATCGGCCGCGACGTGCGCCTGCGCCGGGCCGTGGTCGACAAGCGCTGCGTGCTGCCCGACGGCTTTCGCGCCGGGCACGACGAGGCCGCCGACCGCCGGCGCTTTCACGTCACCGGGCGAGGGGTGATCCTCATCACCCTGGGCATGCTCGGGCAAGATCCATCCGCTCCGCATTGAACCTGCCGACCTTGAAAGGCCGACCATGAAGATCCTGTTGCCCGTCGATGGCTCGCAAGACTCGCTCGACGCCGTTCGCCATGTGCTCGCCCTGGTGCGCCAGGGCCTGCGGGCGAGCCTGCTGCTGGCCAACGTGCAGGAGCCGGCGAGCCTGTACGAGCTGCTGCGCGCCCACGACGCCGAGGCGATCGAGGCGATGACGCTGGCCGCCGGCGAGCACGCGCTGCAGGACGCGGTCGAGCTGTGCCGCGAGGGCGGCGTCGACTTCGAGACGCGTCTCGGGCAGGGCGAGCCGGCCCACCTGCTGGCCGACATCGCCGAAGAGGAGAACTGCGCCCTGGTGGTGATGGGTTCGCGCGGCAAGGGCGAGACCTCCGGCACCCGGCTGGGCTCGACCGCGCACGCGATGCTGCACGACTGCGTCGTGCCGGTGACCGTGGTGCACCACGTCGAGGCCGACGTCGAGATGGACGCGGAGTCGGACGACGCGTGACGGCTGCGCCCGGGTTCCATGGCGATTGAATCGCCCCCCGACGAGGCCTGGCACCGCCGCGAGGCCGCCGACCTCGCGCGCGAGCACGGCGTCGACCCGGCGATCGGCCTGCACGAGGCCGAGGCCACGCGGCGCGCGCAACGCCACGGTCCGAACGAGATCGCCCAGGGGGCGCAGCGCTCGCCGTGGGCGCTGTTGGTCGACCAGTTCCGCGACTTCATGATCCTCGTGCTGATCGCCGCCGCGGTGGTCTCGGGCGTGATCGGCGATGTCGTCGACACGCTGGCCATCCTGGTGATCGTGGTGCTCAACGCGCTGATCGGCTTCGTGCAGGCCTGGCGTGCCGACCGCGCGCTGGCCGCGCTGCAGCAGCTCGCCGCGGCGCACGCCACGGTGCTGCGCCAGGGCCGGCCACTGACGGTGCCCGCGGCGGCGCTGGTGCCCGGCGACATCGTGCTGCTCGAGGCCGGCAACCAGGTGCCGGCCGACCTGCGGCTGATCGAGATCGCGGCGCTGAAGGTCGACGAGTCGGCGCTGACCGGCGAGTCGGTCACGGTCGACAAGCACGCCGCGGTGATCGACGACCCGGGCGCGGCGCTCGGCGACCGGCTGAACATGGCCTACAAGGGCACGACGGCGGCGCACGGCCGCGGTCGCGGCCTCGTGGTGGCCACCGGAGCGGCCACCGAACTCGGCAAGGTCGCCGGGCTGCTCGAGCGCAGCGTCGACAACGGCACGCCGCTGCAGAAGCGCCTGGCGGCCTTCGGCCAGCGGCTGGCGATCGTGGTGCTCGCGATCTGCGCGGTGATCTTCGGCGTCGGCGTGCTGCGCGGCGAGCCGCCGGTGCTGATGATCCTGACGGCGGTGAGCCTGGCGGTCGCCGCCATCCCCGAGGCGCTGCCTGCGGTCGTGACGGTGCTGCTGGCGCTCGGCGCGCGGCGCATGGTCGGGCTCAACGCGCTGGTGCGCCGCCTGCCGTCGGTCGAGACGCTGGGCTCGGTGAGCATCATCGCCTCCGACAAGACCGGCACGCTGACGCGCAACCACATGCATGTCGAGGTGCTCGAGACCGACGCGCGCGACGAACTGCTGCGCGCCGCCGCCCTGTGCAACGACGCCGTCCGGGGCGCCGACGGCCACTGGGCCGGCGACCCGACCGAAACCGCGCTCACCGACGCCGCCGCCGCGGCCGGCCACGACCCGGCCGCGCTGGCGCGGGCCTGGCCGAGGGTCCACGAAATGCCTTTCGACTCGCAGCGCAAGCGCATGAGCACGCTGCACCGCGACGGCGACGCCTTCGTCGCCTACACGAAGGGCGCGCCCGAGTCGGTGCTGCCGCTGTGCACGTCGCGCTGGGTGGACGGCGCCCCGGCGCCGCTGGACCGGGCCGCCGTCGCGCAGCGTGCCCAGGCGCTGGCCATGCAGGGCCTGCGCGTGCTCGCCTTCGCCCGGGCCCGGCACGAGCGCATGCCGGAGTCGGGCGAACTCGAGCCGGCCGACGCCGACATGGCGCTGGTCGGGCTGGCCGGACTGATCGACCCGCCGCGCGACGAGGCCGCCGCCGCGGTGCGCGAATGCCGCAGCGCCGGCATCACGCCGGTCATGATCACCGGTGACCACCCGGCCACGGCACTGGCGATCGCGCAGCGCCTGGGCATCGCCGAAGCCGGCGACGCGGCGGTGCTCACCGGCGCCGAACTCGCCACGCTCGACGACGCGGCCCTGCGTGCGCGGGCCGCGCGGGTGCGCGTCTACGCGCGCGTCGACCCGGCGCAGAAGATCCGCATCGTCGAGGCGCTGCAGGCGCTCGGCCAGTTCGTCGCGATGACCGGCGACGGCGTCAACGACGCGCCGGCGCTGAAGCAGGCCGACATCGGCGTGGCCATGGGCCGTGGCGGCACCGACGTGGCGCGCGAGGCCGCGAGCCTGGTGCTGCTGGACGACAACTTCGCCACCATCGTCGCGGCGGTGCGCGAGGGCCGGCGCATCTACGACAACATCCGCAAGTTCGTGCGCTACGCGATGACCGGCAATTCCGGCGAGATCTGGACGATCTTCCTCGCGCCGCTGCTCGGCCTGCCGATCCCGCTGCTGCCGATCCACATCCTGTGGGTCAACCTCGTCACCGACGGCCTGCCCGGCCTGGCGCTGGCCGCCGAGCCGGCCGAGCGCGGCGTGATGCGCCGCCCGCCGCGGCCGCCCGGCGAGAGCCTGTTCGCGCACGGCCTGTGGCAGCACGTGCTGTTCATCGGCCTGCTGATCGGCGCGCTGTGCCTGGGCGTGCAGGCCTGGGCGCTGGCCACCGGCCACGCGCACTGGCAGTCGATGGTGTTCACGGTGCTGACGCTGTCGCAGATGGCGCACGTGCTGGCCATCCGCTCCGAGACCGAGGCCCTGTGGACGCTGGGACTGCGCAGCAACCGGCCGCTGCTCGGCGCGGTGGTGCTGACCTTCGCGCTGCAGATGGCGACGCTGTACGTGCCGGCGCTCAACCCGGTGTTCAAGACCGAGCCGCTGGACGCCGCCGAGCTGGCGCTGTGCCTGGCCGCCGCCGCCGTGGTGTGGATCGCCGTCGAGCTCGAGAAGGCCTGGCGCCGTGCGCGCCGCGACGGGGCGCCGATGGCGCTCGACGCGCCGGCCTGAGGGGGCCATGATCGGCCGGCAGGAGCGTCCCATGTCCACCCTGAATTTCGACCCCTGGCAGGCCGGCGCCGTCGCGCTCGACGTGATGGCCGCGTCGCAGCTCGGCCCCGCCCCGCTCGCCGAGCGCCAGGCCACGCGCCTGGCGCGGCTGCTGCGCGCCGCGAAGGAGGGCACGCGCCGCTATGCCCGGGTGCTGCACGGCCGCGACCCGAACGGCGTCGCGCTCGCCGACCTGCCGGTGACGAACAAGGCCGAGCTGATGCGCCACTTCGCGGACGGCGTGGCCGACCCACGCATCACGCTCGAGCTGCTGCGCCGCGTCACCGCCGACCCGCGCGGCATCGGCGAACCCTTTCTCGACGGCTACATCGTCTGGGAGAGTTCGGGCACCAGCGGCGAGCCCGGCTACTTCGTGCAGGGCACGCAGGCGCTGGCCGTGTACGATGCGCTCGAGGGCCTGCGTCGCGGCACGCCGCGGCCCTGGCGGCGGCTGATGGACCCGATGTTCCTCGGCGAGCGCATCGCCTTCGTCGGCGCGACCAGTGGCCACTTCGCGAGCCAGGTCTCGGTGCAGCGCCTGCGCCGCCTGAACCCGTGGATGGCGCATGCGCTGCGCAGTTTCTCGATCCTGCAGCGCACCGCCGACCTGGTCGACGAGCTGAACCGCTACGCCCCGACCATCATCACCACCTATCCGACCGCGGCGGCGCTGCTCGCCGACGAGGCGCGGCGCGGCGCCCTGCAGATCCACCCGCAGGAGATCTGGACCGGCGGCGAGACGCTGCAGCCGGCGGTGCGCGAGGGCGTGGAGAAGGTCTTCGGCTGCCCGCTGCGCAACAGCTACGGCGCGTCCGAGTTCCTGGCGATGGCCTGGGAGTGTGACCACGGACGCCTGCACCTGAACGCCGACTGGCTGATCCTCGAGCCGGTGGACGCCTCGCACCGGCCGGTGCCGCCGGGCGAGCTGTCGCACACCACGCTGCTGACCAACCTGGCCAACCCGCTGCAGCCGATCATCCGCTACGACCTCGGCGACCAGGTGCGCCTGTGGCCGGGCGAACGCTGCGCCTGCGGCTCCTGCCTGCCGGCCCTCGAGGTGCAGGGTCGGCGCGACGACCCGCTGGTCATGGCCGGTCGCGACGGCCGCGGCGTGACCTTGCTGCCGCTCGCGCTGAGCACGCTGATCGAGGAGGAGGCCGGCGTCTTCGACTTCCAGCTGCGCCAGCGCGACGAGCACACGCTCGAGCTGCGCCTGGGCTTCGGCGGCGAGGCGGCACGCGCCGCGCAGTCGCGCTGCGCCGCGGTGCTCAAGGCCTACGGCCGCCGCCAGGGCCTGGCGGCGCTGCGCATCGTCGCGATGCCCGACGCGCCGCTGGTGCACGGGCGCAGCGGCAAGGTGCAGCGGGTGGTGGCGGCGTCGGCGCAGGCCGCCTGAAGCGCCGTGGGCGGGTGCGTCGAACGATGATCGAAGGCACCGGGCCCCGGCATGTCCGGTCGGCGAAACCGATCGCGGCGGGCCGCAGCCCTGCCGCCGAGGGCGAATTCGCGCCGGCGGCGGCGACCGATCCGCCATCGGCACGGTTCGACCACAGTCCGCGCGTCGAGGCGCAACGCGGGCACATCGGCCAGCTGTTCGGCGGCGCGGCGCGGGTTCGCCGGCCCGACGCCGCCGCGCCCGTGCTGCAGCGCGCCCGCATCCCCGCGGCACGGGCAGGTGCCGAGCAGGACCTGGACACCGACGAGCGCTTCGAGTTCGCCCGGCTGATCCGCCAGGTCGACGACCTCGGCCGCCTCGACGACATCCGGCAGTGCATCGAGCGCGAGCTGCAGGACGAGACCCTGGACCGGACGACGCGTCTGTCCGACACCTACGCGCTGGGTTTCGTCCGCGAGCAGGTGGAGCGCGTGGAGCTCGACCGACGGCGCGGCAGCCTGGCCGAGAGCCCTGCAGGAGCAGACGTCGTCGCGGACGCATCCCTGCACGTGGCGAAGAAGGCTTCCGTGACCGCCCCCGACGCGACCCCCGACCTGCTGGAGATCGTCGCCGATGCCGATGTCTACTCCGCCGGCGTCGAGGACGTCGACACCGGCTCGGCGACCGAGCCGCTGCCAATGCCCGACCACGACCACTACCGGGCGGAATTCGGCAAGGCCACGCAGGTCGTCGGGCACGTGCGCCGCGGTCAGTTCGCGGTCTCCCCCGGCAACTGGTTCGACTCGCCGTACCCGAAATGCGTCGGCCCGTTCTGGGCGATCGCACCCGTGCCCGCGCGCGCCCCGTTCACGCCCTGGGTGCCCGACTCGGTCGATCTGGGCGCGCAGCCCTTTGCGGCGCTGCTGCGCCGGGCCGCGGTGCCCTTTGTCGTCACGACGGCGCCGATGGCGGATGCGTCGTTCGGGCCGGCTGCCGGCGACCTGTTCCCACGGGAGCCCAGGCGCGACGACGTCCAGCAGGGGGAACTCGCCGACTGCGGCCTGCTCGCGGCCCTGGCCGGCATCGTCACGCGCGAGCCGGGCTTCATCCGCGGCATGCTGCGCGACCTGGGCAATGGCCAGGTGCTGGTCCGCCTGTTCGACATCGCGGTCCAGCCCGACAACCGCTGGGCCTTCACGCCGCGCCTGGTCGTGATCGACAAGTCGACCG
>Ga0116177_10003322_pt1 | contig 11807 bp, 10 predicted proteins | sample AD_STIC10_MetaG_FD_89750 | JGI IMG/M metagenome (GOLD analysis project Ga0116177, IMG submission 89750) | Active sludge microbial communities of municipal wastewater-treating anaerobic digesters from USA - AD_STIC10_MetaG | ecosystem: Engineered > Bioreactor > Anaerobic > Digestate | place: USA...
CAAAAGGCCAAGATAAGGCACTTTCCCGTACTTTTGGCTACGGTATGGTAGCGATCAATTACTGCTCGAGAAGGAAGGTATTGCCACGCTCGACAGCAAGGGCGAACTGCTCATCACGATTATGTCGAGCCTCGCACAAGAAGAAAGTCGTTCTATTTCCGAAAATGTGACATGGGGTCAACGGAAGCGTTTTGCCGACGGCAAGGTCAGCATGCCCTACGGGCAGTTCCTCGGATACCGAAAAGGAGCGGACGGGCTACCAGAGATTGTGCCGGAGGAAGCAGAAACGGTACGAACCATCTACCGCCTGTTCATACAAGGTAAAACGACAAACGCAATTGCAGCTACCCTCACGAAGCAGGGTATTCCGACACCAGGCGGTAAGAAAAAATGGCAGTCAACCACGGTTGAGAGTATTCTCACTAACGAAAAATACAAGGGCGACGCTGTGTTGCAAAAGAAATATACCGTAGATTTCCTGACAAAGAAGCAAAAAATCAATGAGGGGGAAGTTCCTCAATTTTATGTGGAAAATAGTCATCCAGCGATTATCCGCCCGGATGAATGGAATAGAGTGCGAGACGAAATGACAAGAAGAAAAGCGACAGGCCGACATCATAACAGACTGAGTCCATTTTCAGCAATAATTATATGTGGCGACTGCGGAGAGTATTATGGCTCAAAGGTTTGGCACTCCACCAGCAAATACCGCCGTACTATTTGGCAGTGCAACGCCAAGTTCACGGGTGCGAAAAAATGCAGAACCCCTCATTTGTATGAGGATGATATCAAAGCGCTGTTCCTGAACGCCGTGAGTGAGCTGATGATTGACCGAGAGGCACTTATTGAGGACGGCAGAGCGTTACGCATGGCATTTACTGATTTCAGCGGCATTGACAAGGAAATCGGTGAAATCACCAGCGAGATGGATGTGCTTTCCGGTCTGGTACAGAAGCTGGTCGATGCAAACGCCACCACTACGCTTGACCAGACGGACTACAGAAACCGATACGACAATTATATTGAACGCTATGACAAAGCAAAAAAGCGGCTGGATGCCTTGCGAGAGCAGCGTCAAATGCAGGAACTGAAGGGTGACATTCTGAGTGGTTTTCTGTTCGTGTTGGGCGAACTGTACGAACTGCCGATGGTTTTCAAGGAAGCTACATGGGATGCGCTGGTAGACCATGTGACCGTCCACACCGACGGCAGAGTCGTTTTTACCTTCAAGAACGGCATAGAGGTCACGGAAACGCTGTAAATACATCATAACAATTATAGCAAGGAAGCCCTCAAATGAACTGAGGGCTTCCTTGCTATATGCCCCCTGTTTCAATCGAGAGCTTTCATCTTGCTGTCACCAGCATCCCAACCGGAGGTACTACGCCTACTATGACAAGACAACTAATCGAAAAACGATAGCCAAGTCAAAAAACGAATTGATTTGTATATATAGTGGTTAGAGAGATAATATGACCATAATAATCACATCATATTGTGGTCTGATGATTACCGTGGGTGCATCAATAATGTGAAAGGTACTTGCTGTAAAGGCTTTACGGGGCATAAAAAAACGTTAAGGCAACTGATACGATTGTATCAATTACCTTAACTGTTATGGTCGGAGTGGCGGGACTCGAACTCGCGGCATCCAGCTCCCAAAGCTGGCGCGCTACCAACTGCGCTACACCCCGGTATGGGAGGGGCCCCACGTGGCCCCCGGAGCCGCCCGGCTTTCGCCCCGCGGCGGTTCCGCCCAAATATTATACCCGGCGGCGCCCGTTTTGTCAATTTGATTGAAATATGGCATTTTTGTCCATACTTTTGAATAAATAATGGCAGGAGGCGACAAAATGAAAACGCTGTTCAGAAAGGAAGAACCGGACATCCTGCTCCGCAGGAAACGGACCGAAGAGCTTCGGCGGGAAATGGAAGCACTGGAAGAAGAAATGAAGAGAACGGATGCGCTGTTCAATCTTGCCGCGGACGAGGACCTTGTGGACTCGTTTATCTATGAGCGCAACGCCCAAGTCGCCAGAATGAATTATCTTTTGCGGCTGGCGAAGGAAACTTGCGGGGCCGGGTCGCGATAAAATTTGATGCTCGCGCCGTTTTTTAAACGCAAAAAGGCGCCTCGCGGACCGCGGGGCGCCTTTTTGTCGAACAAAAAACGTAAGGAGAAACGCTCAATAAGCGACACCTTGGGCGATCATGGCGTCCGCGACCTTGCGGAAACCCGCGATATTCGCCCCGGCGACCAGATCGCCCTCCATGCCGTAACGCTTCGCGGCGTCGCAGCAGGCGGTGTAGATGTGTTTCATGATCTCGTCGAGCTTCTGGTCGACCTCCTCGAAGCTCCAGCTCAGGCGGATGGAGTTCTGGGTCATCTCGAGGCCGGAGGTCGCGACGCCCCCGGCGTTTGAGGCCTTGCCCGGCGCGTAGAGGATGCCGGCGGCCTGATAGGCGGCGATGGCCTCCGGCGTGTTGGGCATGTTGGAGCCCTCGGCGACGCACCAGCCGCCGTTTGCAAGGATGGCCTTCGCGGATTCGCCGTCGATCTCGTTTTGCGTGGCGCAGGGCAGGATGATGTCCGCCTTGACGTCCTTCCACATGTTCTTCGCGCCCTCGACGTATTTGGCCGTCGGGACGCAGCTCGGGTACTCGCGCAGGGAGGCGCGGCGGCGGTACAGATCCTCGACGACCTCGGATTTGATGCCGGACGGGTCGTAGGCGTAGCCGGTGGAGTTGCTCTGGGCGACGACAAGGCCGCCGAGCTGGGTCGCCTTCTGGTTCGCGTAGGTGCCGACGTTGCCGGCCCCGGAGATGATGACCCGGTTGCCCGCGAAGGATTTGCCCTTGCCCGCGAGCAGCTCTCTGGTGAAATAGCACAGGCCGTAGCCTGTGGCCTCCGTCCGGACAAGGGAGCCTCCGAACGGAATGCCCTTGCCGGTGAGCACGCCGGTCCACTCGTTGCGCAGGCGCTTATACTGGCCGAACATGTAGCCGATCTCCCGCCCGCCGGTGCCGATGTCGCCGGCCGGGACGTCGGTGTCCGGGCCGATGTGCCGGGAAAGCTCCGTCATGAAGCTCTGGCAGAAGCGCATGACTTCGCCGTCGGATTTCCCGGCGGGGCTGAAGTCGGAGCCGCCCTTGCCGCCGCCCATCGGCAGGCCGGTCAGGCTGTTTTTAAAGGTCTGCTCAAACCCGAGAAATTTGATGATGGAGAGGTTGACGGAAGGGTGGAGCCGCAGGCCGCCTTTATAAGGGCCGATGGCGCTGTTGAACTGGACGCGGTAGCCGCGGTTGACCTGCACCTTGCCGGCGTCGTCCACCCACGGGACGCGGAACTCGACCACGCGCTCCGGCTCGACGATGCGCTCCATGACGCCCCAGCGCTCGATGTTCGGGTCCTGCTCGACGACGGGCTCCAGCGAAGCGAACACCTCGTGGACCGCCTGAAGGAACTCCGGCTCGTTGGGATTCCGCTTTTCGGTCGCCTCATAAACTCTCTGCAAATAGGCGTTATTGAATGACATGGTTTCCACTCCTTCTCGCTTGGATTTCGTCCCACCGGGCTTAAACTGCGAAACAAGCCCCTTTCCGGACAAAAATTTACGTCCCTAATTATAGGACGTCTTGCCCGATAATGCAAGTTTTATTTTTAAAAAATTCGTTTTTTCTCATTTGACAGAACGTCCGTTTTGCGGTATACTGAGGGTCCGTGAGCGGGATGGACGGCAGCGTATGATCGCCGAAAGGCGCCATATGAGGAAAGTCCGGGCTCCAAGGGCAGGGATAGCTGCTAACGGCAGCCGGGGGCGACCCTAGGGAAAGTGCAACAGAGAGATACCGCCGGCCGATTTTTTCGGTCGGTAAGGGTGGAAAGGCGAGGCAAGAGCTCACCGCCCCCTCCGGTAACGGAGGGGACCTGTAAACCCTATCCGGAGCAACACCGCACAGGAGATAAGAGGCCGGCCCGGCCTCCTCCGCAAAGGTGGCATCAGCCGCGCGGGCGACCGGCGGCGCAGACAGATTGTCGTCATGACTACAGAACCCGGCTTATATGCCCGGTCACGGAACGAAAGAGCCTTTGGGCTCTTTTTTTTGCGGAAAAGCGCCGGGGGGCGCGGAACGGCCGGGGGTTGACTTGAATAAAGAAAAAATAATAAAAACAGCTCCGTCTTGCGGCGGTGGCGCACGGCAGGAGAAATTTTCGGGGAGGACGGCGGCGCGGGAACCTCCCGACGGCCCGATTCCGAGGCGGCGGATTTCGGTAAAAGCGCCGGGCACAGGCAAAGCGACAATCGGCCCGGAGCGCGGGCCCCTTGTCCCGAAGGCGCGGTTTGTCTTGATATGCCCGGCGGATCCGGCTATAATGATAGTATACCCGCAGGAGGGGGAAAACCGTGAGAGCTTTATATTATGACAACCGGACAAAAACCGTCTTTTTTCGCGGCGACGTCCCGATCCCGGAGCCGGAGGACGGCGAATCCCTGATCCATATCCGCGTCGCCGCCGTCTGCAGCACGGACAAGGAGATCATCAAGGGGTACAAGCCGGATTTTTGCGGCGTGCTGGGGCATGAATTCGTCGGCACCGTTGAAAAGTCGGGCGACGATGCCCTGATCGGCAGGCGCGTGGTCGGCGAGATCAACGCGGGCTGCGGCGAATGCGTCTACTGCAAAACCGGCCGCGAAAAGCACTGCCTCACCCGCAAATGCATCGGCATCGCGGGCAAGGACGGGTGCTTCGCCGACTACATGACGATTCGGACCAGCTGTCTGCACCTCGTGCCGGACGGCATGCCGGACGAGGTCGCCGTCAACACCGAGCCGCTGGCCGCCGCCTTCTGCGTGACGGAGCTCGCGCACATAAAGCCCTCCCAGCCGGTCGCGGTCGTCGGCGACGGCAGGCTCGCCTTCCTCTGTGCGCAGGTGCTCGCCCTGACCGGCGCGGAGGTCGTCGTCTGCGGCCTCTTGCCGGAGAAGCTCGCGCATTTCCACCCGTTCGCGCGAATCGAGCGCGAGCCGGACGAGACGTTTGAGACCGTCGTGGAGTGCTCCGGGAACCCCTCCGGCTTCGACACCGCGCGTAAAATCGTGCGTCGCGGCGGCCGGATCATCCTCAAGAGCACCCACGCCGGCGATCCCGTCAACAACCTGAGCGACCTTGTCGTCAACGAGATTTCCGTGATCGGCAGCCGGTGCGGCCCGTTTCCGCCGGCGCTGCGGCTCATGGAGCGCGGCCTGATCGCCCTGCCGGAGATCAAGCTTTTCCGGCCCGAGCAATGGGAGGAGGCGCTCGGCTGCCGCGATTTCAAATCCGGATTCGATTATCGTTTGTGAAACCTGCGTAAATTTTGTCGAAAAAGTATCCGCGATTTTGCCGGCAAATTAAAATAATGTACAAAGATCAGGATACTCCCTTGTTTAGATTTATGAAATGGTGTATGTTAGTGTTGCAGTTTTTCCGTGTAATCAAGTCACATCATTTTAAAAAAAGGAGAACGAAAATGAAAAAACTGTTTGCTCTGATTCTTGCGCTTACTATGGTATTTACCCTCGCTGCCTGCGGCGGCACCCCCGAAGAGGAGTCCCTCCCGGAGGGAAGCGAATCCGTTTCCGAAGAGACCCCGGTTGAAACCGAGACCCTCAAGATCGCGGTCGTTTCCAGCCCGTCCGGCGTGGATGACGGAAACTTCAACCAGAATATCTATGAGGGCGTCGTCCAGTTCTGCGAAGACAACGGCAACGCCACCGTCACGCCGGTCCAAGAGACCACCGGCGACACCTCCGCCGCCCTTCAGGCCGTCGCCGACATCGTCGCCGACTACCAAGTCATCGTCTGCAACGGCTTCCAGTTCTCCGGCATCGGCGCCATCGCCGCCGAGAACCCGGACACCACCTTCATCCTGATCGACGCCTTCCCGTCCGACGCGACCGGCGCCGAAGTCACGCTCGACAACGTCTATGCCTGCCAGTATCTTGAGCAGGAGGGCGGATTCTTCGCCGGCGTCGCCGCGGCCATGGCCACGGAAACCGGCAAAGTCGCCTCCGTCCACGGCGTCGCCTATCCGTCCAACGTCAACTACCAGTATGGATTTGAATCCGGCGTCAACTACGCCAACGCCCACTACGGCACCACCGCCCAAGTCGTCGAGATCGCCGCTTACGGCAGCTCCGACGTCCTCGGCACGGTCGTCGGCGGCAACTACACCGGCTCCTTCGCCGATCCGGCCACCGGTAAAGTGGTTGGCGAGGCCCTGATCGCGGAGGGCTGCGATGTCCTCTTCGCCGCCGCCGGCGGCTCCGGAAACGGAGTTCTCACCGCCTGCAAAGAGGCCGGCCTCTGGTTCATCGGCTGCGACTGCGACCAGTATGACGACGGCGTCAACGGCGACACCAACGTCATTCTGACCTCCTCCCTCAAGCGTCTGGACAAAACCGTCTACGACAGACTGGGCGAGTATGTCGCCGGCACCCTGACCGGCCAGAACGTCTATCTGAGCGCCGCGCAGGGTTACACCGGCGTCGTCACCGCGGAAGGCCGCCAGCAGCTCTCCGCCGAGGCGATCACCGCTCTGGACGAGTGCTTCGCCAAGATCGTCGCCGGCGAGATCGTCCCCGCCGCCAACTTCAACGGCTACACGCCGGAAGAGTTCCCGGGCCTCTGAGTTCCAAACAGGCATGGGATACCCCGTGAAAGCGGGGTATCCCTTTTTCCTTTTTTTAAAACAGGAGGGCGCGCATGGAAGAAAGAAGCGAATACATCGTCGAGATGCGGCACATCACGAAGAAATTCCCCGGCATCGTCGCGAACGACGACATCAGCCTCGGCATCAAAAAAGGGGAGATTTTTGCCCTTCTCGGCGAAAACGGCGCCGGAAAATCCACGCTGATGAGCATGCTTTTCGGCATGTACGAGCCGGACGAGGGCGAAATCTGGGTCCGCGGCCAAAAGGCGCGCATCACCTCCCCGCGCCACGCCACCATGCTCAACATCGGCATGGTGCACCAGCATTTCAAGCTGGTCTCCAACTACACAATCACGGAAAACATCGTGCTCGGCCTCGAGCCGACAAAAAAGGCCGGCGTCCTGCCCGTTGTGGACATCAAGGGCGCCGATAAAAAGATCGCCGCGCTCTCGAAGCAGTTCGGCCTCGAGGTGGAGCCCACGCAGGTCATCGAGACCGTCAGCGTCTCCACCCAGCAGCGCGTCGAGATCCTCAAGATGCTCTACCGCGAGGCGGAGATCCTCATCTTCGACGAACCGACCGCCGTGCTGACGCCGCAGGAGATCGACTCCCTCTTGGAGATCCTGCGGGAGCTGCGCCGCGGCGGAAAGACCATCATCCTGATCTCCCACAAGCTTGAGGAGATCAAAAAAGTCGCCGATCGCTGCGGCGTGCTCTGCCGCGGCAAGCTCGTCGGCGTGCTCGACGTTGCGTCGACCTCGACCAAGACGATGGCCGGGCTGATGGTCGGCCACGAGGTCAACTTTGAACTTGAAAAAAACGCGCCGGACTTCGGCGAAGAAGTACTGCGCGTCTCGCATATGACCGTCAAAAACCGGGATGGCTTCGCGGTCGTCCGGGATGTGTCCCTCTCCGTCCGGGCGGGCGAGATCTTCGCCGTCGCGGGCGTCTCCGGCAACGGGCAGGAGGAGATCGCCGACGCGGTCGCCGGCATCCTCTCTGTTTCGGACGGCGAGATTTTCTTAAACGGCGCGGACGTCACCCATGCGGACGTGCGCAGCCGCACCGAGGCCGGCATGGCCTATATCCCGGAGGACCGGCAGAACACCGGCCTCGTCTTGGATATGAGCCTCGCCGAGAACCTCTCCCTCAAAAATTACCACAAGGAGCCTTACTGCGTCGGGGGCATCCTGCACCCCGAGGAATTCGATAAGAAAGGCGAGCGCCTGATCGCCGGCTACGACATCCGCAGCGGGCAGGGCGTGCATACGCAGGTGCGCTCGATGAGCGGCGGCAACCAGCAGAAGGCCATCGTCGCCCGCGAGATCGAGATGGGCTCGGCGCTGATGATCTTTGTCCAGCCGACGCGCGGCCTCGACATCGGCGCGATCGAGAACATCCACCGGCAGATTTTGGCCGAGCGCGACCGTGGCCGGGCCATCCTGCTCGTCTCCCTCGAGCTCGACGAGATCATGCAGCTCGCGGACACCATCGGCGTCATCTATAACGGCGAACTGCTGAAAACCGCGCCGGCCGACACCATGACCAAGGACGAGGTCGGGCGCTATATGATGGGGGTGAGGGAAGAATGAGATCCGCCGGGAACGCGCTGCGAAAGGCGTTCGTCTTTTTGCTCGGCGACGAGAAGCGCCAGAGGATCAGCATTCCGCTCTTTTCGATCTTCATCAGCCTCGTCGTCGGCGCCGCCGTCTATCTGATTTTGGAAGTCAGCCCCCGGGAGGCGCTGCTCAGTTACCTGCGCGGCTGCGGGATGTGGCCGAAGCTCAAATACGCGGGCGGCAGGAGCATCTTCACCGATTTTATGAGCTTCCTCGACGCGTGGACGCCGATGATCTTCGCGGCGCTCGCCGTCGCGGTGGCTTCCAAGGCCGGGCTTTTTAACATCGGCGTCTCCGGCCAGATGCTGCTCTCCGGCTTCTTCGCGACGGTGCTCGTCGGTTACAGCGAGCTGCCGGCCTACGTCGCCAAACCCCTCGTGCTCATCATCGGCCTCGTCGTCGGGGCGGGGGCCGGAGCGGTGATCGGGCTGCTCAAATACCGCTTCAACATCAACGAGGTCGTCTCGGCCATCATGCTCAACTACATCTTCAACTACGTCATCAGCTTCTTCATCTACTATAAATTCGTCGATCCCGTCTCGCGGCAGTCGAAATATGTCGGCGACGCCGCCCGCCTGACGCTACAAAACGTCGCGGTCGGCGACGTCAAGACCGTCCTGCCGCTCGCGTTTCCGCTCGCCGTGCTCATGGCCATTGCGGTGCGCTTCTTCCTGAACCGCACAAAAACCGGTTTCGAGATGAAGATCGTCGGCCTCAACCGCAAGGCGGCCAAATTCGCGGGCGTCCGCGTCGGGAGGAACATCGTGCTCGCCATGACGTTTTCCGGCGCGCTCTCCGGGCTCGCGGGCGTCTCCTACTATCTCGGCTATTTCAGCTCCATCCAGCCGCGGGTGCTGACCTCCACCGGATTTGACGCGATCGCGGTCTCGCTGCTGGGTAACTCCGACCCGGCCGGCATCCTCGCCTCCTCTTTCCTAATCACGATTCTCTCCAAAGGCAGCACCTATATGAGCTCCTCCGTCGGCGTCGATCAGGCGATCGCCTCGCTGATCATCGGCATCATCCTGCTGTTTTCGGCGTGCGGCGCGTTCATCCGCTACCGCTGGATGAAGGAGAAGGAGCGCCTCGACGAGGCCTCCGGAAAAGCGGAAAGGAGCGAACGCGTATGAATACGATGATTACGGACGGGCTTTCCTTCGCGCTTCCCCTCTTTATCATGGCGATCGGCGGCATTTACAGCGAACGCAGCGGCATCACGAACCTCGCGGTCGAAGGATTTCAGGGCTTCGGCGCGTTCATCGGCGCCCTCGTGGTCACGCTCGCCCCGGGCGTCTTTCCGAGCGCCTCGACCGGCACCATGTTCGCGGCGATGCTGTTTTCCGCAATCGGCGGCGCGCTGTTCGCGGTCATCCACGCCGTCCTCTGCGTCAACTTCAAGGCGAACCAAGTGATCTCCGGCGTCGTCATCAACATCCTCGCGGTGGCGCTGACCGGCTTCCTGACCTCCCAGATCAACGGCGCGCTGACCGGCGCGTTCACGGACAAGTTTCAGCTCGGCGCCTGCAACCGCCTCACTTGGGCGGCGGCGAGCGGGATCCCGTTCCTCGGCGGCTTTTTCACCAACATCTACCCGTTTGAGTTTGTCATCCTGCTTGCTGCGCTGATCGCCTACTATGTCCTTTATAAGACGCCGTTCGGCCTGCGCCTGCGCGCCTGCGGCGACAACCCGCACGCGGTCGACGCGGCCGGCGCGAACGTCTCGAAGATCCGCTTCCTCGCGGTGATGATCTCCGGGGGCCTGTGCGGGCTCGGCGGCATTTGCTTCGCCTACTCGATCTCCACCTGCTTCAGCTCCAGCATTTATATGGGCTACGGCTACCTCGCGATCGCCGCGCTAATTTTTGGGAACTGGAAGATCCTGCCGACCTTCGGCGCGTGCCTGCTCTTCGGCTTCGCGCGCAGCGGCGGCTACAAGCTCGTGCAGCTCCTGAGCCTGCCCAGCATGTTCTCCGATCTCATCATGACGCTGCCCTACGTCGTGACGCTCCTGCTGCTGGTCTTTTTCTCCGGCAACAACCGCGCGCCGAGGGCCTTGGGCGAAATTTACGACAAGGGAAAACGGTAAGAAGAATTTTGCCGAGGGATCTTGCGCCGAGGGCGGGAATGGAAACGTGCTGAGCTTTCAATTATTATGAATACAGAAGATAAACCCACGCAGAATTATGGTGCGCTCAGACAGATAGGAGGACTGTTAGATGGATATTTGCACCACTCAAACGGTGTCCCAAGAGGACAAAATCCCGTCCTCATCGAATCCTCGGAAACTCTATCCGATGCCGGACAATTATTCGGAGACATCCGACGAAATAGCAATAAAAACATTAAAAAGGCTGGCCGAGGAGCGCAAGGCACAAGAGAACAAATAGGCAGCGACGAGGCCTATGTCTCGACGGTCGCCCCTCGCGCAGGGGCGTGAATGGAAACAATGAAATGCCCCCGTTCCATGCGGAACGGGGGCATTCTTATGTTGATCCGATTTTCAGGGCTCGTCCGGGTGATTCCTGCGCCAAGCGAGGTAGCTCTCTAAGATCACGACGGCGGCGACCTCGTCGATTACGGCCTTGCGCTTTTTGCCGCGCGTGTCCGTGTCGTTGAGGTAGGAGGCGGCCGTGACGGTGGTGCGGCGCTCGTCCCAGAGGACCGTCTCGATCCCGGAGAGGGCCGCGAGCCGCCCGGCGAAATCCCGGCAGAGCTCGGCGCGCGGGCCCTCCGAGCCGTTCATGTTGAGCGGCAGGCCCACGACGATCTTTTGAGCGCCGCTCTCTTTGGCCGCGGAGGCGGCTTTTTCGAGCGCGCGCTCGATGTGCCGCTCATGGATCACGCCGGCCGGCGAGGCGAGCAGCTCCGCCGGGTCGCACACGGCGAGCCCGGTTCTGGCGTCCCCGAAATCCACGGACAGAATCCTCATTATTTCGTACCGAAAATGCGGTCTCCGGCATCTCCGAGGCCGGGCACGATGTAATTGTGCTCGTTGAGGTGGTCGTCCAGCGCCGCGCAGTAGATCGGGACGTCTGGATGGGCCTCGTTCAGGGCCTTGAGGCCCTCGGGAGCCGCGATGATGCACATAAAGCGGATGTGCGTGGCCCCGCGCTTTTTGATCTGGCTGATGGCGTCGGAGGCGGAGCCGCCGGTCGCGAGCATCGGATCGACGACGATGGCCTCGCGCTCGGCGATGTCGTCCGGCAGCTTGCAGTAATATTCCACCGGCTTGCTGGTGACCGGGTCGCGGTAGAGGCCGATGTGGCCGACCTTGGACTGCGGCAGGAGCTTCTGCATGCCGTCGACCATGCCCAAGCCCGCGCGGAGGATCGGGACGATGGCGGGCTGCTTGCCCGCGAGCTGGCGCGCGACGCAGGTGGCGATCGGGGTCTCGATCTCGACCTCCTCGGTCGGGAGGTCGCGGGTGGCCTCAAAGCACATCAGCATGGCGATCTCGGTGACAAGCTCGCGGAAGGTCTTGGTGTCGGTATCGG
>Ga0116177_10003324_pt1 | contig 11801 bp, 9 predicted proteins | sample AD_STIC10_MetaG_FD_89750 | JGI IMG/M metagenome (GOLD analysis project Ga0116177, IMG submission 89750) | Active sludge microbial communities of municipal wastewater-treating anaerobic digesters from USA - AD_STIC10_MetaG | ecosystem: Engineered > Bioreactor > Anaerobic > Digestate | place: USA...
AGACGACCTGCATCCGGCCTTCAGCAACCTGTTCATGCAGACCGAGATCTTGCGCGAGCGGCACGCCATCCTGTGTACCCGCCGACCGCGTTCGCCCGGCGAACCGGCGCCTACCATGCTGCACCTGATGGCGGTGCACGGCGCGGCCAACGGCACGGTTTCCTGTGAAACTGACCGCCTGGCCTTCCTCGGCCGTACCCGCAGCATCGCCAACCCGCAGGCGCTGGATGAGGGCGCAGTGCTGGGCGGGGCCGAGGGGTCGGTGCTTGACCCGGTGGCGGCAATCCGCCGGCGAATCGTGCTGGAACCTGAGCAGTCGGTGACCATCGACCTGGTGACCGGCATTGCCGAAACCCGCGACCTGGCTATGGCACTGGTAGAGAAATATCAGGACCGGCATCTGGCCGACCGCGTCTTCGAGCTGACGTGGACCCACAGCCAGGTCGTCTTGCGCCAGCTCAATGCGACGGAGGCCGACGCGCAGCTATATGCGCGCCTGGCCGGTGCAGTCATCCATGCCAATGCCCTGTTGCGCGCCGATGCCGCCGTGCTCGTCAAGAACCGGCGCGGGCAGTCGGGACTCTGGGGCTACGCTATTTCCGGCGACCTGCCCATCGTGCTGCTGCAGATCGGCGATGCGGCCAATTTCGATCTCGTGCGCCAGCTAGTCCAGGCGCACGTCTACTGGCGCCTGAAGGGGCTGGCCGTTGACCTGGTGATCTGGAACGAGGATCACGCCGGCTACCGGCAGCGCCTGCAGGAACAGATCATGGGCCTGATCGCCTCGGGCATCGAGGCCAGCGTGATCGACAGGCCGGGCGGCATCTTCGTGCGCCTGGCCGACCAGATATCGAGCGAGGACCGCATCCTGTTCCAGTCGGTGGCACGTGCCGTCATCGTCGACAACCGGGGAACCCTGGCCGAACAGCTCGACCGGCGCAGCCTCGGCGAAACGCGCGTGCCGCGCCTGGTGCCGACCCGTCGCTACCGGCCAGAAGCACCGCCAGCCGCCGTGCCCCCGGGCGTCGGTCTGCAGTTGTTCAACTGGCTCGGCGGGTTTGCTGCCGACGGTTCCGAATATGTCATCACGCTTGCTCCCGGCCAGACGACACCGGCACCGTGGGCGAATGTGCTGGCCAACCCGCACTTCGGGACGGTCATCTCGGAGAGCGGCGCTGCCTATACCTGGAGCGAGAACGCCCACGAGTTCCGCCTGACCCCGTGGCACAACGATCCGGTCAGCGATGGCGGTGGCGAAGCGCTCTATTTGCGCGACGAAGAGACCGGCCACGTCTGTCCGCCGCGGCACGCGCCGACAGCAGCGTTGCTGCCCCGGCGGCCCTGTCGATGATCGACGAGTCCTGGGGCTTTGATCCCTCGTCGGCGCCGTATGAAATCCGTTTTCACCGGGCGAACTACGTGCTGTTCGGGCGCTACTCGGATAACGTCAACAGCGCGCCGTTTTCGCCGCTCTTCCAATCTGCTGGCGGGGGTCAGAATGATCTGAGCAATACGGAGGCGAAATTCCAGTTCAGCTTCAAGGCGCGCCTGTGGGCGACGGATGACCGGCGCTGGGGCGTCTGGGCTGCCTACACGCAGCAGAGCCAGTGGCAGTTGTACAACAGCGACGTGTCGCGGGCGTTTCGCGACACCAACTACATGCCCGAGCTGCTCGTCAGTTACAAGCCCGCCATCGATCTCGGCGGCGGCTTCAACTGGAACCTTTTGAGCGCCGGCTTCAACCACCAGTCGAACGGCCGCTCGGACGTGCTTTCGCGGAGCTGGAACCGCCTTTTTGCCGAAGTCGGCGTCGAGCGCGACAGCCTCGCGTTGTCCGCCAGGGCCTGGTACCGCCTGCCTGAAGACGCGGGTACGGACGACAACCCCGATATCACCGACTACTACGGCCACGGCGAGATCAGCGCCTTGTACCGCTGGCGTGGCAACAGCTTTGCGGCAATGGCCCGCGGCAACCTGAGCACCGGCAAGGGCGCCGTCCAGCTCGGCTGTTTCTCGCCGCCCATCCTCGGCCCGCTCCGCGGCTACGTCCAGGTCTTCTCGGGATACGGGGAGACCCTGATCGATTACAACTGGAAGCAGAATACCATCGGGGTCGGTATCGCCCTGAGCGACGGCTTTTAGCCGGTCACTCCAGAGCCGTAAATGAACTCCTTGCGAACCCGCCGGATACGCGTCGAAATCTCGCTGCGGACGATGATTCACCTGGTGCTGATCATTGCCGCGCTGTGGATATTCATCCGCCTCCTGCCGGTCGTCCTGGTGCTGGTGGCAGCCTTGATGATCGTTGGTACGCTCGGTCCGGCCGTGGCTTGGCTGGAGCGGCGCGGCGTCCGCCGGAATGCGGGTATCGGCATCGTGTTCGCCGTGCTGTCGGTGGCGACGGTGCTGCTGTTTGCACTGACCATTCCCGAGCTGATGAACCAGACAAGAAGCCTGATCGGCATGGAGCCGGCACTGCGCGAACAACTGGCCGCCTGGTTGGCACAATCGCCGCTGACCGCCAGCCTCGCGCATGCCCTGCGCAATATTCACTATGACGAGCTGATCAAGTCTTCCGCCGCGACCGTGCTGAGCTTTTCCACCCTCCTGCTGGAGGGCATCGCTTACGGGTTCGGCGCTGTCTTTCTTGCGTTGTACATGATGGTGGACCGCGACCGGCTGCGCGGTACGCTTTTCGCGCTGGTGCCGCGTACGCAGCATATCCGGCTATCGCGCATCCTGGTCAATCTGGAAACCATTGTCGGTGGCTATATCCGTGGCCAGGCGATCACCTGCGCCCTGATGGCGGTATTCATGTTCATCCTGCTTACCGCTTGTGGCATCCCCAATGCCCTGGCGCTTTCAGTATTCGGCGGACTGGCCGACGTGCTGCCTTACGTCGGCATCTTCCTCACCATGGGGCCTGCGGTTGCCGCCGCACTCCCCTTCGGGCCGCTCATCGCCACGGTCGTTTTCCTGCTGATGCTGGCTTACGGCAGTTTCGAGAGCCGCGTGCTGGTGCCGGAGGTCTACGGGCGCGCGCTGCGACTGCCCTCATCGGTGGTGTTCTTTTCCCTGCTCGCTGGCGCCACGCTGTTCGGCATCATCGGGGCGCTGCTCGCGCTACCCGTCGCGGCTACCATCCTGATGCTCATCGATGAGCTGCGCGTCGAGTTGCCCGGTGAAACCGAGCAGGAAGACGATGCAGCGACGAGAGAGTTGGACGAGCGTGGCGAGCTTGAATACGAGCGCAGGACCGAAGGTCTGCTGGCCGCAGAGTCAGCCGCTATCGCTGTTGAAATGGTAGGCGAGCGAAAAAAGGCTGAAGGCGAGGCAGCGGCGGGGTAGAGGGGGGTGCGACAGAGTTGAACTCGAGGGAACCTTGAAGATGTTATCTCGTGAGGGGCGGAGTTTCGATCTGGCATAGTTCCCGTAATTTGACGATAAAGTCAAAAGTTGTACGGTGTTTGTACGGATCATTGGATTGTTGCCCGGTTGTGCTCTACAATTCTCCGTAATTCTTCCGTACAGAAGTGATGGCCATGTCGACTACCGCACAAGCACACGAACGCATTGATTTGCGCACATCGCCGGAAATCAAGGAATTGATCGTTCGAGCCGCTAGCACTGCCGGCATGTCGGTCAGCGCCTTTCTTCTCGGAACGGCCCAGGAACGAGCCAGGCAAATCCTCGCAGAAGCGGAGATGATCACGTTGACCACCAAGGACTGGAACGCCTTTGCCAAGGCGCTAGATAACTCCGATAAGCCGAGGCCGAACCTTTCTGCTGCCTTCCAGCGGCACCGCGACTGGCAGCAGGGCAAGCGTTGATATCGAGTTACTTCGGCGATATTGATCCGTTATCGTCGGATCACGATCGGCGATCGTTCACCTGTGGTGTAGATGCCCTGGATGAGTATCTGCGTCGTTTTGCCCGTCAGCATGCTGCCACCAACATCAACCGAACGTACGTTGCAGCCGTAGGCTCGGAGATTCTTGGCTTTTACAGCTTGGCCATGTCCGGTATCCGAAAGGAAAACCTCCCGGCCAAGCACGCTGGTCGGTTTCCGAACTTCCCGCTACCGGTCGCTCGTTTGGCTCGGTTGGCTGTGGCCATCCGGCATCAGCGCAAAGGACTCGGCGAACTGCTGTTGGCGGACGCTCTGCAGCGTTGCCTGCGCCTATCGGTCGAGATCGGGATGATCGGCGTGATCGTGGATGCCAAGGATGAACAGGCACGTGGATGGTATGAACGTTACGAATTCGAGCGACTGCCGGATTCGCCTTTGACTTTGTGGCTGCCGACTGCTGCCATCGAGAAATTGTGAGAATCAGGAAGCAGGGGGTGTCGCAAGGAAATATGGGAGCAGGGGCGTCGATCCCCCTCAAAGGCAGCACAAACCTTGATTACGATCGCAGAACGGTGCCCGGAGGTATTGGGGGAACTTGCCGCTGCAGCATAGACAGTTTGTGTTGGTCTATCTTCTGGCCCGCCAAGCAATAACGCGAAATCCGCATCCTGCAAGGGTTTGCGGATTTTTCGTTTTGGTTCAGATGTGACATCAGATACGTATTGGTCGCCGTCACACCATAATTTGCTCGGGCAATCCGAGGTATGACATAAGGATGAAATCCTGCAAAGTGTGCGGCAAGCCTTTCGACGGTCGCGCTCAACTGTTGGGACAACGCGCCGATGGAAAGCTGCTGGGGTTCCTTGAAGACTGAACTGGTGCATCACTGTCGCTTCGCGACCCGCGAGCAGGCCAAACGCGAGATCACGGAATACATCGAGATATTCTACAACCGCATCCGAAAGCAGGCTCGACTCGGTCATCGGTCGCCCGCCGCTTTCAGTCAGAAATACTATGCAATGCAGATGGCCGCTTAACCCGTTGGACTCCGTGATTTGCAACCGACCTCACATATGAGAAGGTTCAACTCTGCTCGCCCCAGGTTATCAGAAGGCCTGATCCCAACGAATCGATAATCGAATGGCGGCGTTGATCAAGCCCACCATGCTGTAGGTCTGTACGAAGTTGCCCCACTGCTCCCCGCTCTTCGGATCGATATGTTCGGCCAGCAGTCCGTGGCGGTTGCGGCAGGCCAACAGCTTCCCGAAAAGCTCGCGCGCTTCCTGGCGGCGATCCAGCGCCGCCAGGGCATTGACGTACCAGAAGGTGCAGACGAGGAATGCATTTTCAGGTTCGCCGAAATCGTCCTTCTCTACATAGCGGAAAATGAAGTCGCCACGGCGCAGGTCTTTTTCGACCGCGTTGACCGTGGCCGCAAAGCGCGGATCGGCGGCATCGAGGAATCCGACTTCGGCCAGCAGGAGCAAACTCGCATCCATCGCTTCGCCCTCGAAGGTTGACACGAACGAGCCGCGCTGCTCGCTCCAGGCGCGATGACTGATGGTCTCGTGGATCTGGCGGGCGTGACCGAGCCAATAGGCTGCGCGCTCATCCAGCCCCAGTTGGTGCGCAATCCGCCTGATGCGGTCGCATGCAGCCCAACACATGACGGCCGAGAAGGTATGCACCCGTGCGCTGCCGCGCAATTCCCATAGCCCGGCATCCGGCTGGTCGTAGCAGCGACGGGCCTGCTCGCCCAACAGTTCGAGTCGTCGGAACAGGGCGTCGTCACCACGCCGCGTCAGGCGCTGGTCGAAAAAGACATGGGTTGCAGCGAGGATGGCTGAACCATAGACGTCATGCTGGATCTGACGATAGGCTTGGTTGCCGAGGCGTACCGGGCCCATTCCCCGATAGCCGGCGAGCGACGGAATTTCCTGTTCGTCCAGTTCCGCCCGGCCATCGATACCGTAAACAGGCTGCAGGAGGCCACCGCCGGAATTGGCGGCAATGTTGATGATATAGCCGAGATAGCGTTCCATGGTGCGGGTCGCGCCCAGCCGGTTCAGGGCGTTGACCACGAAATAGCCGTCGCGCAACCAACAGTAGCGGTAGTCCCAGTTGCGACTGCTGCCCGCGGCCTCCGGAATGGATGTGGTCATGGCGGCAACGATGGCGCCGGTGTCGTCGTAGGCGTTCAGCTTGAGCGTGATGGCCGCGCGAATAACCGCCTCCTGCCACTCGTAGGGAATACCGAGGAAGCGTACCCACTCGTGCCAGTACTGCGACGTTTCGTCGAGGAAGCGGCGGCTTACCTCGCCGGCAGCTTCGTGCACCGTCTCGTCGGCACCCAGCAGCAGGGTCACGGTATCTTCGAGGAAAAATTCGGTTTCCTGAAGGATTACCGTCAGCGAGGCATCGGTTGTCAGGCGCAACGTCAGACCCGGCGTGACGTAGCGAATATGGTTGCTGCCCCAGGTCACGTCCGGGCGCTCGGCACCATTTCTGCATGCCGGGCGCAGGCGCAACGTCAGGCGCGGGCTGCCCGACAGTCGCCGGATGCGACGGACCAACATCGTCGGTCGGAACATCCTGCCGTACTGGCCGAAGCGCGGGGCGAAGTCGGTGACTTCCACGGCGCCCCCATGGCAGTCATGCAGACGCGTAACAAGGATGGCGGTGTTCTCGAGATAGTGCTGCTCGATCCGCTCGCACTCGGCAAGGTCAACGGCGGAATACCCGTAGTCGTCGGTATTCCGGAGGAGAGAACAGAACACCGGATCGCCGTCGAAACGCGGAAAGCAGCCCCATACAATACGGGCCCGTGCATCGACAAGCGCGCCCAGCGTACAGTTGCCAATCAAGGCCAGATCTAGGTTCTGCATTCCCATCCTTTCAGGGTAGTTGCCAGCCAACTTCGCACGGCCGCCACGTTAGGCAGTCGGAAGCGGGCGCAACTTGCGCCGCTACCCACCTTGATCGAAACCCCATCGAGTCGGTTTACTTCGGCGAAGCCATGTTCGTCATTCAGGTCGTCACCTATGAATATCGGAGTTCGACCGAGAAAGGGGGGCTCCAGCATGTACTCGGCGATGGCAGAACCCTTGTCGATGCCTGCCGGTTTCACTTCGACCACGCGCTTTCCCCGCTGCAGTTCGAGTCCGCTGCCGATCTCGCCGACAAGTTGCGCCAGCAACCTATGCACATAGGCGGCCATGTGTAACGCCTGCCGATAATGCAGCGCCAGCGTCAGCCCCTTGTCCTCAAGCAACAGCCCTGAATGACGGGCGAGCACCGGGGCCAGGGCCGCCTTAATGGCGCACTTGGCGTCGGGTGGCGTGGCATGAATCCACAGGCGACCGGTCGCATCCCGTCGCTCCAGCCCATGCTGGCCTGCCATGGGCAGACGCGGCAGACCCAGCAGTGTGCCGAGGTCGCTCAGCGAGCGGCCGCTGATGAGCGCAATCGCGCCGGAACTCGCCCTGTGAATTCGCCCGATCAATTCGAGCAAACAGCGATCGACGCTTACAGCGGAAGGCGTCTCGGCGATCTCAATCAGGGTGCCATCGACGTCGAGGAAAAAGGCCGAGTCGGCCGACGGCATTGGCGGGAGACGATTGCGCCTCATGATCATGCAGATCCGGTGCCGCCCGTGCCAACCAGGCGATTGCGCCGCCGCATGGCGGCGGCATCGAGCAGCATGCGGCCGGCCCAGCGGAAGACGTTGAATTCGGCCACCAGTCCGCGCATCAAGCGCATGCGGTCCCGTTGCTCGGCCTCCGGCATGATCAACGCCATGTGCAATGCGGCTGCGCATTGGTCCGCGTCGTAAGGATTGACTATCAGTGCCTCGGGCAATTCACGCGCGGCACCCGTGAACTGGGAGAGGATAAGCACGCCGCGCTCGTCGTCGCGCGCGGCGACGAATTCCTTCGCCACTAGGTTCATGCCATCGTGCAGACTGCTGACAAAGCAGAGATCGGCCGCACGGAAATACTCATAGACCTCCCGCGGCTCATGGTGCTCAATCTTGAGGATAATGGGCGGTGGTCCCTGGCGCTCGAAGCGGCCATTAATGCGTGCTGCCATCGCCCGCACCTGCGCCTCGTGATGCTGGTACTCATCGATTCCAGAACGCGTCGGCGCGGCGATCTGGACGAAGGTGAAGCGCCCAATCCATTCCGGTTTCAATTCCAGCAGCCGCTCAATGGCGTGGAATCGCTCCACGATGCCCTTGGTGTAATCGAGGCGATCGACGCCGATGCCAACCATGTGTTCGGCAGGCAGGCCGGTGAAGCTGCGAATATCGGCCCGGCATGTCGGCACCGCCTTCTGCAGCATTTCAGGTTCCGGCGGCCAGGCAATCGAGATCGGATAGCGCCGGACTGCCGTCAGTTTGCCGCCATACGAGACATTGAAGGACTCGCGGTCGACGCGGGCCTCGAGCAGGCGATCGATGGTATCGACAAAATTGTTACAGTGGAATTGCGTGTGGAACCCGAGGATGCTGCTGCCTAGCATTCCTGCGAGCACATCCTGGCCCCAAGGGCAGATGGCGAAAGACTCGGGATTGGGCCAAGGGATGTGCCAAAAGGTGATGATCGTCGCCTCCGGCAGTTCCTCGCGGATCATCTTCGGCAGCAGCGCGAAGTGATAGTCCTGCACGAGGACGATGGGCTCCTTCGTCTTGGCCTCGCTGACGACGGCCTTGGCGAACTTGCGGTTGACGGCGACATACTGGGCCCAGTCGCCCGAACGGAAAGTCGGGCGGACATGGGCGATATGGCAGAGCGGCCAGAGACCCTCGTTGGAAAATCCGTAGTAGTAGCCCGACTCTTCCTCGGCAGTGAGCCAGACGCGGCGGATCTGGTAAGCGGGTTTCTCCGGCGGGACGGCAACACGGTCATGCCTATCGACCACCTTGCGGTCGGCTGAACCGCTGCCATGCGCAACCCATGTGCCGGAGCAGGCACGCATGATTGGCTCGAGCGCAGTCACCAAACCGCTCGCCGGGCGTTGTACCTCGATGCGATCGCCACGCCGCTGGTGGATGTAGGGCTCCCGGTTGGAGACCACGATTACGTCTTCGCCGCGCAGTTCGCCGTGGAGAATGGCGCGCAGAGTCTCCGGCGTCCAGGTCATCTGGCTTTCGTCGCGAGCACGTGCGTCGGCTTCTAATTCACGTATCAGCATCTGCAAGTCACGGGCAATGGGTTTGAACTCTGGGAGTTCAGGCGCACCAGCGGCGGGCTGGCGTAGCAGCCCTTCGCCTCTCAGCAGCGAGCGCGCGCCGGCCATCCAGCCCCGCCACGACAACTGGGCAATGATGACCGTGATCAGCGATACGACCGTCGCCAACGCCATGAAGAAATAGAAGACATAGCGCTTGGTTTCTTCGCTTCGACGCGTAACGAAACTCATGTCGTGCACCAGGATGAACTTTCCATCGGGTGATGCCTCGCTCGCCATCGCTCTTACCGCAACGTGCAAAGGACCTTGAGAACTCGGCAGGAGGTGGTTTCCCGGCTGTTCCCAGCGTGCGAGATCGTCACAACGTATTTCCGCTGGCAGCGTCCGGCTGGCGAAAGCCGTGGCCTGCGCCGAAGCACAATAGCCGATGGCATACAGGCGCTCGTCTTGGGTGATGCGACTGAAGAACTCGCCGATCTTGGCTTTCTTGCCGGCCGCCAATTGTTCCTGCAGAGGCTCTTGAATGGTGTTCGCAATCAAGGCAGAGCGTATCTCGAGATCCCGCACGAACCAGCGCAAGGTCAATTGATCCACGAATGGTGCGACGGCATAGGCAATGCCTGCCAGGACGAGCATCAACGGTAGAACGAAGCGTAGGGATAGTTTCATGTGGGAAGCTCCGTCGAGAACGCTCGGAACAGTCGGAACAGTCGGTTCAGGGGCGGTCTCAATACATCATGCGGCGGCCCGACCGGCACGAAAACCTGCCCGTGACTACGTTGGTCTTTTTAAGCTGTTCACGGACACCCATTGGGGAACATATTACATTAATCGATTGGCGCTCAGAAGTTGATGTCGTTCAGGTGAGCCCATCGATTGTCAATGCTGGTTGCCTCGAATACGATCTACCCATTGCAGCCAGAGGCGGTTTGTATTGGCATACCTTCTGGCCCGCAAAGATAGCCAAAAGCCCTGATTATTCAGGGCTTTTGGCTTTTTCTGCCGAAATTGTTGTCAAGTGTCATCATGCAAGTGGTAGTTTAAATTGACTGTTGTTGGTATGGAAGCCGTGATTCACGACCGGGCAGGTTTAGAGGAGGGCTTTCAGCACCAGGATGAGGAAGGCTGCGCTGATGCGCTCGCAGGTGGCGACCCCCACGTACTGTGTGATGCAAACGACGGCATTGATCTGATGATCTCGCCGCAATGGTCCGTCAGCAGGAAGCAGCCGGCTGCGAGGGCCTCAAAGATACGCAGATTGACGGCCGTTTCCGCGCCATAAGAATAGGTGCGCACCCTGCACATGCGGGCGCGACGGTGACGCTGGTTGGCCGAGGCGGTTCACAGATGCGGCGCTGCTTGTTCAACTCGAAGGAAACGGCCGGTCCGGTGCGAGCTCACCTGCGGGGCCGAACCAACGGGCTGGGGCCTGAGCGGCTTGCCCTGGTCAGGCCAGTGGCTGCGCGATGCGTCCCGACGTCGCTGTCGACCGTGGCCGCAGACCGGCCAGCGCGGCCACGGCAATGCCGACGAGAAGCAACGTCGCCGGTTCCGGAGCAGGCATGTAAACGTGGCGCACCGACGCCTCGAATCCGGTGATGAACCAGTCGTTGTCCCACAGCCCGTGGAACTGCGACTTGAACTCGTCGACGATGTCCTGGGCGGCAAAGGTCTGGGTGAGTGACGACCCCGGAGCGGGGATCCTGCCGAGTTCGATGTAGTCGTCGGGCGAATCGAAGAGCATGTGGAAACTCAGCCCGTCTACGGTGATAACCTGACCGGCTGCGTCCGTGACCCTCAATCCGTAGAGGAAGTCGAAGTACGCGATGAGCGAGTGGTCGTAGATGTAGTGGGTGTCGAGGGCGAATACATCCGTGTTCGGTCGGACCAACGCCAAGACGCCCGAGACCTGGAACGGGGGAATCGCGCGGTCGTCCTCGTCGTCGATCGGAAAGTCGACGTAGTTGCTCGCGTGTGCGGTGTCGAAGGTCGCCAGTGGAACAGCCTGGGCTGTGCCGATTGCCGTGCAGCACGAGAACAACAGCGCACGCAAGGCTTGCTTGAGGTGTGTCATCGGACAGATCTCTTCATCGATCCCAAGATAGGAAAGTCAAAGCGACATGCGGGAGTATCTTCTACCCTGGTCGCCACCGTCAATCGCAGATTTCGCGCCGGAAAGAGCCGGGGTTCGCCACAAGCCCTTCGATGCGCCGCTGGCTGCGAGTTTCCGGATCGTGTCCCCGGGCCCAAGACCTTAAGCTCGGACACCACCCGGCGGGACAGTGCCGTATCAAGATCACCAAACCGTCAAGAACAGACCCATCACCCTGCAAGCTACCTGAAGAAAACTGGTAGCATCAACAGCGCCCTTTGAGAGGACGATAAACTGGGGGAACATCAAAGCAACTGCCCTTGTTCTCCGAGACTTGCCGTTGCCGGGCCGAATGAGTCGGGGTCACCGATGGCCAAGACACGATAAAGATATCTGGACATTGGCATGTTGAGCGATTTGTTCTCCCAAGACACGGTTGACCGAAATGCCCCGCTGGCCGAGCAACTGCGTCCGCAAACGCCGGACGAGGTGATCGGCCAGATGCACCTGCTCGGGCCGGGCAAGCCGCTGCGCCTGGCGTTTGAATCCGGTCAGCCGCATTCATTGATCCTCTGGGGCCCTCCGGGGGTCGGCAAGACGACGCTGGCGCGGATGATGGCAACACAGTTTCAGTGCGAGTTCATCGCCCTGTCGGCGGTGTTTTCCGGG
>Ga0116177_10003328_pt1 | contig 11791 bp, 9 predicted proteins | sample AD_STIC10_MetaG_FD_89750 | JGI IMG/M metagenome (GOLD analysis project Ga0116177, IMG submission 89750) | Active sludge microbial communities of municipal wastewater-treating anaerobic digesters from USA - AD_STIC10_MetaG | ecosystem: Engineered > Bioreactor > Anaerobic > Digestate | place: USA...
CTTCCGGTCGTCCGAAACTTGGGCAGCTTTATGAGCTGTATGTAAAACGTTGCTTCAAAGCATCAGGAATGGATTTCGATGATCTGCTTTATAATATGTGGGTCCTTCTTTCTAAATATCCTGATGTACTTCATAAATACCAACACAAATTCAAATACATTCTAGTAGATGAGTTTCAGGATACAAATTTTGCACAGTATTCAATTGTAAAAAAACTTGCTGCTGCTTTTGAAAATATTTGTGTCGTAGGTGATGATGCTCAATCGATCTATGCATTCCGTGGAGCGAACATTCAGAATATCCTTTCGCTTCAACGTGATTATCCGGATCTGAAAGTATTTAAACTTGAGCAGAATTATCGTTCAACAAAAGTGATCGTGAATGCTGCCAACAGTGTGATCGAAAAGAATAAGAATCAGTTGAAGAAGGAAGTGTGGACAGCAAACGATGAAGGCGATAAGATCAAGTTGATGCGTGCGCTGAGTGACAACGAAGAAGGGGTCATGGTTGCAAATTCGATCTTTGAAACGAAAATGCACAATCAGTGGAATAACAAAGATTTTGCAATTCTTTATCGGACCAATGCGCAGTCGCGTTCTATGGAAGAAGCCTTACGCAAAATGGGAATTCCATATCGCATCTATGGCGGACTTTCATTCTACAAACGGAAAGAAATAAAAGATATGCTTGCTTACTTCAGATTGGTGATCAATCACAATGATGAAGAAGCATTGAAGCGAATTATAAATGTACCTGCTAGAGGAATCGGTAAAACGACAATTGAAAAACTGATCGTGACCGCTTCTGAAAAAGATAAAAGTATCTGGGATCTTGTCATTGATCCTTTTCAAAATCCTTGTGCTTTCAATTCAGGGACCCATGGAAAGATCAATGATTTTGTGACCATGATCCGAAGTTTTGAAGTGAAACTTAAAGTTGATAATGCCTTTGATCTTGCGAATACAATTGCAACTTCATCAGGTTTACTTCGTGAATTGTATCAGGACAAAACTCCGGAAGGATTAAGTCGGTATGAAAACATCCAGGAATTACTGAATGGTATAAAAGAATTCGTCGATACAGGAAGAAGTATTACTCCTGATGGCGATGAAGATGTAAATCAGGATCCTGATTCTGCAATCAGAACACTTGACAGATACATGCAGGATATCGCATTACTTACCGATGCAGACGATGATGAAGAAGGAAACGATGACAAAGTTTCATTGATGACCATTCACGCTGCGAAAGGACTTGAGTTTCCTGCAGTTCATGTGGTAGGATTGGAAGAGAATTTGTTTCCTTCGCAGATGTCTATGAATTCCCGAGAAGATCTGGAAGAAGAGCGCCGTTTATTCTATGTTGCCATTACTCGTGCCGAGAAAAAGCTCACGATCAGTTTTGCTAATTCAAGATATAAATGGGGGAATCTCATTTCCTGTGAACCATCTCGTTTCATTGAAGAGATTGATCCAAAGTTTATCGAAGAAACTACAGTGCGTAGTTCAAGAAATAATATTGCCTTTGAAGAAATGCCTTTTGACCGTTGGGAGCGCACACCTTCGTCCGGAAGTGCAAAACCTACAATGGCAGACATTCAACAAAAGTTAAACAATGGCAGTTTGAAAAAGCTGTCAACTTCAACTCCGGTAAATACACCTGTATTTGAAGGCGACGATACGGCAAATTTGTCGGCAGGGATGGAAGTCGAGCATGCCAAGTTCGGACTGGGAAAAGTCATGTTAATTGAAGGCAATCCGGGAGACCTAAAAGCTACGGTTTTCTTCCCAGGCTTTGGAAATAAGCAACTTCTGCTGAAATTCGCTAAATTGAAGATAGTTGTCTAGTAACAATTCAATCTCTATATTTGCACCATAATCGGGTTCATAGTTAATACCCCGATATCTACGGAACGTTAATTTGTTTTTTTATGTCCGTACTAATCCAAATAATTTAAATGGCATTAAGAAGAAAGACATCAACCTCAGAGGTTGAGATTTTTACAGATATTCAACATCTTGAATATAATACTCAAAGAAATCATTTGAGAATACCTGAATACGGCAGAAGCATCCAGAAAATGGTTGATGCTGCTATTCTCATCGAAGATCGTGAAAAGCGAAACAAAGTTGCAGTGACGATTGTCAATGCAATGGCTATGCTCAATCCATCGGTCCGCGAAATAACTGATTACAAACAAAAGTTATGGGATCACCTTTTTATCATCTCCGATTTTAAGCTCGAAGTAGATAGTCCGTATCCGATTCCTGAAAAGTCAGTCGTTCATGCAAAACCTCATCCGGTTGCTTATCCAACAAGTGATATTCATTACAAATATTATGGAAAAGTAATGGAGGATATGATTCGCAAGATCACTGACCTGGAAGACAGTCCAAAGAAAGAACAGATCATTCAGAACCTTGCTAACTTTATGAAGATGTCATACCTGACATGGAATAAGGATACAGTTGATGATGCTACGATCTTCAAACACATGGAAGAGCTAACAGAAGGAGCAGTAAAGCTTCATGAAACTGTTCGTTTAAATCATACTAATGAGATTCTTGCTTTAAGTAAAGAGAAGCAACGCGACAACCATATTCCAAAACCTAAGAGTCGTCAGCAAATGAATAAGAACAAGAATAACAATAACAATAACAGAAGAAAAAAATAATAAGTCGAATAAATGTCAAATTCAAAGTTTCGTTACTCTCCCGAACCGGAACCACATAAGGCCCGTACTAAACAGATCTTAAGTCAGTATCCTCAAGTCAGAAATCTTATCGGAAAAAACCCGCTTACAATATTTCCTCTTGTAGGAATTGTTCTTTCAATGATCGTAGTTTCCTATTTGTTGAAAGACAGTTCGTGGTGGCTTGTATTTCTGGTAGCATATACCTATGGAGCTTTTGCCAATCATGCATTATTTGTAATGATCCATGAGTGTTCACACAATTTATTGTTCAAAGGAAAAATTCCAAATTACCTTGCATCAATGACGGCGAATTTGCCGCATGTGTTGCCAAGTGCAATTTCATTTACAAGATATCACCGAATGCATCATGTTCATCAGGGTAATCATGATCTTGATGCTGACTTACCGGATTTCTGGGAAGCACGTATACTTGGGAATAACTTCTTCAGCAAAGCAATTTGGTTATTGTTGTTTCCTTTCATTCAATTGAAAAGAACTTTCAGATTGAAATATATCAAGCCTATTGACAGCTGGGTGATCATCAACTGGATCATACAATTCGCATTTGATTTTGCAATCATATACTTCTTTGGTTGGAAAGCGATGGCATTTATGGCTCTAAGTTTCTTCTTCTCTGTGGGTTTCCATCCACTCGGTGCACGATGGATCCAGGAGCATTACTTAGTACTGGATGAAAAACAAGAAACGTATAGCTATTATGGTTTCTTTAATAATGTTGCTTTCAATGTTGGATTTCACAATGAACATCATGATTTCCCGTCTATTCCTTGGAATAAATTACCGGAGTTGAAAAAGCAGGCACCTGCCTTCTACGATACTCTGAAATCCCATCAATCCTGGACCCGCCTTTTCTTCCGGTTTTTGTTTGATAACAAGATCACTTTACACAGCCGAATCCTTCGTGATGAAAACTCCAAAGAGAAATCAATTAAGATCGAAGATCAACCGATAAAGTATTACTAAGAAGATGTGCTATTTGTGTTCCGGTTTCTAAGAAGGGGAGTTAGAAGGACCGGAAACACAAGATAACACGCACTTTGATTCTTACGGGAATCATCTATGTAGAACAGGAATTCTCCTGCTGAATTGTTTTCCGTCGGCAGACATTACAGAAAGTATATAAATGCCATTGCTTAAATCTGAAATATCAAGGATTTGATCAATGGCATTTTTCATTTCAGATTTCACTGACCTTCCTTGCACATCAAATAGTTCGTAGTTGAAGAGTTGATTTGTGTTTAATTTCAAATTGATCTTCTGCCCATCCGGATTTGTGACCAATTCGTTTTCGTCAATTGAATTTCCTGTTCTGAAAAGTCCGTTGTTTTTAAGCATGGAATAAGTATACCACATAGAACCGGTACACATATTCGCTGTTGGATTAGAAATCGAGTATTGATTTTCCTGATATTCATAACAGGAACAACCTGCACACATATATGCAGGATCATTCAACTTATCTAAAAATAGTTGCTCTACTGAGTACATATTACCTGAAGCCATTGGTATTATTCCTGATAAATATCTTCCAAGATGTTCAGATGGTGTTGTTGAAGAATTGCAATAGTAAAATGAATTGCTTTGAGCGCTGAAACCTGTGTAGAATCTGGTTCCGTTTTTTGAAAACTGATCTGATAACAAGTGAAGCAATCTGCAATTGATATCAAATGCACCCGAAGCATTATACGGACTTGTATAAAAAGGAATCATCATTTTATCGATCAGTGGATCCGCCTGTTCTATTTGATCCGTAGCTGTCCAACCTGCAAGTCGGAAATAATCGGATGGCTCAAATTCAGCTTCGACTGTAAAGTTTCTGCAATTACATTTTAACATCTGAAGAAATTGCAAAACTGATTTATAGCTTTCGAATTTTGCTTTTGCTGAAACTAAGTTTCCGTTACTAATATCTTTCCAGTATTGATCTTCCAGGTAGAAAACATCAATCATGGAGTTGCAATTTCCTGGTCCCGGTAGTTGCATTGAATTCGTAAACTTTACTCCGCGTAAAAAGAATTTTATTGTTTCGGAACGCTGGAGATCATCATTGTTTCTCACGTCATTAATCAATGAATCAAGTTGATTGCGTGAATATGGAGCAGCTGATGAAAAACATGCCGATGAAAAGAAGTCTGCAACTTTCAGATTTTTGGTTCTGGAATTATAACCGGTTTTTTGTCCAATGATTCCAATCTGCAAGGTTGGAAATTCTTTTTTCAATTTCGTCAAGAATACTTTAAACGCCGGTTCCATTGTCGGATTTCCAATTACCTTTCCATGATCAAGATCGTAAACCGCAATGTAATTGATGAAGTTTTCCCTGATGTATGTCTTTAAGACGTCCAGTGAATACGAATTTCCATTTCTGATATCTCTGATGATATCGTCAGTACAATCGACAAACATTCCTCTGGTATAAGGAAAATTGTTTGTTGGCGGAGCCTGATGTTGAAGTGCTGTTTGCGCAAAATTGCTTGTAGCAATGATGAGCAGAATGAGTGTGGTGTATATCGATTTCATTTTTGTTTTTTTTTGTACGACAAAGATGAAGTGCAAAAATCATTTCTGCATCCAGCAAAAGATGGAGGTTTTATTACCCTGCATATATTAAACTCATCAGACTAAATCTGTTCAAAACTTTAATGGTGCCATAGGTAAACTTTGCGATAAGTATTTTTTCTTCGTATGTCGTTTAAAGTCGACTAAAAAGAAGTTTATGGCTAATAGTTTTGAAGTAACAGGCGGGCTCGAGCTTTCCGGAGAGTTAGTTCCACAGGGAGCTAAAAATGAGGCTCTGCAGATTTTATGTGCAGTATTGCTGACACCTGAAAAAATGGTGATCAGAAATATTCCCGATATCCGTGATGTAAATAAATTGATTGAATTGCTCCAACATTTAGGAGTTACCGTTGAACAGACAGGTGTACTAAAGGGCGAATTCACTTTCCACGCAAAGAATATTAATATCGATTATCTGGATACTCCTGATTTTAAAAAACAGGCGTCAGAACTTCGAGGTTCTATTATGATTGTCGGTCCATTGTTAGCTCGCTATGGAAAAGCGCGCATCCCAAAGCCGGGTGGTGATAAGATCGGTCGTCGTCGTCTGGATACTCACTTTGTAGGTTTTCAGACATTGGGTGCGCAGTTTGAATACAATGAGCAGGATGGATTTTATAATGTGACTGCAAAAAAGTTGAAAGGCGCTTATATGTTGCTGGATGAAGCTTCTGTTACCGGAACTGCCAACATTGTAATGGCTGCCGTTCTTGCCGAAGGCACAACAACAATTTACAATGCGGCTTGTGAGCCTTACTTGCAACAGCTTTGTAACATGTTGAATCGAATGGGAGCAAAGATTGCAGGCATCGGTTCAAATTTGTTAGTCATTGAAGGGGTTACGTCTTTAAAAGGAACAGAGCATAAGATGCTACCCGATATGATTGAGATCGGTTCTTTCATTGGACTTGCAGCAATGACAAAATCGGAGATCACCATAAAGGAAGTTGGGTATCCCCATTTAGGAATCATCCCTGAAATGTTTCGTCGGTTGGGAATTCAAATGGAGTTGCGGGGCGATGATCTCTTTATTCCTCGCCAGGAGAATTACGAAATCGAATCGTTCATTGATGGATCGATACTTACTGTCGCTGATGCGATCTGGCCCGGATTTACTCCCGATCTTTTAAGTGTTGTATTGGTAACTGCTACACAAGCAAATGGTACTGTTCTCATTCATCAAAAAATGTTTGAAAGCCGTTTGTTCTTCGTCGATAAATTAATTGACATGGGTGCGCAGATCATTTTGTGTGATCCGCATCGCGCAACTGTGATCGGATTGAATCGCAAAGTTCCACTAAAAGCGATTCAAATGACTTCACCGGATATCCGCGCAGGAGTTGCCCTTCTTATCGCAGCATTATCGGCAAAAGGTAAGAGTGTAATCCATAACATCGAACAAATTGACAGAGGATATCAACGAATCGATGAGCGATTGAATGCAATTGGAGCCCAAATTGTACGTGTAAAATGAGTTTTTTTGGCTAAAATCTTCCGGAATGGCGAATTTTTTAGCCATTTAAGAGTTATATTTGTACCCTAATGGCAGGGTAATTGCACCTCCCGAACCGCAAAAAAAATAACAATGAAAAAAATAATCTTCGCATTAGCTGTTTTAGTTTCAACTTCAACGGTAAGCTATTCTCAAACAGTCGGAACAGGAGTAGGAAATAAAGCCCCTGAACTGAATTTCGAATCTCCTGAAGGGAAAAAAATAGCACTTTCCAGTCTTAAAGGAAAAGTCGTTTTGATTGACTTCTGGGCTTCATGGTGCGGTCCTTGTCGTCGTGAAAATCCAAATGTTGTTCAGGCCTACACGAAATTCAAAAATTCAAATTTTAAATCCGGAAAAGGATTTACGGTTTATAATGTGTCGCTTGATAAAGATAAAGCAGCATGGATGGGCGCTATCAAACAAGATAAATTAGAATGGCCAAACCACGTAAGTGACCTAAAATGGTGGTACTCTGATGCAGCGAAATTGTACAATGTTCAGTCTATTCCTGCAAACTGGTTGATCGATGGAAATGGAATTATCATCGGGAAAGATCTTCGAGGAGCTGCACTTGAACAGGCAATTCAAGGGCAAGTCAAATAATAATCGATTTAAAATAATTGAAAGGCAGAAGGTTTTTACTTCTGCTTTTTTTTTGGACTGCACTTGTTGAAGGGTTTTTGGTTTAAAGGGTTTAGATGGTTTAATGAGTTTAAAGGGTTTAAGGTGTTTTTCGGCAATTTCACCAATAGAAAACCCTATATTCGCACCTGCCAAATTGACTCCAAAATTGGTGTGGCAAAGTACTTGACTATAGACACTAAATCCCCAAAATTTGTCAATTTTTAACAATATCAGAAATAAAATGAAATCGAAAGACCATACGCCTGACATGGAAAGTAGTACAGAGAACGAAAATTTGACGTCGGAAAATGCCCAAAACGAAGGCGCATTGCCGGATGCAAGTGTTGAAGAAGTGGATCCAATTGCCAAGCTGGAAGCGGAATTGACAGAATCGCGTGACAAATACCTCTACATGTATTCTGAATTTGAGAACTATAAACGTAGAGTTTCCCGCGAACGAATCGAGCAGTCAAAGCTAGCCGGTTCAGATGTTTTTTTAGCCGTACTTCCAATCCTTGATGATTTGGAGCGTGCAATTAAATCGAGTGAAAACACCAAAGACATTGAAGCAATCAAAGAAGGGATGAAGTTGATCTTTTCAAAACTTAAATCAACTACTGAAAGCAAAGGGTTAAAACCAATGGATGCCACAGGAAAAGATTTTAATCCGGATCTACATGATGCAATAACCAATGTTCCTGCTCCTACAGCTGATTTGAAAGGAAAAGTTATTGACGAAGTTGAAAAAGGATATTTTCTGAATGACAGAGTTCTTCGTCATGCGAAAGTGGTGGTAGGAAATTAAGATCTGAAAAAAAATTATGTCGAAAAGAGATTATTACGAAATACTGGGTGTAGCAAAAGGTGCTGCTGAAGGTGATATAAAAAAAGCGTATCGTCAGATGGCTCTGAAGTTTCACCCTGATAAAAATCCGGGGAATAAGGAAGCTGAAGAGAAGTTCAAAGAAGCTGCTGAAGCGTATGAAGTTTTAAGCAATGCTGAAAAACGTCAACGGTATGATCAGTTTGGTCATCGTGGAATGAACGGTGGCGGCGGCGGTGGACAAGGCGGAATGAATATGGAAGATATCTTCTCTCATTTCGGCGATATTTTTGGCGGTGAAGGAAATTCGTTTGAAAGCTTCTTCGGCGGTGGCGGAGGAAGAGGTGGCCGTAGAGTAAATCGCGGTACCAATCTTCGGGTTAAAGTCAGCCTTACTTTAGAAGAGATTGCTCACGGCGTAGAGAAAAAAATAAAAGTCAACAAACATATTTCCTGTACTTCATGCAAAGGATCCGGCGCACAAGATGGCGCTGCTTTTCATAAATGCACGACATGTAATGGGGCCGGACAAGTTCATCGAGTGACAAGTACTTTCATTGGTCAAATGAGAACAACGTCTACTTGTCCGACGTGTAATGGCGAAGGTCAAACGATCCAGAATAAATGTAAGTCATGTCACGGTAGCGGTTTGCAACACGGTGAAGAAATCATTGCGATAAATATTCCGGCCGGAGTTGGAGAAGGTATGCAATTAACGGTTAGCGGAAAAGGTAATGCTGCTGAACGTGGTGGAGTACCGGGAGATCTTTTCATTGTGATCGAAGAAGTAAAACATCCTCACCTTCAACGCGACGGAAATAATCTGTTGCACGACCTGTACATTAACTTTGCCGATGCTTCTTTAGGTATTTCGCTGGAGATTCCAACCATCGACGGTAAAGCAAAGATCAAGATCGATCCGGGTACTCAAGCCGGGAAAGTGTTGCGTTTAAAGGGTAAAGGATTGCCGTCAGTGAACAGTTATGGAAAAGGTGATCTGTTGGTCAATATCAATGTCTGGACACCACAGCATGTTTCTGCAGAAGAAAAAAAGCTTCTTGAACAGCTGAGGAATTCACCAAATTTTAAACCCAATCCGGGAAAAGGCGATAAAAGTTTTCGCGACAGAGTCAGAGAATTCTTCGAATAGTAAAGTCTTCAATAATTTGTTTGAAGAATTGTAAAAATAAATTAAACCCCGCCTGTTATTTCAGCCGGGGTTTTTTACATTTACGCATCTTCTCATACCTATATGAATATTCTTGAAATTGAAAATGTCTCAAAGAATTATGCAGCGCATAAAGCTTTAGACGGTATTACACTTCACATCCCGGAAAAATGTGTCTTCGGTTTACTTGGTCCGAATGGAGCAGGAAAGACTTCTCTCATTCGTATCATTACTCAGATCACAGCACCTGATACCGGTCGCGTACTTTTCAAAGGACAACCGCTCGATGGTGATCATGTTCGGCAAATGGGTTATCTACCGGAAGAACGTGGACTTTACAAGAAAATGGAAGTGGGTGAGCAGGCGCTCTATCTGGCTCGTCTGAAAGGTATGTCACGTGCTGATGCAATGAAAAAGTTGAAGTACTGGTTCGAGAAATTTGAAATAGAAGCCTGGTGGAAGAAAAAAGTCGAAGAGCTTTCTAAAGGAATGGCACAAAAAGTTCAGTTCATTACAACTGTCTTGCATGAGCCTGAGTTTTTAATCCTCGATGAACCTTTTACCGGATTTGATCCTATCAATGCTGAACTTATTAAGAACGAACTTCTCGAATTAAAAAGTAAGGGCGCAACTATTGTATTGTCGACACACAGAATGGAAAGTGTGGAGGAGTTGTGTAACAATATTGCCTTGATCGACAAAGCACATGTGATTCTTGACGGCTCTGTAAAAGACATCAGAAAACAATTCAGAAGTCATACGTTTGAAATTAATTATGTAGGAAATAGAATAGGTTTTACAAATGCTCTGTGGACAGGATTTGAATTGCTCGACTTGAAGGAAGAAGAGGAGCATAGTTCAGCGAAAGTTAAGATGCTCGGAGGAAATCTATCGGTAAATGATTTACTTTCTCTATTGATGCCTCATGTGCAAATTCTCGGATTGCAAGAGATCGTTCCAAGCATGAACGATATATTTATCAAACAAGTAAGTGAAAACAGAAATTAATCAGAAGACGTAACAGATTTTACCATGAATAAAATACTCTTAGTAATACAACGTGAATACCTGACAAGAGTCAAAAAAAAGTCATTCATCATCATGACCTTTTTAGGGCCGATATTGATGAGTGGAATTTTCGTTTCTGTCTTTTTACTGGACAAGGTTGATACTGAAATTAAAACTATCGGTGTCGTTGACAATACCCATATTTTTGTAAATAAATTTAAAGACAGCGACAGAATTAAATTTGAGTATTTGAATGAGGACATCAATAAGGTCAGGGATCAAAGTCAGAGTCGTGGCTATTTTGGAGTGCTCTTGATTCCTTCAACTGAAAATCTTAGTAGCCTTGAAAAAGCAGTTACCTTTTATTCAGAATCGCAACCGGGCTTTGACATCATTTCAAAGATCAAGTTTACGATAGAGAAAGAAATCAATACTCAAAAATATATTGCTGCCGGTATTGATGAAAAGAAATTGACGGAGATAAAAACGGATGTCGATATTCAAACTCGTGATCTTGAAAACAAAGAAACCAGTACGCCGCTAACTACAGGTTTAGGTTTTGGTGCCGGATTATTGATCTATCTTTTCATCTTTATTTATGGAGCGATGGTTATGAGAGGTGTGTTGGAAGAAAAAACAAGTCGAATAGTAGAGGTGATTATTTCTTCCGTCAAACCATTTCAGTTAATGATGGGGAAAATTATCGGAGTTGCTCTCGTGGGTCTAACACAGTTTTTACTTTGGGTTGTGTTGAGTTCATCAGTATTTTTCCTTCTATCCTCGTCTTTAATGGCAGGAAAGTCAGATAAAGAAAAAGCAGAAATGATTATCAAGTCCAGACCTGGAATGGAACAGGCAATGGAACAAGCCGGTGAAGACTCGCCGATCAAAGGCGATAAGATGATGAAGCTTGATTCTATCTTGGGAACTATAAACTTCCCGCTTTTGATCGGTATGTTTATTTTCTATTTTCTTGGAGGTTATCTGTTGTACAGCGCTCTCTTTGCCGCAATTGGCGCGGCAGTTGATTCGGAAACCGATACACAACAGTTCATGTTGCCTGTCACGATACCGCTCATCATCGCATATATTGCAGCTGCAACGGTTATCAATAATCCGCAGGGCAATGTCGCCTTTTGGTTTTCTGTCATACCGTTTACCTCGCCAATAGTAATGATGGTGAGAATTCCTTTCGGAGTTCCATGGGAGCATATTGTCTTGTCAATGGTATTGTTGATCGGCGGATTTATCTTCACTACATGGATTGCCGCACGAATTTATCGGACCGGTATTCTCATGTACGGGAAAAAAGTTACGTATAAAGAACTTTGGAAATGGCTTCGGTTTCATAACTAAAACAACACATTTTGCGGATAGCAATTCTTGATCTGGGCACCA